>Ga0315275_10000035_pt1 | contig 101811 bp, 135 predicted proteins | sample YL17G03_0_MG_FD_205557 | JGI IMG/M metagenome (GOLD analysis project Ga0315275, IMG submission 205557) | Sediment microbial communities from Yellowstone Lake, YNP, Wyoming, USA - YL17G03_0 | ecosystem: Environmental > Aquatic > Freshwater > Lake > Sediment | place: USA: Wyoming | collected... | reverse complement strand
ATTCCAGAATAACCAGATGTTCCAATTCCAGAATAACCACTATATCCAGACCTTCCTGAATAGCCACTATATGCTGAATAACCAGATATCCCAGAATATCCCGAGTAGGCACTATAACCAGAAATACTAGAATAGCCACTATATCCAGACTTTCCAGAATAACCACTTATCCCACTATAGGCTGAGTAGCCTGAGATACCCGAATAGCCAGAATAACCACTTATACCACTATAGGCTGAGTAGCCCGAATAACCTGAGATGGCACTATATCCGGAATAACCTGAAATTCCGCTATATCCGGAATAACCTGAAATTCCACTATATCCGGAATAACCTGAAATGGCACTATAACCAGAGTATCCAGAAGCCCCTGGACTTGCTGCACTATACCCAGAATATCCACTTTCACTTGAGTAACCTGAAATGCCACTAACACTGGAATAACCCGAATAGCCACTATAACCTGAAGCTGCATATGCTCCATCTTTACCAGAAATTCCAGAGTATCCAGAGTATCCAGATTCCCCTATACCGGAATACCCAGACCTTCCAGAATAAGCTGAATACCCACTTAATCCTACAACAGTAGAAGAATAGCCACTATAAGCTGAATAACCTGAAGTACCCACACCTGAATAGCCAGATATCCCCTGTATGCCTAATTCCGATGAGCTCCACCCAGAAAATCCTGAAGTACCCACACCTGAATAACCAGACTTACCTGAATAGCCGGAATAACCACTTATTCCAGTAGGGCCAACAACTGCTGAGGAGTAACCACTATATCCAGAAGTCCCAATACCAGAATAGCCACTATAAGCAGAATATCCTGAATATCCAGAAATACCAGTCGGTCCTGCAACTAAAGAACTGTACCCACTATATCCTGATGAAGAAGCTATACCATCTATTCCAGAATAACCAGATGTTCCAATTCCAGAATAACCAGAATAACCTGATATTCCAACTCCTGAGTATCCACTATAACCACTTTCCCCTGAGTAACCCGAATATCCAGAAGATCCTATAACTGTAGAACTATACCCACTTATACCACTATAACCAGAATAAGCACTATAGCCAGATCTTCCAGAGTAACCAGATGCTCCAATCCCACTATATCCACTCGTCCCAGCTGGACCAGTTAAGCCCTGTATTCCGATCCCATTTATCCCTGAATACCCACTTATACCAGAAAATCCAGAGGTAGCCAGTCCTGAGTATCCACTTACTCCAGAGTAACCCGAATAGCCAGACTTGCCTGAATACCCTGTCCATCCAGTAATACCAGAATAACCAGACTTGCCTGAATAGCCACTATAACCAGATTCGCTAGAATAACCAGAATATCCAGAAATTCCTGAATAACCACTAATACTGGAATATCCAGATATTCCTGAGTAGCCAGAAATTCCAATTCCAGAATGGCCACTATAACCACTATATCCAGATACGCCACTATATCCTACTCGAGCATCATATCCACTTAGTCCGCTATATCCAGACAACCCAGAAAACCCAAACCTAGTCGCTGTTGTCAAGTTTTCTCACCTCCTGTAGAACTTCCTCAACAGAAATTGATTCCATACATTTTCTATTTTCGCAGGTATATCCATGACTCAACCACTGAAACTTTGGCTCACTTCCTTGTAGACAAGCCCTACCCTGAGGGCATCCTTCTCGGTGGAAAATATTTATGTTACTATTGTGACCAAAAAACTTGGGTTCAGAAGGCCCAAATATAACAACGCCTTTTTTACCTATCGCATGCCCTGCATGACCAAGAAAAGTATCCACACTAACAAACCCTCTACTCTTTTCCAGCATAGCAATAGTTAAACGATAGTCAATACCAAGAAAATATCGATCACAGCCTTCCACCTTCTCATCATCTTGGCCACCAACCTGATAAACTTTATAACCAAGACTCTTAATCTCAGAAACTAAAACTTCCCATCTGGGTTTAAACCAGTCTTTGACCTGGGTCCTCCTCTTCGCTGCTCCTACTAAAGTAATGTCAGCATACTGAACTACTGGAATACCACCACTTACCGAAATTAGTATAAATTTCTTATCTTTTATATTTCTATTCACCCACACACGCTCCAGTGGATAAACAGCATAATCTAGGTTGTCCCCGTCATAGTCTACCTCATACATATTACACCAGGCCTCTGAAACACAGCCTTCAAACCCAGTTTCAAAACACCACTTATAAAGATCCCTAAAATCTATTTTCTCGTAATCTACCTCTTCCGTAGGATAGATTAACTCATCTATATTTGGGTTACCCTGAAGAAGATATGGATAAACTGAAGTAACCACCACTTTTTCACCCTTTCTCTTGAGAGCCCTTAGCATAGGAGTAGCACACAAATGATCTCCCAACCCACCAAACACTTTGACTACCCTATCTTGATTCTTCCCTCTCTTAAACTTGAACTTACTCATGAATCTTTCCTGACATTCGGCCCAAAGGGCACCTGATTCATAAGTCCTTATTCCACCAGAGGGGTTCCTAAGATGCCAGATTAATGCCTCTGGCTGTATGTAAGTCCCATAGCCACTTTTGAACATACGATACGTAAAATCAGTTTCTTCCCTATGACCCACAACATTATAACTAAGCTCATAACCCCCAATTTTCCTTCCAGCTTCCACACTATACAAAAAAGAACTGTACAAATGTTCTACAGCTTGAATCTCAGTATCTGGATGCATTCGCCACTGCTGGTCACCGGTATTCCAACCCGTATTTTCAACCTTCCCTTGGAACTTTCTAAAACTCCTGAAGCCTACTGGTAGGAATCTATACTCAATGGGCATAGACGGATCAACAATAACGGACCCAACCGCCCCAACTTTCACGCCTTTAGATTCCAATTCTTCCCATGTATTAACCAGTTTCTCTAAAGCATACTTGTCCAAACAGCTATCATCGTCTACTCTAAAAACATAACTTCTCTTAGTCTCATCCAATACTAGCTGATGACAGTGATGAGGCCCCCGCTTAGGACCAAATATAACACTCCAAGCCAGCCCTTCTGAATCCATTCTCTTCAAAATGGGAAGAATATAAGAAAGTTCTCGTATGTCTTGCCTATTTTCAGAATCATCCACAATTTTAATAGTAAAATTTTTAAAAGATTGCTCAGTCAGGCTCCACAAAAGCATAGCCAAGTTGGGATATCTGTCTTTTGTTGGAATTCCAACCTCTATTTTCATTTCCATGTTTCAAAACTCCTGACTTAAGTTATCACAACAGAATAGTTCCACCCGAAACCAGCAAGATATACCCACCCGTTACAAGCTGAAGCGATGGCGCATGAACAGAAACACCTACTTCAGCAAACCTCCACACACTCTCCCAAACTTTAAAAACAACCTTTGATCCTATCAACCTTTTTCCAGCAAATAGAACCTCTGATTCCAGTTTGTATACCCCAGGAAGAATCAAATCATCAACTATAGTAGTATACGTTAGAATACCATCTACTGGATCTGCCCCCACTACAGGAATCCAATCTACTTTAAGGCCATTTGGCTTAGTTATATGAAAAATATAACTAGATGCTTCAGTAAGATTCTCTCCTACGTCTACACTAATTTCAATCCCAATGTCGTCACAATAGAGTTTAGAAAATGCCATATTCTATTTACAATCTGGTAGAACCTCTACAATAGCTGACTCTCCCACAAATCTCTTAATACCAAAAGCTACTTCTGCCTGTAATAAATAAGAACCAGAAATGTCTAAATCACCAGATTCTATAATATAATTGAGAATTCCAGTAGTTAGATCCTCCTCTGGTTCTGGAATCCAATCCACTTGAACCCCGTTGGGCTTTGAAACATGAAAAACGTAGGAAGTTGCATCAGTTAGATCTATCTCAGTGGAAACACTAAGAATTAAACCGTAATCACCAAGATACACGATTGGGTTAGCCAAACCTACTTCCCTTCAATAAGATTTATATAAAAAACTCACTCAAAACTAACTATATATCAAATGTCTAATTGCCTAAAAAGTCTTGGCAAAACTCAGAATTTAAAGCCTGAGTGGTAGTTTTTTAACGTTTTTGACTAAATTCAAGAACCTATAGACCTATGCTTACGGCATCTACTCAAAATTTCCTCACGTACACTACTAGGCATATCCAATGGAAGATACCTGTTAAGGAGAATCAAACGATTTCCACCCAGAATTTCTGACCAATTTTGTACCAAACTAGCATCATGAACAGTTCCCTCACTACTGTGATATATTGGGAAATTACCAGAATTCATCTTTAGAACCTCCTGCCCACTACCATCCCGCCAGACTTCATCAGACTCATCAATAGTTGTTTTTTCTACTACAGTAGGTGTTTCTGGAGGAACCTGCTGTATGTGAAAACCAGATCTCTTGGCCCTTTCACAGAAATCTATGTCCTCACACCCACCAATCTTGAAAGTTTCTGTATCTAAGTATCCTATACTATCCAAAACCTTCTTTCTAGTCATAACACAAAAAAATACGATAAAACTAGAATTTATCTCTGGAAAAGCTAATTTCAGCGGACCAGTAACCGCCATTCTAGGATCTAAATCAAAGGGGCCTCTAAGAAGAGCCAGCCATTCTTTACCCAGTATTTTACAATCATTATTGACAGTAGCTATATACTCACCTCTTGCCAGCTTGAACCCTACATTTATTGCCTCACCACCCCCGATTGGGTGCTTGTAGCTACACAAAACTATCTTTTTGGCTTCAGAATTCCTTTGCATATCCAGAACCCAAGCCTCAGTACCATCAGTGCAGCCATTGGTAACTATGACAAGTTCATAGTCGTAATCCTTAGATGTTTCTATAACAGAATCCACACATATCTTAGTAAACTTAAGCTTGTTGTAACACGGAATCACAATAGAATACTCAGGTTTCTCAATATCAAATACCACAGTTATCTCCCTTCTTTTCGTATAGAGTTTTTTCGTAATCCAGCAAACTGCCCCTAAATTCTATGTTATTCTTAACCCACTTTCGAAATTCTATCTCTAACTCCTTAGCTTCATGTCTATTAAGCCATTTCGTGTCAAAACTAAGAAGAGGTCCCATACCGTCCTTACCAACTTGGTAGTATTGAGAAAAATCATCATCTAAACTTATTATTCCATACTTAGAAGGATTGTTCCAAACATCTGTTCCAGGATAACAAGCCATAGAACTAACAAATACTTGGTCTGGATCTGCCTTTTTGATAAACTCCTTCGTTTCCTCCAATGTCTCTTTGGTCTCACCAGGAAAGAAAAGGATTATAAATGCCCTAGAAGTTATTCCGTATTTTTTAGCCCATTCAACTACGTTATAGTTATCCTGAACATTAACTCTCTTATTCATCCTATCAAGTATGTACTGAGAACCCGATTCTATGCCCCAAGCCACCTGAACACATCCCGCCCCTGCCAATCTTTTATAGACTTCTTCGTTATCATACCCCGCCCTACCATGACACCTAAACTTTATATCCAAATCCTTAATCATATCCAACATCTCAAACAAACGTGGTCGGTTTAGAGTAAACTGGTCATCTTGAAAGTTAATAGCACTTATCCCAAACTCAGTTTTTATCTTTAGTATCTGATCATAAATAACCTTTGGTGAAGCAAATCTAACCCTCCTCCCTAACTCATGCATCTTCTGAAGTCCACAGAACGAGCAGTTATGAGATAAAACATACTCCTTTGAATGATTAGGTACTACAAAATAGTTATGATAAGGTTCACACTCAAGATTATAAACATCCACACTGGGTATTTTCTGTATTCTAACTTGAGTCTTTGGTTTTTTACCGTCCCTAAATTCTCTAACTATATCAAAATTAGTTATTTTATTTATACTTTTTATTTTCAGACCATTGTAGGTAAAGTCACCAATTTTCTTAATGAGCAACTCAGGATTTTTCATTTCATGACTGAATATAGTTAAAACTTCGAATCCATACTTTTGATACGATTTAATTCTGTGTTCGTGTCGTTTATCAACCTTAGAGTTTGGAAAACATATCTTACAATGATGATACCAGCAACCATTATATTCTATTAATTTTTTCTTACCATTAACATTAATAAAATCTGGGTTGTAATAGCCTATAATAACCGAGCCATCCCCTGAAAAAACATACTCCCCTGGAAAATTTTTATCTATAAACTTAGAAATTAATGTTTCCTCACCATTAGGATGCTTCCCAGCACTTTTAAGTATCTTTTTTAGAGTCTCAGGATTGTGCGAAGGGTTGCTTTTCTTTAGCCTTTCTGAATCTCTTTTCTTCCAGGCCCCCCACTCCTCAGGAGTAGAAACATATTTCATATGCCATTTCTCTTTAGGTTGTTTAAAAAAGGGTACTACTTCTCCCGAAGCGTAAATCTTTCTATGTGTATCACCACTTTTCTTACAAACTTCTGGATTTTTCATAGGATTATTACTAGTCATTCTTTTAGATGCATTTCTATTCTTTTCTTTGAACTTTTCTTGGTCTCCTACCCACTTGGGATGCATTTCATATTTAGAATATTTTTTCCAACATTTAGCTAATCCTCTATCTGGATCCTCAATAAAAAGTTTTTTAATCTTCTTAGAAACTTTCTTTCTGGTAGACTCATTTTTCATAGGATTGTATAACTTTTTCTGCAAGGATAGCTTATTTTTAAAATTTATGTTATAGATTTCTTGACCTGTCTCAAGATTTTTAGCTTCTACCCATTCTCCTTTAACATAAAATGGGTGTTCTGGAGTGCATCTAATCTTCCCATTATTTTCAAATTCTATTTCTAAGAGTTCAGTGGATTGGTGCTTAAATAACTTGGTTACAGTGGTTTCGACTAACTTACCACCATCATAGGCAATAAGCTTATCTCCAACTCTTATTTTTTCTATGTTCTTATTAATAGAATCAGATGTAACTACCCTGGTCCCTTTAGGAAAACATTTGAAAGGACAACCACGAGTGGTCAAAAGTGGAAGTGACTTCTCCCCATTTACCCTACGATGGTAAGAATCTACATAAATAAGGTCAAAAGAAGGAAAAAGAAAGTAGTCAAAAGTTTCAGAAGCCACTGGAATAATTTTACCATCTATACTTGGAACTATCCTTCCCTTAATCCTATTTCTAACTATATTTGATATAGCAATTTCACCTTCACCCACTACCACCAAATCTATATCTGGATTATCCATAAACTCAGGAGATGCTGGAAGGCAGGATGGATGAGCTCCTCCAACTACCACTACTGAATTTGGGTTCTTTTCTTTACACATTCTAGCTATTTTCTGAGTCAAACCCAAAGTAGTCACATAGACACTTATTCCATATACGTCTGCCTCTCCAATCTCCCACATCTCCTCATAGATTCCAGACAGATCATTGATAACCACTTCCACATCTTTAAAAGACTGTCTCAAATAAGAAGCCATTAGCAAAAGCCCAAGTGGTGGGTCAAAGTCGGTCCTCGGTAGAATTTGGATGAGATGGATGTATTAACTGTATCCTCACCTCAGACCACCTCCTTTCGTATTTTATTTAAAACAACTTCATTATGCCCAGGTTTTGGGCCTGGTTTCTTCATTTAAAAACCTCAACTTTCAAAAATATAGATTCTGGCCAACCACTCTTTACGCCTACCGAATCAGGTTTCACTCCTACAATATTTCTAAAGCCAACTACCTCCAAAGTACCCCTCAACTGACTCTCAGTATATAAAAATTTATGCCCAGAGCCTTCAACCCACGGATATCCAAAAAACGCATCAAAAAAACGTACATCACCACCAGACCTCAGAAACTCTCCACATAACCCTATAAAATCTAAAGTTTCTAGACTAAGCTTTCCTCCTACCCTTAGTACTCTATACCACTCTGTTAAAGCCTCTAGACCCTGACGAAAGTCAAGGTGCTCTATCAAGTGAGAAGCCCAAATCTCATCTACACTACTGCCTTCATAGGGCAGTTTTCTTGCATCACAGCAAAGATCAGCCTGTGAATTGTAAAGATCTATATTCACCCACCCATCAAGACTATAATCTCCACACCCTAGATTCAACTTTAACATACTACCCTAGAACTGGTGGAGAAGTATGGACTCTCATAGTAACGCCCTTTTGCTTTATTAAATCTGCATACTTACTCTTCAAATATTCAAAGGCAAATGTAAAGTCTATATTGTTAGTTCCTGACCCTTCATGAGTTCTATAGTTGCAAAGAGGATAAAAAGCATCAGAAAACTCCCACCCAGCAATAGCAGTTCTAATCCAAAAATCCCAATCTGAAAAGATTACCTCTTTGTTATATTCATTTTCAGTAAACCCACCAATTTCCTCCCACACTTTCTTCCTAAAACAGGAAGAACATAGAACATAATTAGTCTCCAAAAGATCCCTGACCCGATCATCAGTTGCCCAGACTTCCGGCATCCAATACAATCCTTCTGTGAATAGGTAATACCCAACCCGAACCACTCCTATCCTATCATTTGAGAACTGGGGTAGAACTTTTTCAAAATAGTCAGGAGCTAAAGTATCGTCAGAATCAAGTGTGACAATATACTTACCTTTTGCCAAACCAATACCTACATTAAGTGGCCTATCTCTAGACCCATAATTGCTAGACAAAACCTCATATTTAATAAAACCAGGGTACTTCTCACAGTATTCCTTAATAATTTTAACACTATCATCTGTTGAACAGTCATCCACAATAATAATCTCAGAAGCTGGAGGATTCAAATCCAAACAACTCTGTATAGCTTCCCCTATAAATCTCCCGTAGTTGTAATTTGAAATTACAACTGATGTTTCTAATTCCCCCTCAACATTTAGCTTTTTAACTTCTTTCCAAAAGATATCATCCTTATTTTCATTCCAAGAACCAGCCACCCCACCCTCATTCACAGTATACGTAGTCAGGATCATAGGCAAATGAGCTATCTTATAGCCCGCGTCTTTTATTTTAAGCCATAAAAGTACATCCTCCCTACCTTCCACCCTATAATCAAACTCACCAACACTAAAACACTTCTTCCTAAAGGCAACCGTACTGATATAGACTGGAGGACCAAAGTAAGGCTGAGTTATACCCCGAGGAATTGCTACCGAACCATCACTAAATATACATTTCACATCTGAGTATATAAAATCCGTGTCTGGATTCTTCTCAAAATAGTCAAGGTATTTAGAGATATGCTCTGGATGCCAAAAATCATCACTGTCCAAAAAGAAAATTATACTATCTTCTGGAGCATTCTGTAGTATATTAGCCCTCAGAAAATTTCTAGCTCTGCTAACCCCTTGGTTCAGCCCACTAAATACCCTTATCTGGTCATCACCAATAATTCTTCTCCAGTTAATAAGAATCTCATAACTCCTATCAGTAGATCCATCGTTGCAGAACCATAGTCTCCATTGTTGATAAGCTTGAAGAAGTAGTGAGTTTAGTGTCTTAGGAAGACTCTGTTCTCCATTAAAGCACGGCATAATCACTTCAGCAGTTATCCCCATTTTGTCCTCCTTGTAAAAATTTTTATTCAAATATCTATGCAAATTTCTAGAATTAATTTCTTCTAGATTGAAAAACTTAAGAAGTGTCCCATACCCACCATGCCAAGCAGGAAAATCTGAGTGCAAAGCCACATAGTTCTCCAGATCCTTCGGAAAATCCCTTGGTTTCTTAAATGGCTCAATCTCATAAGGAACCTGTACCAACTCATAACCCGCATCACACGCCCTTACACAAAAATCCAAATCTTCATACCCTCCAGGAGAAAATATCTCATCTAGTAACCCAATCCTATCAAACACTTCTCTCCTTATTGCCACACAACTAAAAACCATACATTCTCTTCTTAAGTAACAATCAAACCCTCTCTGAGGTCCGGTGATACCTACACTCGGATTCTTGAAAGGTTCCAGCAGCATCTGAATCCACATATTCTCAGACTGAGGCTGCAACTCAAAATCATCGTTCATCAAAATAACGATCTCACCTGAAGAGTTCTGTATACCAAAATTGCAGCTTTTTGGAAATCCTATTGCGGAGTCAGCCCATAACAAAACACCTAATTCAGAGTTATCATAGAACAGTGACTCAATCTCCTGTCTATTATCATTCCCACACCCGTTTGCCACTATAATTATCTCTATATCTTTCATGTCCGTGTAAGCAACAATAGCATTCACACATAATTTTAAGTAAGTTACGTTACAACTAGGAATAGTAATAGAACACTTATACTTTAGTGCCATCGCCATACCTATCCATAAGTATTTTCAAATTCAAAGCTTGCACCTCACTTATATCTTTAGACTCATGCGTGGTCACCTCACCCTTATGATAAATTGGAAACCACCCAATAGCAAACTCTGAAGTAAACACCAGGCCATCTATTGGATTCATATCACCATCATAGCACGTTGCATCATAGGGAACCTGTATAAACTTATACCCCATATCTACCGCTTTGAAACAAAAATCTGTATCTTCACCACCACCAATGGTAAAAGACTCATCCAACAAACCAATCTTATCAAATAGCTCCCTCTTAATCATAACACAAAAGAAAATCAGAAAAAGCCGTCGAGTCTCTTGCTGGTACATTCTAAGAGGACCTGTTATACCAACCGAAGAATTGGAAAAGGGACTTTTCAACCAAGACAACCAATCAGGTCCCAAAATCACCGTGTCATTGTTGAGTAAAACTATAAACTCTCCTTCAGATGCTTTGATTCCCTCATTAATAGCTTTCGGAAATCCTAAAGGTTCTTCGTTCCATACCAATTTGAAGGAGTCTCCGAGACTGTCAACATATTCTCTAGTTCCATCCGTACAACCATTTGCTGAAATAATTACCTCAACATTGGTAAAATCCGTAAATCTGATTACGCTCTCTACACAAGGTCTTAGGCAATCTTGCAAGTGATTTAGAGTAGGAATTATAATACTTATTTTATCTTTTACCATATCTTTCAACTAGAATCTTCGTATTTTTGGTTATAATCTCATCATAAGTAATACCAGGTATAAAAGACAGAGTTCTTTCTCCCTTATGCCAAATTGGAAATTCACCCACCATAACTCTATTCTCATGATTTGCTTCAAGTTGGCTCTCAATGGGAACCTGAACCAATCTATACCCTGCATCCTGCACTTTTAAACAAAAGTCAGTATCCTCCCCAGCACCAGGTGAAAATATCTCATCATATGGACCTGCCCTATCAAAGACCTCCCTTTTGAACATGACGCAAAAACCAATCAAAAAGAACCTATCAAAAATTGTCATCTTTGTAGGACCTGTAATTCCCACTCTTGGGTTTTTCAAAAAAGGTTCCATTAATACAAAAATCCATCCATCTTGATGAGGTAGAATAACTATATCATCGTCCAAATGGACGATCCACTCTCCCTCAGATACCCATATTCCTGAATTTATAGCAGCGGGCAGTCCAACAATATCCTCATACCATACCAACTTAAAAGGTGATCCTAAGGAATTAACATATTCTCTAGTTCCATCCGTGCAACCACTAGCCACTACTACCACCTCTGATTTTGTCAAGTCAGTATTAGAAATAATACTTTCTATACAAGGCTTAAGACAATCTTCTAAGTGATTATTACAGGTAGCTATTATAATAGAAACCAATCCTGCTTTCATCTAGATTCCTCAATCTCATGGATAATAAAATCCACCTCTTCATATCTTAAATCCGGAAACAACGGAAGAGTTAGTACCTTCCTCCAAATGGAATCAGAAACGGGTGTACACCCCTTAAAAGTAAGGTACATCTCATAGTGGTTGCTAGGAATATAGTGAACACCTGTCGAGATCCCCTTCTCTTTCAGATAAGCATTAAGATAATCTCTTTTCTCAGTTCTTATCACATAGTTATGATAAGAAGACTTTGCGTAGTGCCTGACAATAGGAATTTCCAACCACTCCAAACCCCTTAGGCCCTCATTGTATCTTTCTGTTAGCTCCTTCCTTCTCTGGTTCATTTTATCTAATTTCCCAAGCTGGACTAAACCAATAGAAGCCGAAATGTCATTCATATGATACTTGAAACCCACTTCTTCTACATTATAATACCATGAATACTTCCTATCCTCTTCTTCCCTAGACCAAGTATCTCTTGAAATTCCCATCCATCTCAACTTAAGCAACCTCCCATACAACTCTGGATCATTAGTAGTAATTGCCCCACCTTCTCCTGTTGACATATTTTTAACTGCATGAAAACTAAAGCATCCCAAAGATCCCAAAGATCCCAATTTCTGCCCTTTATATTCTCCACCACAACCATGAGCAGCGTCCTCTACTACATAAATGTTCCTATCTCTTGCTAATTCTAGAATCGGATCCATATCACAGGCATGCCCACCATAGTGAACTACCAGTATTGCTTTTGTCTTTACACTAATATTCTTTTCTATCTCTACAGGACTAATATTAAAAGTATCCGGCTCAATATCTGCAAATACTGGAATTGCGTCATTATAAAGAATCGCATGATTGGTAGATATAAAAGTCATAGGCGTAGTTATAACTTCCATTCCCTCAACATTAAGTACCTTTAATGCCAGATGGAGTGCCGCTGTTCCTGAATTGACAGCAACTGCAAACTTTGTCCCAATATATGCTGCAAACTTTTCCTCAAACTCTTTAGTCTTAGGACCCAAACCTATCCATCCAGTTCTGAAGGTCTCCCTCAGTGCTTCTAATTCCTCTTCTCCGAATGAGGGCCTAAATACAGGTATCATTTTTTAACCCTTTCTAAAAGAAGAACAGGTTTAGTAGCTACCCTAAACCCAGACCTGGCATAAATAGCTATAGCATCTATATTATCCAAATGAACCTCTACTTTAAGTTTATGTAACTCCAATCCACCAAAAGCCTCGTCTATTAGTAGCCGTACAAATTCCTCTGCATACCCTTTACCCCTATATTCCTTCAACAGAGTTATTCTCCCAAATGTAGCAGTTTTATTATCATCATCTATATTATACAATGCAACCGTTCCTATCTTCTCACCAGACTTCAGCTCAACTATATACATCTGATCAGTACTTCCTAGATAATGCTCATACCAAATCTTCTGCTGTTCAGGTAATATCTCCCCACTGTCAAAAAAATGGTCTTTGTTCTGATTCCTAATTACTCGCAACCACTCTATATCTGATTCATTTATAGGAACTAAATTCAGCCTAGTTCCTTCAATCACTTTTTGTTCCATATCTCTCACGTATAAGTTCCATATTCTTTTTTTCGTCCATCATCTTAAATCCGATATCAGCCTTAGTCCTATACATTTCATCTATCGTTACACTCCCCTTATGCCAAATAGGAAAATTCATAATGGGTTTTTCCTCTAGAAATTTAAAAGTTACATCAGTAGGAACCTGAACTTGGCGGTAACCAGCCCTTGTCGCTCTTATTGAAAAATCTATATCCTCAATTCCAAAAGGCCCAAAGGAACTATAAAAAGTTGCATCCAAATATCCAACTTTATCAAACACTTCTCTCTTAATCATCACACACCAGTATGCCACCGCCTCTGCAGAAAAATCGCCAAAGTCTAAGGTAAATCTCATAGGAGAGGTCAATCCAACTGTACTGTCTATTTCAAACGGAACCTTTAGCAAACTAATCCATGCGTCTTTCTTCTGATCCAGAAGAACCGTATCGTTACTTAGGAAAATAATAAACTTGCCTTTAGCTGCCTTAATCCCCTCATTGCAAAATCCACCAGGACCTATCGGGTTATCAAACCACACTAATTTAAAAGGCTTGCCCAAACTCTCAACATATTCTCTTGTTCCATCTGTACACCCATTCGCTACTACGATAACCTCCTTATCTTCTAGATTAGTATACTTTAGTACAGATTCTAGACATGGTTTCAGACAATCCTCAAGATGATTAACCGTTCCAACTACTATTGATACATTGGGCTTTTCTTCCAGACTGAGTTTGAGACTAGTGGATTTAAGCATAAGTTTCAAAACCCCAATTCCCATGTGTATGTTTTCCCTACAAGAAGGATCAGCCATATCAGGCTGATAGAATTCCCAATACTCATATTGTTTTTTTATTTCCTCCCAAAATTCAGAAACCATACAACCTTGCCACCTATGGGCTGGAGAATCTATAATATCATGAAAAACTACATATCCACCATTTTTAACCAGGGGTATATAATCATAAAAGTCCTTCTTAACTCCCTCATAACTATGGTCACCATCCACAAAAAGCATATCTACTTCTTTACCGACAGCCTCATAGAGTTTTTTCTTAAACTGGTGATCATGACTATCTCCTTGCATATCAACAACTAGATTCTTCCACTTAGTCGTATCATAACACTGTCGTCCAGGATGTGCATCCATATCAGCGGTATAGACCCTACCATCTGGTTCTACCATTTTAGCCCATAACAAAGTCGTCCCTCCAAAAAAAGTTCCAATCTCTAAAACCCTCTTTATACCCTTGTCAGAAAGAAAATCCTGTAGCAAATCCAATTCATAAATCTTTTGCGATGCTGGCCAATCTACCAAGATTCTGCCTTTCTTCATGTTCCATTTCTCCTTGTATAACTTTTTATTTTCTTCAAATCCCAAAAATGAACTCTTGCCAGTATTATGAACAACTAATTGATGGCCTAATGGAAGACAAAAATTCTTAAACCCGCGAGCTAACAGTTGCCTGCAGATATCCTGATCGTAGAATGACATTTTCCCAACATTAAATCCAAAATATCGCTCATCAAATTCAATATCCTGGCAAGTTGCCAAAAACACACCATCCAAAAGAGCACAGTCACCACCTTGCTGGTTATAAATACAAAATCCCAGCTCTGAATCCAAAATCCCACCTATAAGATCAGAGGATGGATTATTATAAATTCCAGGCATACTACCTTCCCACCAAGGTATAGCATCAGAATTTTTAGTCCCTATTACCCCCACCATCCCAACATCCTCAGTACAGTAACGAACCAATGCTTCCTCAAGCCTATCATTCAAAATTATCACATCCTGATGTATGAAGCATTTTATTTTATGTTTTGCCAGCTTAATTCCCTGATTATAGGCCTCAGCCAGTGAATTAGCTCCCTTTATTTGTATCAGTTCACTATCACCTATTTTTCTCCAAGAGTCAACTAATCCACAACCCTTGTAATCAGAAGTTACTGCAACTATGTAGGAAACTCCCTCACTCTTAATATAATTAGAAAAGCGATCTTTGTTTTCTTTCACATAGGAAGGAAGATCACAGTCAGAAAACCCCTCAGCTTTCAGGACTATTGCCTCACTTCCAGGAATATAACTCCTAAGTTCAGAAATACACTTCTTTAGATAATCTGGATTATTAATCACTTTCGTATCAAATTCTGAATGAGCCAAAGCACTAATCTTCTCCTGTATCTTTTCTACAGAAGCCAAATAACTAAAATGCCATCCTCCGTTTTTTATCTTAAGTTCCACCTCCCTACTTCTAGGACGCAGTTCCCTAACCCAGTCCCTAAAAATCTGAGGAGACCTATTACTAAGAGTACCGTAGTTTACTGCAAAAGTTCCATTCCAAATCAAATTTTCAATATAGGCATTCAGATAATAGCAATAAAACACATGCTCAAAGGTGTAGAAAACTCCATCTGGAATTGGTTTTAATTTACTCAATAGCTGATCCTGTACAATCCTACCTCTAGGAATCTCATCCACATCCGAGATCAATATGACATCTTCTGATTTACAACCTTCCAATCCTCGCATGATGCAGTCCCTTTGAAAGTTTTCTAAACCCCAACCTCCAGAATCTAACCCCGGTGGATCGTCCACAATAATATGGATAATCCTATCCAGATAATACTTAAACATATGCTTATTCTCGTTAAAATATAGTGGTTTTTCCTTACCTCTGTGGGTCTTTGTAGATTCTACTAAGACAAACTTATCTACACAGGATTCCAATTCATGTAACCTAATATCTAACACCTCAAATTCATTGAAAAACGAGAAGCAGTCATACAACATTTTTCACCTCATCCTAAAAAATAGCTCCAGATGCCTTGCTGATTAAAATCACAGTAAAACATTTTTCCATTAAAGAATTCATCAACAGCCCTCTTAACATCAGGAGCTGGATAATCATGCCCAGCTATATGTCCTCCTTGCTTCACTTTAGGAAACCAAGCTTTTATATCACTTAATACATTCTCATAAACATGGCTTGCATCTATAAACACAAACTCTAAAGATTTGTCGTCATACAAATTCGCGGCCTTCACAGAATCCAACCTTATTGGATTGACTATATACTTCACAGATTCGATGTTTCTAAGAAATTCATAAAAAATGTTACCTTTTTTTACCACCGCCTCATACTCCAGAGTCCCTTCAACTAAAAATGTTTCTGGTATATAATCAGATTTCCAAGTATCTACAGCATCGAATTTGATATTTTTGCCAGAGCTTATAATCTCTACCGCCATAAAAACTGTAGATTTACCAAACCAGGATCCTACCTCAACAAAGTGAGATCCACTAGGATAGAAATTAACCATATATCTATAGATATCTGAAAATGTAAAAAATCCTGGAATAGTATGACAAAAATGCTCCATCACTTCAAACACTCCATTTTTAGATTAATATCTTCACCACCTGGATATCGTAGTGCTGGTACTCGAGTAATATATCTAAACCCCACCAAATCAAGAGTCCACTGGAGCTGGGTAGCTGTATAAAGAAATTGGTGCAACTGTAAAGGATCTCCAAACCATCCAAAAATATGGGTGTACATTCTCACCCTCTCCTCCTCATCCACTATTATAAACCTATTGCAAAGACCTAAAAAATCAGGAGTTTCTACCACCAGTTTTCCACCCTCTCGTAGCACCCTCTTCCACTCCTTAAGAACTCCAAACGTTTCCTGAAACCCAAAATGTTCAATTAAATGCGAGCTGTATATTTCGTCAAACGATTCATCCTTAAACGGTAAACTCCTAGCATCAGCCAACACATTGGTCTTAGGGTCATGTTTCTTAATATCCAAGTTTACCCACTCATCAAGACAATAGTTTCCACATCCTATATTCAGTTTCATTTGGTGCCGACCATACCCAAACAAACATCCTCCAAATCTTTGTATCGAATAGCGCGTTCAAGACCTATCCTATTAAAACCAACCGATTCTAAATTCCAACGTAACTGCTTCTCAGTATAGAGAAACTTATGTAACTGCCCAGGATCCCAAGGGTAAGAAAAAAACATTCCATAAAAAGCTGGCCACCCTGCCTCATCAATTTCAAGAAACCTCTGGCAAAGCCTTGTAAAATTCGGGGTCTCTATATGCAACTCCCCTCCAATTTTTAGTACCCTTCTCCACTCCTTCAGAACAGCAAAAGATTCTTGAAAATCGAAGTGTTCTATAACATGAATAGCATGAATAAAATCAAACATACCTTCCTTGAAAGGCAACATAATAGCATCACATCTTACATCAACCTTCTCGCTATAACGATCACAGTTCATCATCCATTCACAATACTGATCACCGCAGCCTACGTTAAGAATTAGAGGTTGTCCCATACAGCTCCTTCTCGTAATCTTGCAAACTACCTCTAAATTCCACAGTACTCTTCATCCATGACCTAAACTCGATTTCCAACTCTCTAAATTCTTCCCTAGACAACTGTTCAGTATCGAAAGACATCCCCCCTAAACCATCCTTACCTACTTGATAATACTGATCAAAATTTCTATCCAGCTTTACTATTCCATACTTAGAAGGATTATTCCAAACATCCGTCCCAGGATAACATGCCATAGAAAACACCAGAAATTGATCTGGTTCTGCCCTCTTTATAAACTCCTTAGTTTCCTCCAGTGTCTCTTTGGTCTCACCAGGAAACCCTATTAAAAGCAATGCCCTTGAAGAGATACCATACTTCTTTGCCCAACTAATAACATCATAGTTATCCTGAACCTTAACCTTCTTATTCATCCTATCAAGCATATATTGAGAACCTGATTCTATACCCCATACTACTTGTGAACACCCAGCCTCTGCTAGTCTTCTATAAACTTCCTCATTATCATAGCCCGCCCTTCCATTACATCTGAACTTTATATCCAAAGGTTTTATTAAATCCAGCATCCTGAAAAGCCTATCCTTATTCAATGTAAAAGTGTCATCCTGAAAGTTAATAGCATGTATCCCAAATTCAATCTGTATTCTCTTAATTTGGGAGAAAACATTCTCAGGAGATGCAAATCTAACCGATCCTCCCAATTCATGCATTTTCTGGCGCCCACAGAAAGCACAGGTGAAGGGGCAACCTTTTGCCGTAACTAGCGGAAGAGAAAACCATTCACCTACCTTCCTATGATAGGAATTTACATCTATAAGATCAAAAGAAGGAAAAAGAAAGTGGTCAAAAGGTTCAGCAAATACTACTTTTCCTTTCATATCGTGTGTTAAAATATTCTCTAGTTTTCTACTAGCTATATTAGCCATAGGAATCTCACCTTCACCAACCACCACAAAATCTATATCCGAATTATTCATAAACTCGGAAGAATCAGAAAGACAAGAAGGATGAGCTCCACCCACCACTACAATAGAGTTTGGGTTTTTAGCTTTGCACAGTCCTACAATTCTTTCAGTCATTCTAAGAGAAGTAGCATAAACAGTTATCCCGTAAACATCCGCTTCACCAATACACCAATCAGATTCATCTATACCAGACAGATCATTGACCACCACCTCATTATCCTTAGATAATCTCAGATAAGAAGCAATCAACAAAAGACCAAGGGGTGCATCCATGCAATCATCCAGTGCATTTGGATCAGAAGGATGAATTAGTTCAATTCTCATATATAGCCACGTCTGAAAAGAAAAAAACCGTTACCTCGCTTAAAGTTTGCCCAACTCTCTTTTATTCCACCAACATAATAGGAAAAATTTACCAGATCCCATCCAGCTTCATCAAATTTGTCTATCCACCAATCCTTATCCTTAGCCAGCACATGAGTAACATCCAAATTGTACATAGGAACAATAAACTTACCATTCTCTCCTAATGGTATTATCGAGAATAAATACTCACTTTTCTTCCTGAGCTCTGACAGCACATAAAATATCTCTTCCTCTGGAATATGCTCTAAAACATCTTTCGATAGCACATAGTCAAAACATATATCAAACGGAACAGATACTCCGTCAGAAAGTCTAACATAAGGTCTAGTTTCTAAATCTACACAACTAACTGCATACGGAGAAATATCACACCCCCATGCCTGCCGATATAGTAACCTAAGAGCTTTCACCACAAATCCTTTTGCACAACCAAAATCCAAGATAGTATCATTCCTACCTAACCTAAGATAATCAATATAAGACATAGCCATCTGAATAGTCATTTCTGGCATCCACCTGTAGTTCACATAACAGGACTTTCCAGTCTCTATACCATGCTCAAAGTAGTCTTCGTCGTAAATAGATCCGTCAATCAAATAAAATCCTCGTGTTCCTGCTTATTTAAAGCATATTCTAGCATTCGGTTCTGGTCTCCAAATACACAATGTTCACACCTTTTAGTATCTACCATAGACTTAATTTCTAACTTCCAAATCTTATCCATTTCCATCCAATGACACAGACGATAAGTAGAATTAAACTGTTTATTTGCATCTGGATTAAGAACCGTAGAAGAACAAGGATAAACATATCCATCCGCGTATAGAAAAGGCTTCAAATAACCCCAGTAACAATTGTTTGGAGTATTAAATTCCTTCGGTTGGAAAAACAAAGGTTCTCCTATCTTCTTAGCAACCATAGCAAGATATCTATTATTACTTTTCTGCTCTTCTTTTGTAGCTATACAATTAGGAACTAACCGAATATACTTGACATTGTTTTTCAGTGCCATCTTCTTTATTTGCTCAAGTGTTCGAATAGTAGATAATCCTTCAGTCCAAACATAACTAAACCCCAAAGTGCCCATAAATCTTTCAGGTATCTCTATCTCACCAGTATAATCAAAAACATTTGCAGAGATCCTAATCCAAGAAACTTTCTTAAGAAAGGGCTTGTGTTTATTTATACCTATACCATTAGTTATCAATCCAATCTTTACACGTGGTTCAAGAAATTCCAAATATGTATCAAGATCTGGATAGCATAATGGCTCCCCACCACCAGTTATTTCTACAGTCCTTATACCTAACCCTATGAATTTCTCCGTAGCACAGATTAAATCTGCAATAGGAAGTTCAAACTTTTTACTTCTATTCACCACCGAGCAAAAACGACATTTCAGATTGCACCTCTCTGTAGGGGCAACCTGAAGAGACCGAGGTATTGGATTTTTTAGCTTCCACGCCATCAATAATTCTGGATTTCTAAGAAGTTTAATCCCAGTACTTGTAAAAATATCCAGTTTCATCTTTGCAACTCGGCCAAACGCTTGGCTATAAATTCACCTAATACTTTATGACCACTTACATTCAGATAAAATGCAAAAGTACCTGGAATAGAACCGATATATCTATACTCTTCTTTAGAATCCTTTGTTCCAGGTTCAGTTAAAAGGTTAAATGCATCAATAAAAATATCACCACTTGAAGAACAAAACTCAGACAACCACATATTAAACGTATCTAACCAACCCTGCCTCTCCTCATTCCAGAAGAAAGAATCTTTAAATGGTTGCATAGAGACTAGCACCAGTACAATCCCATTTTCCTTAGCAGACTTAGACATTTTAGTAGCAATTTCTTGTAACTCAGGATTAGGGTCTAAGTCAAAGGAAAAATGATAAATTCCACCAAATACTACAACTACATCCGGTTTTTCATCCAAAACATACTCCTTCCATCTATTCCACCACCCATGCCACCCCGTAAGCTCACTTCCTCTACTAACTAAAACAGAATTAGGCAAACTAGATTTAACTATATTTGACCAAAAGTAGTCACCAGTGTCTTGATCTTCACTGGAATAGTGCCCAGTCTGACAATCCCCTATAGCAACAAATTTCATAAAATCTCTTCCTCAGGTACTTCCCCCTTAACCCTAGCAGGAGCTCCAAAAACTATAGTTCTAGGAGCCACATCTTTTGTAACTACTGAACAAGCTCCAACAACAGAATTTTCACCTACTATAACACCAGGCAAAACAACCACACTACACCCTATTCTTACCGCTCGTTTTATAAGAGGTGGTGTAAGAACTACATCTTTTCTGTGGTAACCCATCTTTCTATCATTTATTCCTACATAATGTGGACCGAAAAACACCTCATCCCCCACAACAGCATTCCGTGTAATAACTCCATGTGGCCCTATTGTAACCCCATCACCAACAACACAACCTCCCTCAAAAATACAATAATGACCAATCACACAATTCTTCCCAATCTTAGTATTAGGTCTTAGTACACATCCTACTCCTAAGAATGTACCACCCCCAATCTCACATCCCTCCTCTATTACTACAAAACTACTAATCCTTACATTTTCCCCAAGCACAGTTCCTGGATGAACATCCGTATAAATTCCACTGCTCATTTACTACCTCCTTTCTTTTTGTACCAATCAATAGTAGATTTTATTCCCTCTTCAAAGCTAACCGACGGATAGTAACCTATTAAACTTTTAGCTAACCCTATGTCAGCTATCAACCTCTTAACTTCTCCTTGTCTTTCCTCTCTATGTATAATCTGTCCAGAGTAATTCATCTCCTTAGCTATAATATCCACTACCTGATTTATAGATACATCACTACCTGACCCTATATTTATTACTTTCCTCCGTGTTTTCTCATTCTCACAAATCCTCACTGTAGCATCAGCAATATCAGCAACATAAACATAGTCACGTCTTTGCTCACCACCTCCGTTAATATAAAGTGGCCCTCCATCAAGAACCCTATTTATTGTCAAAGGAATCAAACCAGCATAATCACCCGCATTTTGTCTTGGCCCATAAGCGTTGAAAGGTCTAACCACAGAAGTGTCTAACCCAAACGCATTCTGATAAGATAAAGCTATATAGTCAGTAGCCAACTTACTAGCACCGTAAGGAGTAGTAGGATTTACTGGATGATCCTCACTCATAGGGCTTTCAATAGAGGTACCATAAGCCTCTGAAGACGAAAATTGGACGAGTGTCCTAAACATTCCCAGTCTTTGCGCCTCACATAGGTTTAGAGTCATATCTATATTCTTCTTAACAACCAACTCGGGATCTTCCAAAGACTGCAATAATCCAGTAACTGCCAAATTAAAAATCACATCAGGTTTTTCTGTATATCTAAAAAATCTAAAAACATCATCCCTGCTAGACAAATCTGCCTGGTGTACAATTACAGGATAAGATATAGAATCTTCTAAATTCTTGATATTTCCTAATAACAAATTGCTAAAGACAGTAATTTCTTCCGGATTCTCCTTAATCAATCTATCCACTAGATGACTTCCTATAAATCCTTCTCCACCAGTCACTACTACAACTTTACCTTCAAGTTTCATAATCTCCCCATTCCTTCCACTTATCCACCACAAACTTAGGTAATGAATCTTTTAGCAAAATAGATTTATCCAAAACACTTTTCAAAACTTCCGACTTTGGCTTGAATCTCCCTCCAACAAACCAATCTGGAAACCTTTCTTCGTACGACCGCTGCTCCTCACAAAACTCCTCGGGTATCCCTACAGATTTAGCAAACCCTTTAGCAGTATCAGTCCACTGGCATAACCACCCATGAACACTCTTTGGACCAAATCCATAATGTAGGTGAAAATGAATCTGTTCATCAGAAACCAACCTACCAACATCTGACACATTCTGCCAAATATGATAACCTCCACTTCCATATCCAAATACGACAGATAACTTCTTACTCCAGGCCCTTATGTGGGGGTCAAACAGCCGGTGTGAAACATTATGTAAGGTATTACTTATAGTCTTGAAATCTTCTGGTCTATTAGAAATAGTATATGGAGTCATAGGACAAAGTGTAGCATGCCCCAACTGAAACGCCCCTAGTCCAGACGCCCTATCTACCTCACTAAACATTTTATCAGAAACTATTTCATCTGCATCAATAGAAAGTATCCAATCATAATCTGGGAACGCTTCTATAGCCCTTTGACTTCCGTGGGCTCTGGCTTTAGCTTCATCAAATCCAGTAGGTGGCTGACCCACCGCCCAAGGACCAAAGTCAAACCTATACTTACCACCAAAATACTTTTCCTCAAGAACTATCTTCTTAGGATACTCTAATTGAAGATTTTTTACTATGCTAACAGTTTTATCCTTACTACCAGTGTCCTGCAAATAAACACCAAAAGATCTCTCAACCACAGACCTAATGGCCATCTCAATATAAAACTCCTCATCTCTAATCGCTGAAAATACTGTTAAAACTTTTACCATTGTCCACCATAATTAATCAAACTCTTATCAACGCCCTTATAGTGGGGATGGTTTAAAATAAATTCCCTCTCCTCTTCACCAGTTTTAACTAATCCCATCTCCAGGGTCTTACGCCTAACACTCTCTGGTACAACTTCCCTCCAAATCCTATCTTCGCGATCTACCCACCAAGGTAGAGCACGCCTCTCCCATTCCATAATTAATGGAAACCTCTCCCAATTATGTGAAACCGTACCTCCCCAATGGTGAACATAATAAGCTTCCTTTTTTACAAAATCTTTATAATCTTGAGACTTTTTCTCAGTTGGATCATAAATCCAAAACTTGTTATCACCCTCTTCTATTGGAGTATCTAAATACCAAGTTCCATCGGCAACATGTGGATTTTCATTATAAAGACCTACACCATATACTTTCACACATTCATACTCTATCTGGCAACGATAGTAACACCATGCTCCTGGTTCCTGGTAGAACTTCCCATCCCTAAAACTCCATATTTCCTGAAATCCTCTTTGTTCAGAAAAAGGACCATGATACCTGTTTTTAACTACAGCCTCAAACTCATGCTGAGCTGCCAAATCGTACCTCCTCTTCAATCCCGTCCCATAGCAAATTATGTTATTATCATTTAGATGAATCTGAGCCTGGATTCTTTTTAGTATTTTAGTATTATAGAGAGTAGCACAAGGAGCTATATAGTCCCTATCTTTATCCGCCCCTATCCAATACCATCCAACCATAGCCACATGCTCGTCTCTCATTTGTTCAAAGTATCTATCCAACCAATGGTCCTTTAAAGCTTGGGCATCTGACTCCGTAGCAAAGAAATAAGGAGTTTCACAATCAGCAAGAACAAAATCTAACGCACAAGCATGGATAGGATAATACTTATTTTCCAGAACTTTCACCCCTTCTCCTAAACTAGTTTCAGATATACCACGGATAGAAGGATTACCAGGAGAATTATCCACCACCACAATGTCAAAATCATGGTCATTACTAAACTCTTTTAAAGATGCAACCGCAATCTGAGTAAACTTTGTCGTTAAGGCGTGTGGAATTACCACAGTAGCTGACTTCATTTTTCTCCTCCTTTAAATAAAACCCCGATACCCATTGACTGGTCAAACCTATCATTATACTCATAAGTATAAGAAATTTCTTGAGGACCCGTGTGTATAATTTCCCTCCAAAATTTCCACTTAGTCACCTCGGCAACACTACTATAAGCAATATCGTGAAAGGCCATCACCCCTCCTGACTCAATTAATGGCCAATACAATTCAAAATCCCTTACTGTATCTTCATATTTATGACTAGCATCATGGAACAAAAAGTCTATTCTACAACCATTTAGAACTTCTTGTAACTTTAAAACAGTTTTAGATTCATAAGACCACCCATTTATAGGAATAATAGTTTGATTTGATTCCTTTCTTTTTAAACTATACATACCACCACCTTGCTCAGTCATTCTAAACTCAGGGCCTGCAATATCGGGATGTACCATATCCCCCCTTCGTGGCCAGCAATCATTAACATCTCTATCAATTCCGATAATCAAAGCATCGGTGGAAGCCAACTGACACCAACCAGCAAAAGTTCCACCCTGGGATACCCCTATCTCTACTATAATATCTGATTGCAGTCTATCAAATAACTGCCATAATTCTATTATTTCATGCTTTTTCTGAGTTAATCCACTATTATTTAATACCGCCTTTCCCACATCATTATACTCTGGGGCTAGTTTATACCACAACTGTTCAAACTTATCACCTGATTTGTAGATATTAGTTAGCAATTAAACCCCCATTCTCTCCACCTGTCAATCACAAACTCCGGAAGTGGATGAGTCATAGAAATTGAATATTTAGCAAACTTCTCAAATTCCTCTTTACTAGAAGTGGGTCCAAAAGCCCTGTGCAGATGAAAATGAACATGATCTTGGGTGATCACTCTACCTGGTAAAGCCAAATAATCTTTAAACCCTTCTACTCTTGGAACACAATGTTGACCCTCCCTTAGTGTATAGATCACTGGAATATCTGATCTCCATACTCTAATAGATGGAGTAAACAGCCTAATTCCATCCCATTTTTCACAGTCGAGAGGGTGGTTAGATACCGTAGTTAAAGAAGTTGGCAAACTAGCAGAATGAGCTAGACAATCACCCGTAAAAGAAGACAGTATCTCAAAATATCTACTATTAAAAACTTCATCGGCATCCAATGTAATAATCCAATAGGGATCAAAAATCTGCTTACACCTTGACGCAGCATAGTTTCTAGCATCTACCTCTCTATATCCTACACCAAACTTTCTATCACCACCAAACTCCTTATATTCATAGATAATTTTAGTATTTTTACGTTGGAACTCGAAGATTTTAGAAAAGGTTCCATCTTTGCTTCCAGTATCTAGTATATACATCCCATCTACATAGTCAATAACTGACTGAATAGCCAGATCTATAAAAAACTCCTCATCTCGTATAACCATCCAAATCGCCCTACTCTTCATACACTGGTTCCTCAATCTGCTTGTGAAGATCTACCAGAAATCTCCTAGCCTCATCTAGAGTATCAAATCCTCCCATCTTTATACTCTCCTCATCACTCATCCATGCCAATACTATGTATAGACCTTGATCCTCTTCTACAGTAAAGTTTCTAATACTACTAGCCCTGACACTGCCATACTTAGTTGCATTCCACAAAAATTTATCCTTCATATCCATCCTCCAGAACTTGTTACTCCATAACCTATTAGAATCATTAAATAAAATCATTTTTACTTACTTCCCATCCATTTCTACCATATACCAAATGTCTAACAACTAATTAAAACCTCGTACAACTCAGAATTTAAAGCCTCAGGGTATGTTTTAACACCTATTCTATCCCATTTTCAGAACAATCCAAACCAATTCACCATTTCCCGAAAAATCCTCCCTGGAGTTAATCTTCTCATACATTCTCCTCCGATCTGTTTGGTTAATTTACAAGGATTCTGAAAATCGTGACAAGGCACACACTTTAGTTCTCCTTCTGGATAAAGAACCTTTACTGTAGGATAATAGTAAATTCTAGTGTAGGGATCCATATTACCAAATAAGGCTAGGCATTTCTTTCCTAAAGCCGCCGCTATATGAACAGCAGCTGAATCCGGAGCCAAAACATAGTCTGTCAAGGATACCAGAGCCACCAGTTCCTCCACATTAATCCTATCCATTAGATTTATCACATTCTTCATTTCGATGTCCCTCAAATCAACCAGTGGCCTCTGGCCATGCCAAAACTCAGTCTTACCTACTAATATTACCTTTAAATCCTTGATTTTACTCAACAACTCTAAAATTTCTGGAATATACTCCGGAGGAAGAGTTCTAGTGTTAGAAGTACAGGTTGGTTGAAAACACAACCATTTCTTTTTAGCAGTGTACTTGATTCTGCTTTTCATCTTTTCCACCAACTCTTCCTTTACTATAACACTAGGATACTTCTTGGTAGATTTGCTAGAAATACCTAACAGCATCTCAAAAACATCTATTCTATTAGCAGTTTTGTAGGTGTAGGTATCTAAAGTACCTCCGACTTCTGGACTTTCAACCTTTCTCCTAAGATCTATAACTTTGTCAAAACTAAACTTGTGCACATCTGCTATTGGTATCACATCTTTCAAAAAGTCCAAGCCTTTGAAAACACCAATAAGAGTAGGAACTGTCGCCAAAGTTATATTAGTATCTGGATTCAAATCTTTCATAGTTTTTAAAGCAGAACTGAGCATTATTAGATCACCAACTCCCTCTTCGCGAACTACACAGATCTCCTTCTTATCTTCTAATTTACCATCAAGAAAACTACTCACTCTATCCAGCACGGATTCTACTGGTATTTCTCTCATGCAGGAAAAACCACGGAAGCACCGTTCATAAAAACACGGGCTACAACCATAATACTGATACACTTCCCTAGCATTTGGATAATAAGCTATCCTAGACTCTGGCCTAATAGACCCCATTATAGCAACAGTTTTCTTTTGCAGAGCTCCTGCCAAATGCAGCAATCCACTATCAGGCGCTACAAACACCTCACATTCATTCATTAAAGCAGCTACCTGTCGGATTGGAAACCCAGAAATAATATAGATATTTGGATAATTTTTGAAGTTAATTCCTTCTAAACTTTCACAAAACAGAAGAACAGAAGCATCATACCAGGTATTTACTATTAAAAACGAAAGAAGCTGAAGTTTCTCCTCAGGCCAGTTTCTTTTAGTCGCTAAAGAGTGAGCCTGAATACCTATTAACTTCCTCCTTTCAGATGGTATAGCTTCAATTATCCATTTCTTTGCCCATTCTTTCTCCTCATCAGTAATAGCATAAACAGTCTGCTTGTCTTTAAGCTCTATACCAGCCATCTCAGCAAATATGTCAATCCGGTTGCCAGTAGAGTGCTTAGAATCTGACTCAATAAAAACCTCCTGAGAAGTCCCAAAGTTGTAGACTTTCTGAAAGTCGTAATCAATAAGATCTTTGACTGATATAATTTTATCTATATAGGAATTATTCTTGAGGACTTCAACAAGTACGTTGTTCCCATACTGACCACTAGTGCTCATCACAATGGGAATGTTTGGGTTCTGCTCTTTGATGGCTCTAATAGTGGGAGTCAGCATAAGGATATCACCAAGACCTCCCTGCTGGCGAGCTATTAGAATTGCTAGTTTTTTGGGATTAGATTCTAAAGAAGGGCATCCGTTCAAGTTTCATTTCTCCTAACAAATTTCTATTTTTCACGTTCATTATGATTTATATAAAACTCATCTACAGAATTGAGTAGTATTTGGCAAAGGGTTAGAAATAGTCAAACCAAGTAAAAATTCATAAGCTCCAATATCAGCCGGAGATATTCTTGTAACCCCCTTAATATCAGTAGTAGGAGCAAGGATGTTCGAACCCATATTTATAAGGTTGGTTGAGGAAACGGTTGGAGCAAGATTATAAAGCCAAGGAGTGTTGTAATAGTTTACATTGACAGCAGTAAGATTGGGGTTATTTGGGTTATAACTATTGGCATCAACCGATGCATACGCCTCAAACGTTGCACCGTTCATATTAACACTATCTATAATAGCTATTTTATCCGTGTAGTAACCATTGAGAACCTCTTTATATATAACATTATGGTCTATAGACCAGTCGGCAATATTACCAGATTGTGATATCCTGAAGATTCCCTGGCCATCATAAGTATGCCAAACATTATTTCTAATAATTCCATTGTGAATTGTTCCTATACCAGTATTAGGACTATTGTAAGGCCAATCTATTTCTACAGACCAATCGCTACTTGGATCTCCTGGTGTCTCTCCTGGAATGAACAAACCATTGTTATAAGTACCTCTGTAGAATGAGTTATTTATAATCTTTGGTTCTCCATTAGTAGCTCCTCCATAATTATTCCAGTGAAGATCAGTACCATTATTATTGAAAAAGACACTATTTTGTACAGTTGTCCCAACATGGTTATTTTGAAAGGTTATTCCTCTTTTAGCACTTCCCCAAAAAATACACTTGTCAACCAGAAGATCTTGCCACTTAGAATAAACCCAAGGATAATAAGTAGGACAACAATTAGAACCACATGACAGGCCTCTCGAATTAGCAGGACATTCTCCAGCAGACCCAAATTGCCAAAGAGGTCCATCATTTCGATCATCCATCTGATAGCTAATTACTCCTCTCATCACATTCCCACTACAAGTATAGGTTGTATCCTCAGTTCCTCCGCAACTCATATAATTTGCATGAAGTCCATTAGAACCATCATGGGTGACAATATATTCCCATAAAATATTAGTTACATTCCCCATCAATCTAAATCCTTCATTGGTATGTGTCACTTCAATATTTCTAAATGTAAGATGGTCTGTTTTAGATGGACCTATATGGAAAAATCCATATCCACCAGAATCCCAAGTAGAAGGATCGTCCCTTCTATCTACTACAAAACTATCAAATGTAATATAAACCTTCTCCTCTACATTTGACATATTAATCGCTGAATAGTTGCAATTGTTACAGGTTCCATCATTGCAACATCTAAGAACTGGAGTCTCTCCTGGCATTCCTATGACAAGTAATTCACTTCCCGCAGTAAAAGTAGATGCCCCATAAGCAAAATACCAGTTATTATTACCAGCTCCCCCATTTACATAAACTCCTCCTCTTAGAACTATAATTCTATCACTTTGACCAGCTCCGGCGGCATAAGCAGCATCTAGTGACCCATAAGGAGATTGAACTCTATTTACAACTCCAGTCCCTCCTGTTGGAGAGACATAATAAACATTGGCACTTGGTCGGTTATAGGCTTTATCAGTCCTCATAGCTAACCATGTTTTTAATCGGGTTGCACAACTCGTATCTGTTCCAGTACAGTTTGTTAAACTTCCTCCAACAAGTGCTTCAACAGAAGCTATACTTCCAATATTCACATTCATATCATCAGCATCCATCGGGAGCCTTGTAGCTGCATGTGGATGTGAATGTCCTATTGTTCCTATTCCACGTCCATCACAGTCCCTATCAATGTAGTAAAGAGTGGTACAACCCTCTCCAATATGAGGATAGGTATCAGAAAGGCCATTCCCATGAGCAAATGAAAGGGAAGGAATCAAAAGTAAAAGTAGAAGTAACTTTTTCATTCTATTTTAATGATCCCCCTTGTATTTTTAACCACTAGACTTTATCTCCCGCGACAAGAGTAGAATTTGCCCTCGCTATGGTACACCAAGGTGTATTTGGTGAGGTCCCATTATTTGCATCAGAACACACTCCTCAAAATACAGAATCTTTATCCACATAGTAGGTAGCAGAGACAAGAAATGGAGTGGTTTATAAGTATTAATTTTTTCATCTTTTTAATTCCTGTTTTGCTTCAGAATCCTTATGGTAAAATTATAATTCCTCCACCACCAGTGATTCCCGTTCCACCAACTCCAGTAAACGCACTTCCACCCGTTGTTAAAACATTAAAAGAAATAGGTGTAGAAGTTAAACTCTTGTTACCAAGTCCATCCATACACCTTGTGTAATAAACGTAAGAAGCAGCACGACACGGAAGTAAAACTGGCGAATAGTGTACTGTTCCACCGGTTGTGGAAAATGTACTAGTCATTAAATCATAAGTAGTATCTAAAATATTGTATTTGCAATTAGCATTAACATCTGTCGTAATCTGAAATGTAACGTAGTAACATTCAAAAGCTCCTATGTCGTATCCAGACCCTTTAGGTCTCACAGTACCATCATAATCGGTAGTAACTCCAACCCCAAGATTATCAGCATTCATAGCTGGAGAGGTAGCAGAAATTTGAAGGTCTCTGGTTGATAAATTAACAAATAAAGGATCACTCGATAAGTTTCCACTTTGTCCAGAAGCGGTCTCCCAAGTAGAAAGAGTATTATAATTTATTCCATTCCATCTATAGTCTCCAGTAGAATCTCCACTAATATACATAATATTCTTCGTAAAAACATTCCCACCCGCTGAAACAGCATCAGGAAAAACATTTACCAAAACTCCTATACCCCCTTGATAGAAAATATTATTTTTTATCGTGTTATTTCCTCCATTTATTATCGGAATCAGTACTCCACAATCAGTATAAAAAGTGTTGTGCCATATTTTATTGTTACTACCCTGTATTCTAAGGGTAAATCCAAGCATATAATCACTACCTAATTCCTCAAAGAGATTATTCTCTATAGTCATATAACTAAAGGTATTTGTACCTGTATTATAACTTATATGAGCAGCACTTCCTCCATATCCATTTCCAAGATCAACCTTTTTGAATCTATTTCTTCTTACTGTTCCATAAGAAGAGTTAGCAAACTCAATTCCAGCATGTCCAAAATCCCAAAACTCACAGTTTTCAATGAGCATATTTGTATCGTTATCAAAGAAATACAGTCCTGTTATATACCCAGAATAGAACTTGCATCCAGTAAACCAAAAATAGTTCGAGGTCCATATCCCTGAACCCTGGCCACCAAAGAAATTAAGACCAGAAAACTTAATATAACTTTTTCCAGTAGAACTTATAGTTCCCCAAGATGTCCCCGCAATTTTCATAGTATAAGAGCTCGGGTTATACCCCTTACCGCCTATATCTCTTAACCAAACATATAGTGTGTAAGGAGGTGACCCACTATCGTCCATAAAATACTTTCCAGGAGAATCTACACCACCAAGAGTAGCTGCCATACAGTAATTCAGTTTTGCACCATCCTGCATAACAAGATTCCCATTCGCTGGTGTGCAACCAAAACCATTACCTATAAATTTTGGGTTAGGTGCAAATGATACCGTTGCTCGATATATATTTCCAGAATAATTCGTCCATCCAGTGATGACCCTAGTTGCGTCTATGGTCACTACTTCATTATTATAATTCTGATAGGTAATATATTTTCCAGATACTCCTGAGTAATTTGGCGATAGTGTCTCGTAATAAGTTCCGGCTCTAATATTAACAGTATCTCCAGCCATTATAGTAACAGCAGCCTTGGAGATTGTGCACCAAGGAGTAGTGATAACCTGAGCTTGTGCTGTTGTGTAACTATCACTACAATTCCCTGAACCCTTATCTACATAGTAGACTACTCCCAGCGTACCATAGGTTATACTGTCATACTGATCCTTCTTATAATTCCAGGCCTCGTCAAAGGTATAAATTCTCACCGAATATACACTTCCAGGATAGTTTGTAAAAATCAATTGCTGAGAATATGGACTTGTATGTTTAACACCAAAACTTGTATAGTCCGAACCATCTACACTTACATAAAACTCCACCCTATCAATTCCAGTTCCAGCATCAGTTGGAGTAATAACAATGTCTATTGGAGCAGAATATAGAACACTAGATGCAATTCCAACAACACTAGTAGTTGGCTTTGTAAAATCTTGTCCATACTGCTTAGTTCCAGCAAAGTCAGTACCCAAAGAAGAATAGGCTTTGCTATCCGAAGTTCTCTTCGCTAATCCTATCTGAGAACCCTTGTATGCTACATTGGAAAAATTCTGGTAGAATGAACTGTAATCAGTTACAGTAACCGAAGGAGAATAATAGCTCCCTCCACAAGAGGCTACCGTACCTACCAAATCTAACCATTTCTCATTACTGTTTTTGTCATGGACATTACTACGAAGATAGCTATAAGTAAATTCGTTACATCTATAGCCATCCACCGTTCTAGGCCCTCCAAGTTGGCTATCATAAGGTACGAGGTTTCCTAAAACATGAGTTCCAATCTCATGCGCCAAAGTATAATAACTATCGGCATCATTTCTTAGTCTAATAAAATTGTCATTTGTTTGACTCTGAGGAGCTGAACTATCTTTATCTATCACAATATGGATACAGGCTACGTTTCCATTATTTCCAAACCCATCACCTTGACAAGTTGTATCCGCATCAATCAGGGTTTCTACCTCTGAATCCAATTTTAACACTCCATCGGAATCATACTGGTTATCTACACGATAGATATCAAACCTCTGTTGATACTGAGAAAAGAAGTTATTAGCCCAGAGTTTAGCTAAATTAGCTGTCACTTTAGTCTCAAAACTTGAAGATTCTGCCGAAGTATAACCCGATGGAATAAAAATCAGAATGAGTTTGTTAGTATCCGTCCCAGTCTGAAGACTAGTGTATCCAGCTGGTACTCCACCAAAAAATTCATAAGCCCCAGAATCTGGATTTCCTAACCTGGTCACCCCCTTAATATCAAGTATCAACCCAGCCGAAGGAATTCCAAGATTTACAACAGGGCTACCTATACTAGACGGCTGAAAATTAAACTTTCCAGGGCTATTCTGCCAATCCAGATTAAATGATGTAAAAAGTGGATTACCAAAAACATTACCAGAATTAAGAATATATGGAGAAGTTTCAAATTGGGGTAAAGTAAGATACTTCATTGGAGAAGAACCCCAACTAGCCATTTCCAAACTTCCATTTGTTCTCCAAAAAACATTATTCTGGAAAGTATTATCTATTAAATTTCCCTGAACATCCCCATATATGATAGACTCAGCACCACTACTGTTATCATTAGTTACAAAAACATTGTTCCTAACTACATTCCGTCTAATTTTAAACGTAGGATACAGTCCATTCACCATCCAAACAGCCGAACATGCATCTGGCCACTGATCGGTATAGTTAGGATTTCTGTTCTTTCCTACCCAGAAAGTATTTCCTTCTACTATGTTATCCTTTATAGCATCAGCCCACCATCCTGACCAAAACATCTCTATCTCACTTATTCCAGCCACATTCCCACTCTGATTGGCCGTAATGTTCAGGCGATAGTATAGATACGCAGAATTATTATCTGCACTAAATCGTATTTCCTGATTAGCTGTCCAAGTTGTTCCTGTGTATGTTGCTATAAGAGTCCAATCACTTCCATTACTAGAACCGCTAAATGTAAAATTCTTTGGTGAGTAATTTGGGTTACTCGATCCTCTTATTTTAAACCATTTTATGGATAACTCAGAAGAAAACTGATACTGTATCCAATGTGGTGTAGCAGTATCAGTTGATCTCCACTCAGTCCCGTTATTATTATCAAATGCATTAGCAGTAACATAACTTCCATCCTGGGTATCCGCTGTTGCAGTTCCTCCGGTGCAAGCATCATTACCACCTGTGGCATATATAAAAAATTGAAACGCTGACCTGCTGTTATTAAAAACTACATTATTTCTAATAACAGAACTCCACATTCCATTCAAAATATTTATACCATCCTGCCCATTCGAATGAATAATATTATTTTCTATCAACCAATTACTCGCATATCCATTCATCTGAAATCCATCCCAACTAGATGTTTGAGAATGGAAGATGCAATTTCTAATCGTAGCATTGGCAAAAACAGTTTTTCTTGTTGGATCGTTGCCCAATCCGTAAGGATCTCCACCACAACCCCAGTAAAAGGTATGAGTGCCTTGAGCCGCATTAGCTACTACTCTATCATATAGTACATTACTAGGGCATAGACAACTCTCTAAATTACGGGTTTCTGGGATTCCATCATCATTAAGATCTTCCGTAACAGAAATGGGTTCTTTACAAGTCGAAACACCTCCAGTCTGATGAAAAGTCGTTTCGTAATTTCTAGTAAAAAAACAATTCTTAACCGTAAGAAAATGGACACCACTTGCATGAAAACCACTACCACTAGTTGAATCTGCATCCGTTCTGCCAATCTGTAAAGTATCAAATATCCAATACCAGTTATCCCCACCTGTTATATTATTCATAGGGCTGTTATAAATAATAACCCTCTCACCTGGGAATCCCGCTACTATATTAGGCTTCGATGATGAAACACCATGTATGCGGGGAGCTGTAACTGGAGCAATACTTATCCAGGAGTACGCCGTATTATCCCCATGGGTTCCTCCTCTTAGAATAATCATATCTCCAGATGTAAACCCACCAGACCAAGTGCCATTATTGCTATACGCGTTATTGAACGTTTTAAAAGGTTTATTAATATTATTTACCTCTCCCGTTACATCAACGCCATTGGTATAATCAACAAAATAGATATTACCAATCTGGCACCACCCTGTTCCCCTTGTACCACAATAAAAATTTTTAAGATTAGCAATATAGTTTCCAGTGGTAAAGGCTCCAGCAGCATGAGTATCACCCCATTTAATTTCAGCAGTAAGTGTATTATAGACTGTGGGATCCGTATCATCAGGATCCGGTGTCATCACCGCAAACCCATCCCCAATTCCATAACCATCACAATCCTCATCAATATGGTACGCCGTAGTACACCCTTTACCCAAATAAACATCGGCAGGACTTGGAGCATCAATAAGATAAGGTCCACTCCCAAAAACAGTAGAAACCACTAGAATAGTAAACAGTATTAAAAAAAGTAGGGTTTTTTTCATAGTTCTTACGGCACTACTGAAGCTGTTATCGGGTTTGCTGAAACAATAACCTCATCAAAATCTGATACTATTGTTTCAAACCATGCCCAGGCCCTAATATTCTGTATTACCCATGCCTGCAAAAAATTAGCCGATATAAACTTAGTTCCAGATGTTGGCTCTGTAGTATCTGTGGAAAATGCCATTGACACAGTGTATGGAGATATAGACGATGTTCGCACCCAGATATAATAAATCGTGTCTGCTGAAACACTATCATTTGTAGCAACCTGAGCCACGTCTTTTACCGTTAAAAATAATTTTCCATCACTTTTCAATCCTACTGTTATTACATTTGCATCGCCTGCAGTTCTAAGCCAAAATATGTTGGAATCTGCTACAGGCAGTAGAGAAAATCGCACCTTGGAACGAAAGTAAACAATAGCAGTTTGTGCAAAAGTAGGTGAACTTAACACACCAAACGAACTACCTGCATTAATTCTTACTTGTTGTGAACCTTTCAGTATAGGAGCAGTAGTATTATCTGGATCAATAGTGTAAGTTCCGCTTCCACCCGTTGCCCAAGACTCACCATTATCATACCCTGTCCCTTCAAAATTCTGACACAATAGATACTCAGGACAACCCTCAGACACAGAACTTGTACCATATATGGATACAAGTATAGCAGCTCCATAGCTACTTGCAAAAGTAGCTGTAGCGTTATAATTTCCTACACTAGTCGTAGATCTGTCCATAATAGATGGAGCATAAAGAGTGGCTGGAGCAAAGTCTACTGCATCCATTCTTTTCGTGTAATTTACTCCAGGAGTTGCAGCAGTAATACTAGCAAGATAAACACCACACACAAGTGTCTCTATATCCTGCGTAGTAGTTATATTTGGAAGTGTAACCTGTGTAGTTCCAGATATAGAAGCAGACGAATACTCACTAGCAGATGTACCGATTGCCGTAGTTCTAGCATAGTGTCCAACACTGACACCACAATAGCTAGCCGAATTGTCAAAAGTAACCGTAATATTCAGATTTGAAGCTCCTGTCACATTGAGACAGTACCAAGCTTCCACTTTAATAGTGGTGCTTGTAACGACGGATGTTAAATAGGTATAAGTATTAGCACCTGTAGAGTCTACAACCGTACTAACATTTCTATACGCAGGGTCGGTGTAGTTAGAAATAAAAACAATCAAAGCGTGCCCAGTCGTGACCTTAAAAGCTCCCGATTGAACCGTTTGTGATAAGTAACCAGTGCCTATTTTAGCATTAACTAAAACAGGAGCAGTAACTCCAGAAGTTGCATTTAAAGCATCCCACTTAGTATAGTTCCCACTAGCAGTTCCCCAAGTATACCCATCTATTTTATTGATGTTTCCTGTGGAGCTTCCCAGAGTTATACCATTCCATTTATTAAGATCCGCAGCATAGCAAGGAGATAGTAAACCCACTACAAGTAGTAAAGTTAAAAATAGTTTCCTTACCATCTATTTTACCTCCCCAATATCCATACTTGGTGTAACTAAAATAACATCAGCCGCTATAGCCACTCCTAGCCTCTGAACCTGATTACCTGTCGCACTAGGAGCCGTTGTTTGCAGATGTCCTGCAGTAGTGATTGATAGATACATAATAGTTCCAAGTGTCCATGAAGGAGAAGAAGCTAGCCTAAACACTCCATTAGTCATACATTGTGTAGTACTTATGGCTAAACATATTGCAGGAGTAGTCCCTGCTGCGTCAGCTTGTGCCATTGTAAGTACATCTGATGCCATATAGTACCAATGTTCTGCAGTCAGTGATGCCCCTATAACAACTATCCCACTACCAGTTCCAGCAGCAAGAGCTCCTCCAGAAAGAGCCGCTCCTACCTTCATAATAGGTTCATCAATGTCCATAGCCATAGTATTTCCATAGTGGCATAAAAGCATCAAACCAATTAGTAAACCAAAAAATAATTTTTTCATAAATCTTCTCCTTTTGTTAGGCTTTACAAATCACATATCCAGAAGTACTAGATGATAGTGATACTGTAGTTTGATTAGTTGAGTTATGTTTTATATTTAATGGAACTATACTATCATACCCACCAGATCCATCCCCTGTTAAAACGTTAACAACAGGCCTAACACCAAAGTTGTGACCTACCACAACAGAGGATACACCTGTAAAATACTGAGCTATATAGTTCCCACCGGAGTAACCACTATAAGCAGAATAGCCACTCAAACCTGAATATCCAGAATAGCCACTATAACCTGAAGTGCCCATACCTGAATATCCAGAATATCCAGAAGTCCCTTCACCCGAATAACCTGAATAACCACTTATACTTGAATAACCAGAATAGCCGCTTGTACTCGAATAACCAGAATAGCCAGAAGGACCTGGACTCTCAGCACTATAACCTGAGTATCCAGAACCTCCCAACCCACTGTAACCAGAATAACCTGAAGGACCCACACCTGAGTAGCCACTATATCCTGATTTTCCAGAATAGGCCGAGTAACCAGAATAACCAGAATAAGCTGAAAAACCCGAATAACCAACACCTTGTTGACCGCTAATTCCAGAATAGCCACTATAAGCTGAGTAACCTGAAATTCCACTATATCCACTTCCACCTGAATATCCACTATATCCAGATTTGCCCGAATAGCCACTATAGCCTGAATAACCAGAAGTCCCTACTCCTGAATATCCACTTACACCAGAAAATCCAGAAGTTCCCTCACTTGAATAACCAGAATACCCAGAATAGCCAGAAGGACCTGGACTCTCAGCACTATAACCTGAGTATCCAGAACTTCCAGGACTTGAGTAACCAGAATAGCCAGAACTTCCTAGACTTGAGTAACCTGAGTATCCAGAACTTCCAGGGCTTGAGTAACCAGAGTAACCAGAACTTCCAGGACTTGAATATCCAGAATAGCCTGAAGGACCTATCACAGCACTTGAGTAGCCACTATATCCCGACCCACCACTATATCCAGAATATCCACTGTACCCAGACTTACCACTATACCCAGAATAACCTGACCAACCTGACCACCCCTGCCCAGAATACCCTGAATATCCGGAAATTCCAGAATAACCTGAGTAACCAGACTTTCCAGAAAATCCAGATACTCCACCACCGCTGGATACTACTGCCTTCCCAGCGACAGCTGAAGAGAACGTGATAGTACATTGATTAACAGTATCCCAAACAACTGATTTTGGAATAACTTGGTTATTACTTCCATCAAACACCTGAACAATAACTTCCAAATTACCTAGATTGTGAGAAACAGTCCAAGAGGTAGAAGCCCCGCTCTGGGTATGCACATAGTTGGCTCCACCACCGGAATAACCTGAATAACCCGAAGTTCCATTTATCCCGATTGTGCCATTCTGACCGGAATAACCTGAATAACCAGAAGGACCTGGACTCTCAGCACTATAACCAGAATAACCAGAACCTCCCAACCCACTGTAACCAGAATAACCAGATGAACCTCCTGGCTGGGCTGAATAACCTGAGTAAGCCGAATATCCAGAACTTCCAGGACTTGAATATCCAGAATAGCCTGAAGGTCCTATTACAGCACTTGAATACCCAGAATAACCAGAATAACCAGATGTTCCGGGACTTGAATAACCTGAGTAACCAGAACTACCTGGACTTGAATATCCAGAATATCCTGAAGAACCTCCACTTACTGGATTAGCAGTTACACCATCTCCTATTAACAGTTGCTTAGTATCTGATTTATAGTAGGCATGACCAGAAGCCGCATCTCCAGCAGTAACCCCAACTAGCCAAGGAATAGAACTTGTAGCATTACTAAGATCAATAGAAGCAATAGAAAGTTGATTAGTAGAAATCCAACCACTTCCACTACTTTGTAGTATATTACCAGATGTCCCATAGACGGGAAGAGCACCTGAATATCCACTGTACCCAGATACACCGGGCATTCCACTTGAGTAGCCTGAGTAACCAGACCTTCCAGACCAACCTGAATAGCCGAGACCAGAGGGACCTGAGTAACCAGAATAACCTGAAGGACCCACCACAGCACTTGAATACCCAGAATAACCTGATCCTCCTAAACCAGAGTAGCCTGAGTATCCAGAACTACCTGGACTTGAATATCCTGAATAGCCTGAAACACCCACTACAGCACTTGAGTAACCTGAGTAACCAGAAGTCCCTACACCCGAATAACCTGAATATCCGGAAGTTCCTACACCAGAATAAGCCGAGTAACCAGAAATTCCAGACCAACCTGAATAGCCAAGACCAGATGGACCTGAGTAACCAGAATAACCTGAAGGACCCACCACAGTGCTTGAGTAACCACTATAACCGGAAATGCCACTATACCCGGAATAGGCACTATAGCCACTTATCCCGGAATAGGCACTATAGCCACTTATCCCAGAATAGCCACTATACCCAGAAGGCCCACTATACCCACTATATGCTGCACCCGCATCATACCCACTATACCCAGAATAGGCCGAGTAACCTGAGTAACCTGAAATACTAGAATATCCTGAATAACCGCTCACGCTTGAGTATCCAGAATATCCGGAAATACTTGAGTATCCAGAGTATCCACTAGAACTAGAATAACCTGAGTAGCCACTATAACCTGAAACACTAGAATAGCCACTATAAGCTGAGTAACCAGAAAACCCGATTGGACCTTGAGGTCCTACGACTGTACTTGAGTATCCTGAGTATCCACTAACTCCTTGTCCTGAGTATCCAGAATATCCAGAACTGCCACTATATCCAGAACTTCCTAAGTACCCACTATAAGCTGAATAGCCTGAGGTTCCAGGAACCACAGAACTGTACCCAGAATATCCTGAAGAACCTGGACTTGAATATCCTGAATAACCAGAGATTCCTAAATCTCCTGAGTACCCTGACTCTCCCGTGAATCCTATTGGACCTTGAGGTCCTTCCATCTCGCTAGAATAGCCAGAGTAGCCAGATACTCCCATCCCAGAGATACCACTATACCCAGACCTTCCAGAATAACCTGAGATTCCAACACCAGAGTAACCAGAAGTACCAACACCAGAGTAACCAGAAGCACCAGAGTATCCTGACAGTCCTAGACCAGAGTATCCCGAATAACCAGATTCCCCAGTAAATCCTACTGGACCTTGTGGACCTGGTTGCTGGCTTGAATATCCAGAATAAGCTGAATAGCCAGAAAAGCCAATCTCACCACTATAGCCTGAAAACCCAGAAAAGCCTATTGGCCCCTGTGGACCTTCCGCCGCACTTGAATATCCAGAATAACCGGAAACACCTTGCCCAGCATACTGACCATCTATCCCTGAAAATCCTGAAAATCCAGAGTCACCGTAGGCTCCAGATATACCACTATACCCTGAGTACCCACTAGTTCCCAAAACCGAAGATAGATTAGATATTTTTATCTTTTTGTCAGCAGGACGAGTGGCAGGATCAGTAACTATATAGACAATGTCATCTGACTTAGGAACAGTAACTTCTGGTAGTTGACCTAGCTTTTTATCTAAAGTAGCCATTCATTAATCCATCAACGTGATATACAAATTACCATCACCGCTGTCTCTAATAACTGAAAGATATCTATCCCTTACTGAGAAATAATATTCTATGCCAGCTTTCAAAAACATATCGTTTGAGGTTGCTAAGACCAAATCAGTTAAACCAAATCTAATATAGCAATCAGCAGTTGAAATAACTCTTATCACCTCACCCAAAGTAGTAAGATTCAAAACTTCTTTAACAGAAACGGCACTTACTGAAAACCTACCATCGTTGGAAGGGGTAAAAACTAGATCTCCATCTGCACCTGCTGAGATATACTCTGTAAAAGTGGTGTCACTAAGCCGACTTGTTCCGTTTGTTCCACCCAACTGTGGAACAAGACTACCAGCTGTACGACTGGCCATAGTAAATACTAATCTATACTTTTTGCCTCCCAAAATTATACTAGCCTGACTAAGTGTGCCTAAACCGTTAGCATTCTTAGTCACCTTATCAGTATCGTAAATCCAGCCAGTTTCTAATGTCCAACCAGTAGCAGATACAGCAAAAATTCCATTAGTAACTAGCTCCCCGCCAACTAGTACGGTAGCAGCAACAGCTACAGGAACAACAAGGGTACTCCTTGGATGAAGAACCCTTTGAACTGGTACACCCCCTGAGTAAACCTGTTTTGTTTTTCTCACTATTTTCTAATCGACCGGAGTGATGAAAAGACTTCCTGTGGCAGAAGCATCGCGAATAATTGCTATATAGGTATCTCCTTGGAGATTGAAATACTCTTCACGCCCAGAAGCCAGATACATATCACTCGATGTCGCCTCCACTGTAATATTTCCAAACTTTACGTGGCAATTTCCAGTTGCGATCAACCTTACAATTTCAACTCCTGTAAGCGCATTGGCATTTTTAGCTGTTGTGGCACCAATAGTAATAAGTTGAGTGTCAACAGTAGGATGGAAAGCACCCTGGACTGGTGAACCACTGGCATCGTGAACCAAACTGATTTTTTTAGCCAAGTCCACCTCCGTTAGTAGTTTATTCTTCCAATAACTATAACATCATACAGCTGAGCAGTATCACCTATAAGAACAAAACTCACCGCTGTCTGTGTTCTAACATAAGCCTCAGAACCCTCAGAAGCACCAGATGCGGCAGTAACTTTAGTAAGCTGAACCCTATAGTTGGTATCCTTCATCTGAGTAACCCTTTTGTGAGTCTCTGTAGCAAAAGTTATTACATCATCCCCACCAACGGTTAGATAGGTAAATCCAAAAACCTGTTCACCTGGAGCTACGTCACCTATAACAGAAAGAAACCCCTGGTCCTTGGCATACGGGCAATAATCTTTGACCCAACGCTTTTTCACAATTACACCTCCATAAATTTTAGAATTTTTTCCATTAGTACCTAACCTTGCCTAAAATCATTATATCATACCTCTGACCACTGTCACCAGTCAAATTAAATCCGCCTTCGGTTAGCGAACTAGCATAAGCCGGAATGGTCACTGCTGCATCAGCTACTGTAGACTTAGTGATTAGAACCTGATAGTCATCATCTTCCATCTGCCTTATCAAAGGACTCTTAAGTGATCCAGCAGGCAAACCCAAAATCTTGTATGGTGTTATATCCGTAGCAAAACTTACCGCATCTGTTCCTGCTCCTAGGGTATGTCTAAACGAAAAGCAAACCTGGTCTTTAACCGTAGAGCCTATAATAGCATCAAATCCCTGTGATTTGCAGTAAGGGCAATAGTCTTTAGCCCATTTTCTAGTAGCTCGATGAGGAGCATCCTCAGTTCCCAAAACCAAAACACTATACTCGTGGGATGCATTGCCTCGGACCTGAAAACCTGTAACTGTTTTCCAGTCAACTATAGTCTTATATGTAGGCTCTCCCATTGAATCTAACCTTTGAGCCATAACCTGGTAGTGATCAAACGAAGTAATCACTCCTCCTGACAACGCTGAAATAGTTGTTTTAATCCATCCTTGAATATTGGTAGTTAATCTACCACCCAGAATCCACTGTTTCCTCTCCTTACCTCCACAAATACTAGTGATATGAAACTCTTCAATCAGTGGGCATTGAGCTTTCATTAACTGCGTATTAGTCCACATACTAACCTCCTACTCTTGAGATTTTACATCTGTTTCGCGAACTCTTTGGTTTCGTCCAATTTAGACTCAGCTTTAGAAGATCTCTCTTGTTTTGTTGGTTTAACTTCCTGAACTATTTCATAAGCTCCAGGAAACTCCTTTAGAATCTTATCTGCCATATAGACAGGAACTTCAGTAATTCCATCTTTACTAAAAGTCAGTTTCTTTTTGAAAATAGCAAAACCTAATTCAAAAGAATCTTTCTTATCTATTATGGCCTTTAGCCTGATTTTTACTTTTGGTTGCTCTTCCATTTTGTCTCTCCTTTCAAGGTTTAGAATTTAATGTTTTAGTTACAAGTTCCTGGTGCTGAGGATACCCATTGAAAAACTTTTTACCCTGCTCCTCAGACCTTTTTCTAAGTTTCTCAGACACTTTTGATTTGTCAATCACAGTAGGTGCGGAGAAGATCCTTTCCATCCGTTCTTTACAAACAGGACAACTAGGAGGATCCAGTTCTCCGATCCTCCTAATCTCCTCTATCACAACCTGATCTCTTTCACATTCAAATTCTAGTAAAGGCACTTAAACTCCAGGCCACCCACAACTCATATAAGGATTCCCATATTCTGGAGCTGCCGAAATAGCTGAACTTACTCCAGATTCTGCAGCCTTAGCCGCTACAAAGTACCTCATAGAGTGAGTTACTTTTTCAAGATAATCTGAAACCGTAGCCAGCATACAATCTCTAACTTTGATTCCAGCTGTTGCCAACTGAGCTGCCGTCATGCCATCCTGAGTCCAAGTAGGAACCGTTGCACTACCACCAATCCTAAGATTCAGATCAGTTTCGATAATATCACCCAACATAGCAGTTAAACCTGCCCATTCTGGATGCTTAATCAAAAGTGCAGCATCAATCAGATCATCATCTACTAGACCGTCATCATAGGCTTCCTTAGCTGCTTGTAAGATAATTCTATCCATCCGTTCCATCATCTGGATCAAACTTGCATCCTGTGCTACAGTATCAAATACGGTAGTCATCCTGTTAACAAACGTCTGGGCGTAAGTTGCCAACCCCCCAGACAGCCACCCTTTATAGGTGGCTAAATAATCCCTAATTGTGTTACTCCATGATATAGCTGACATTTCTTTTCCTCCTTAGTTAGGGTTAACTACTACCACTCCGGAAGGGGTGGCACTACCACATTGTTACTAGAATCTACACAGACAGCAGCAAAATATCTCATATATCTAGCTACCGCTGTAAGATACAAACTCACCTTCTCCGCCATAACCTGCTTCTCATTAATTTCTACAGCTCCATTTGGATCCGTAGTTGTAGGATATACAGGAACTGTAGCACTTGCAAACAATCTGGTATTGATATCCACCTCTATTATATCTCCTAAGGTAGGAGCCATACTAGACCATTCAGGGTGGTTTGCTAAAATCCAAACAGCTATAGCATCATCATCTACTAATTTATTGTCATAGCATTCTTTTGCCAACTGGATAACTATTTTAGCCATCCTGTCCAACATGTTAACCAGAGTATAGTCCTTTTTTACATCAGTAAAAAGAGCCGTTAACCTCTGGATATAAGTTTGCATATATGTAGCACCAGTCGCAGAACCAACTCCCCTAGTTGCCAAATAATCTCGAATCTCGTTCGAAGTCCAACTTATGGCCGCCATTTCTCTTACCTCCTAAAATTTATTTACTAGATTCTAACTAAATAGTTGATTTTCTGTCCAAACTCCAAATTCTAAATTATTAGTATTGCAGTATTCTTTAGCCGCTGAGAATTTAGCTTGGTTTATTTCATTATTTACATTCCAGTTTGGTTTAATTTCTAGTATCTGTTGGTGTCCATCTGTATGCTTTGGAAGAAATCTAGCACCTGGCTTTGGATTGTTCGCACATCCACAACCACAAACTACTACACCCTCATGGTTAGAAATTAAATAATAATTTGGTTCAATATACTTTTTTGCTTTTTCCATTTTAAAAAATAATGGGAGGAGGAATTAACACTCCTCCCATACTCAATTTTAACCTAACCCATTGCTACAACTACTTATACGGTTGCTTCCCCGATATTAGAAATTTTTATCCACTTTTTCGGAGCAAAAAGTTGCATCGTACCATACAAAAGTTGCAACCATCTCACGCTAGGTTCAATCACTGCTAAATCCATTTTCATCATTGGAGCGAGCTGCTTGAAACATATAACCTGAGGAGTCAACTCACCAATGAATACTGAATGGACATTTGCACAAATCTCATTCTTGTCAATACGGGTCGTAGTACCGCCACCACCAGAGGTAGTGCTATCCACTGCCGTAGATGAAATAAGATACTTGGTACCAGTTGATCCACCTCCTGCTACAGTCCTGTATATGTTGCAATACTCTGGAGCTATAGTATAGGAAGCGTTGACCACTGTAATGGTCATATAATCCGTATCAGCTACGATAGTATCATAGATGTTAGACCCACTAACACAAACAGCAGATTCGCCGTACCTGTTACCATACGACGCACCATAGTAATACGTTCCCCAACCATTACCAGTCTTTGTCCAGTCCCCTGTATAAGTACCAGTACTAGATTTAACCGCTGTTAAACTAGCAGGTGCTGTAGGAGCCTTGGCTGACGAAGCTACGGTAAGAGGAGTCTTTTTCTTCAAAAAGACATCAGGATTAAATGCTAAAATACCAGCCTGAGATGCGAAGGTATTAAGAGGCACTCCAACCTGGCCTGCTGTCATAGGAACAACAATCCTCTCTTTAGGAAACATAACTTTGGCTAGATCCGACAACGGCTTTGTGCCGATGAAGATATCAGTTGGAAATCCGTAGTTCTCAACTATAGTGTTAGAAGCAGTTTCGATAATGTCCTCTGTAAGAGGATCTCCCTTACAGTCAACAACCATCGAGGCATCAATCAACTGATTGAGGCCGTCCCACTCATAACCCTCAGCTGCTAACGGACGAAGTTTGCTATTACCCCAGAACATTGAGTTCTCGATTTTACCAATCAGCCACATAATTCCATTTCGGATTTCATTCCCTACCACATCGCCGTGAGCTGCCCTAACCAGTGTTAATGGATGGGTAACTTTCCGAACGGTCTGCAGGTACTTAACTAATGAAACCCTTCTGGCGTACACAGCGTCATCGTATTCACCAAGCTCGCCCTCAGGGGTAAATGCACCAGCGTCTGAACCATAGGAAGTCAACTGGTTGTATTCTTCAACAGTACTAAAAGCAGGAAGTTTGGGGATCTTCTGCCAAAACCTAACGTGTTGCATCTGGAAAGTGATCACTTTAAGAGAAGCTTCCAGAGACTCAACCCTAATAGCAGATCCACTAACACCCCCTGATGTTGCAGGAATATCATAGCCTGCCGCTAAGGCTTTGTTCAACTGAGCAACTTCTTCCCAAGTGGACATCCCAAATCCGTCCATGTGCTCATAGTCCTTTATCCCTATCATTATTGTTTTCACCTCCTTTCTTTTCTTCTATCAAGTTAAAAAACTTTCATCTAAACCTATTTGATATAGGCCTTCAAAATGTCTTTCTGATCATCTGTAAGCTCGGGTTTTGGAGAACCTTCATAGGTAAAAAGCACGCTGTCTTTGATCTTTCCGTCAGAAACTGCTTTCTCCAGAAGCTCCACTACCTTTCTCTTCGGCAATGCATCAATACCTTCCGGCACTGTACTACCATCACCGGTACCAAACGATTTTTCTAAGACCGTCCCACTCTTAACTACAGATCTTGGAGACCCTGCTGGTGTCTGTTCAATTTTGGTAAGTCTTTCATCAATCTTGCCAAACTGCTCCTTAATGGAACCTTCAAGACCTTTGATAATCTTACCAACTTCTCCCAGAGACTCAACATACTTTGTGTCAAATTTGGAAGTTGATTTCTCCAATTTCATCACATAGTCACCAATTGCATCCAGAGTGTTCTCAGTCTCTTCAACAAGGGCTTTTAAGAAGTCGGAAACTTCAATAGCTTTAGCGAAGGTTTCATTATCTTCGAAGTTGCCAGTAAAGGATTTCTCCTCTTCTTCGTCTTCCTCTTCTTCCTCTTCTTCCTCTTCTTCCTCTTCCATTTTCTTACGCGCCTTGACGATATCCTCAAGATCTTTAATAGTCTTGATTAATTCGTCTTCGGTAATGGTAGATTCGGCTTTTTCGACCTTCTCTTCCTTCTCCTTCCCCTCTTCTTTCCTCAGCTCTTCTGTCACTCCTGTATCACCTCCTTTCCTCTATACTATGATTTATATAATCAACTAGTATTAGTTAGTTATTTATTTCTGACCAAACCACTTTTTTACAGGAGCAGGACCATATCTAGTTTGCCCATCTGTTTTACCAATCTTAAATAGTTTTTTCTTACGTTTATTCTTATCTTTAGCTCCCTTAATCCTAGCTTTGAACACCAGATCAGCCATCTTTTCAGAAGATTCTTGACCGTATCCACATTCATTCCTTAGAAATTCTACTACCTGTGATTTAGTAAAAGTTCTCATTTTATCTCCTTTAGAAAGTCCTGCTTCCGAAAGAGCAATAGCTATTGCTTGCTGTCTATCAGTTACTATTTTACCTTTTTTACCTTTCTTACCTCTCCCAGAGTGGAGATGACCATGTTTGAACTCACTCATAACAGTATGGACTTTATCCTGTCCTTTTGATTTCTTAGCCTTCTCAAACTCTTCATCTAAAGTTGTGACGTTACTTAGCATATTCTTTTTCAACTTCGTTTCTAATAAACGAGTTAACTTTAATCCTTTTACCATTACTAACTTTATGGTAACTTCTAATTATTTTTCTTTCTTTTCTTAGATCCATCTTTTCGAGATTTCTCAAGAGCTAATCTTAAAGCTGTGGCAATAGCAACTTCGAAAGTCCTATTGCCTTTAGACAAGAGTGCAACAGTGGCTAACTTAGCAGCCATTCGTCTGGAATAGCCTAATTTATCATGTAAGAGATTAGTTGCTTGGTCCTTAGTGATTGTTAACTCGGTAGGCCTAAATTTGCCTCTAACACACTAAACTATGCCGCTGCTCGGAAGGCCCTAGATGCCTCTTTCAGCCCTGCCCCTACAGGTTCGGCTGCACCAGTAAAATCGCTATTTGTTAATCCTAATCTATGGCCCTGAGATCTAATATAACCAACCAACTCAGGCTTACCAGCAGCAACTGCCGCGTGATAGAAGTGAAGCATTTTGTCGGCATGTTTTATTTTCCGCGCCCTTGTCATAAGATTGCTATCCGACATTGTTTTAATGCGGTATATTTCATGTGTAAGTTCCCTAGTAAAGGGCTTAACTCTTTCTAACTTCCCCTTCCTAGTTCTAATGTATCCAGCTATATTAATAGCTTTAACTAGAAACAAGAGATTGGCCATCAAATTAGCAGTTTTAGGTGAGTAGTTTCTTTCCTCCTGTAACCACTCAGCCAGTTCAGATTTTGTAAATTCTCCATCCGTCTTCTGTTTCTTCTTTTTCTTTTGATATGTAGTCACCTTAGTCTCCTGTTCTAAAGACTCTGCCCTTAGTGCGGAACCACTTACTCCACCAGTAGTAGCTGGAATATCCTGCCCTGCTTCTAGTGTTTTCTGAACTGACTCTGAGGGAAGTGGCACTTCTATGGGTTTAGTTTCCTCAGCTACCTTAACCTCTGCCTTCTTCACTTCTGTTTCTTTGTGGTCTACGACTGGATCTATAGTCACACTTCCCTCAGAAGCCTTTTCCACCTCTTCGCATAGTGTACATCCTTCGCACTTCTTATCACAAAGATCAAAACTAAACTTCCCCAATGATTTAACCATATCCAAATATGTACCTTTATTGATAGGATTGTATGTGATTGCAACATTCTTTATCCAGGCCTTGCGTATCTGTTTTCCTGTTTCTGAGTCTCTTTCCTTAATTTTGCCCTCTAAAGACAAACCTAACTTTCTTTTGCTTTCTGTATCCTTTAGAGATTGCATCAGATTCCAAACATCCTGAGCTTTTTTGATATGCGGATAAAGAACCCCCTCCACATATAGCTTTTTCTCACCATCTATCTTAGAAGCTAACTCAATCTCACCCAGAATATCTCCAGGATCCTTCCCATGATCCCAGTTTAGCGCGCCTCTTTCCATTAAGTAGGATACATCCAGACCCTTAACAAACACTGTTTCTCCCTGGATATCCTGGGCATTTTCATCGGAAGCTATTCCAGCAACTCGCCACTCTCCCTCTTTTTTGGCCTTTTCGATCTCCAACGGCATCCAAAACTGAAAATCTTTTTCAACCGAATTGCATCCCATAGTTTAGCCCCTTATCTTTTCTAAGAAATTAACCATCGAGTCTGAATTGTTATCGTCTAACTTAACTGTTTCTTCAGTTTTTGATTTTTGTTCTCCTAGCATCTTCTTAACGTATTCTTCCTGCCCATCAACAATAAATGTCTCAAACTGATCTCCTCTTCGTTTAACAACCATATCTAGATTCTCAAGACCGGACTCTTCAAGGTCCAGACCTCTAGTTTTCTCCATAGACTGAACCTTTTCCCTAAACTGTTCCAGATCAGCTTGACGTACTTTATCCAAAACCACCGCTAAAAAACTCATAACTCCCTATCATTATGATTTATATAAAAACCTACCAAACCCTAAACTTCTACTACTATATCAGAAATATGAGGAAGCGGGTAAAGAAAATGCCAAACAGTGATCCTACCTTCTGCGTCGAAAAGTATAAGAACTCCACCTATATCTGGTTGCATCCTAGTATAGTTAGGAGTAAAAATGGGAACAGGTTCATAAGCCGTCCAACCAGGTAGCTGAATATGATGAACCCGACCCTGATGAATGTGGTTATACCAGTGAAAATGGCCATGAATATAGCAGTCGATCCTAGGCAACTTACCATCAACCTCTGCTGCCTTTCCATAAACCATCTCCCTAGCAGCTATAGTTTCTCTGTAATATGCCGCCCTACCACCACCATGCGTCATATTTACTATCTTATCAAAAGGCTTCACTCTCATATTGGCTATTGGTCCATGCCAGGTGCCTTTAGTTATACCAGCTTCTGTCATACGGTTACAAAGCTCGTGTTCAACGTACATCCCTTTAGTACTGTCATGATATCTGGAACCTCCTACCCAATGACTCTCCCTTCCTTTTAGTAAAAGAGTCAAAGTGTCCTCTCCTAACTGTATCTGTTCATTTAGGTTGGTACTTATTAAACCCGTACCCCTTTCTATTGGATTCTGCCCATGTAGTAGATCTGATGCTAAAAACACAGTATCTACCTCCCATTCATCGCATATATGACAAAACTGCTTCCAGTAACTCCATATCTGACTCTGACCAGTATTTCCACGAAACTCGTTACCTTCTGTGGTTTTAAAAATAGGCGGAAAAAGTGAAGATCTAGACATTAGGTGCAAATCAGATATAGCTGCAATCCTTCGTACAAAAAACTTTCTTAACTCTTTCAATTTTAACCTCATATAGCCTCCTTTTTTCAATTATACATCTACAACTTTAGCACTATGTAAATCCAAAGGTGAATAAACCTTAGAAGTTCTATAGTTCTTCTGCCAAGTTAAGCTACAACCCGTACACTTCCACCTGTCAGCTTTAGACATTGGATCCGATTTACCACAAGTTGGACAATTCGGCCTATCACCCTCTACTGTTCTATTAGTACCTATTAGAAATTTTAGCCAACTCCTACTACACTTACTACACTTCCATTGCTGTCCACATGATATAGTATACTTCTCACCCTCAGCACCACACTTAGGACAGTTAGGTCTAACAACTTTTAACCTTGGTCTCCCACGAAGGTGCTTCTTAAACACACGCCCACAATCACCGCAGTGCCAACTTATACCTGAACTTATTACCCACTTACTTCCACACTCAATACAAACTGGTCTACTCACTTTTTCATTTTTCACCTTTCACCCCCTTCTCACTTTTTTCCAAAATAAAATATTGCAATTTCTTGCCCAGTGGTAAAGTTTTACCAGTAGGAAGTTCCAATACTAGTGGCAGATTAACTTCAGAATGGCATTCGGGACATTTACAAAAAGCTCGTCCATTTTCGAAGATAACAATGTTGGTCCTTAACTTGACAGAACCACTTGGATACGATTTAATTACTTCATTTCCGCAGGAGTTACAATAGAAAATCTATCTCACCTCCTAACCCAAAAATTCAAATCTTTGTGTAGAACCTGGTATTTCTTGCCATTGTCAGTTCTAGCAATCACACCATCTCGTCCTACCCCCGTCACGTTGGCAATATCTGATTTTATCAATATTTTAGTTCCGAGAAATACTTTATCCCTCGTTCCTTTTATTACCACCCCACCATCCATTACTTTAGCCCAGACAACTTTTCCATTATCGTTCCTATATGGAATTTTCTTACCCTCGACTCTAGATTTTCTTAAATTTACTAACTCTTTCCTGGATTTTTTAAGGTCTAACAGAAAAATAGATTTACTTTTTATAACTCCAGTCTTTAGATATTTATCACCCCAATCATTAACTATCTTAAAATATTCGGGATGATTATCAGGATAGAAAACTTCATCAACTTCACCCCTCACATACGTATCAACCACACGAGCAAACTGTTCAGTAGGCATTAAAAAGTAATCTAAACCATCGTATGGATGTTCTATAATCCATGTGGCAACTTCCTTTTTGTTACTAAGATAATAATCTCCTAAGGCATCACTTAACTCTTTAAAATAGGACCTGTTTTCCTCTATACCAATATTCATATCAAATAAAAAATGTCCAAACTCATGAGGTACTGTCCTTGGATATCTATCATCTATTTCTATTAATTTTTCTTTTACTACGTATATGCCTCTGGATTCATCACCATCGTCCGTCTTACCAAACCTAATATTTAATATACCACGACCTGCTATACCTATTTTTCTATCAATTTCCATAAGGGCGTATATAGCATTTTCAAAATCCCAAGAAACCCTTTTAGATAAAACTTCAGCATCCTCATTTCTAGGCAAAATATTTATAGACTTTAAGTCCCATTTAGAAACATATTCTTTTGATTTCTTATCAGCCTTCTCAAGTTCGTCTAGGAAAGTTTCCAATTCTGCCTGAGTTCCACCCGTAAAATCCTCACCAGTTCTAAGATCTTTCAAAAGGTATACAAACTTCTCATTTCGGTACTTCTCAGGAAAATCCCCCCTTATAGCTTCATCTACTTTAAATTTTTTCCATCCAAGATAATTTTTCTCTGCAAACCAGTTCAATCTAGGCTCAAATGATCCTTCGTCAAAACCGGGTATTTCTGGTACAACATCACTATCATCAAAACCTGACACACTAACTTCTGGAATCTTTCGGCTTATTTCTCCTGCCTGCCTATGGTGTGGTTTAACCCATCCTTGCTTCCCACGTCTGGTTCTAAGATGACCCTTAACTTGGATGGCTTTTAAAACCAGATCCTGGATCTCTTTCCGTGTTTCCTCAGTATTTGGCTTACCAATATATTCTAGTAATGACTTAGACAACCATCTCCTAATAGCCTCTTCCTGCTCTGGATCTGGTTTAGGAACATGCTTAACCCTACCACCTGCTGCCAACTTATCATAGGTTAGATGCAAGAGAGGAGTCTTTTCCTCCATTCCTTCCTTTCCCTCGTGTTCCTCATAATACAGATCCACCACCCTACCATCTTTTAGACTAAGAGTAGCTGTAGGATCTTTCTCCTCTCCAGACGGTTCATTTATTTCAAAATGTAACCCCTTCTTCTGCAAGTTCAACAACAACCTTCCTAGATCCCCCTGCTGTTTAGGATCAGTGTACTCATAATCTAAATCCTCTCTTTCGGCAGTCTCATCTCCTCTAGTATGAGTAATCCTCAAATCTAGATCATAGTGCCCCTTTTCGTAAACTTTACCTCTTGCCACTGAACCTATCATCTCTACTTTAAAATGATGTTTCTTAAAAATAGGATTAACTTCTTCTAGGAATTTATCAGCCTCCTCTTTCTGCCAACCCTTCTTTGGAACTGCCCCACCTACAAAAGCCTCAAGAGCAGTCATCTTTTGTTTAGCAGTCCTAGTATGTGGTTTAACCATCTCCCTCTTACCTTTTCTAGTTCTGGTAAACCCTTTCACCGGAACTGCTTTATTTATGTCATATCCAAATAACCCCTTCACCAGCCATCCCTGTTGACGAGCATAGTCCAATCCCTGTTCCATAGTTTCAAACTTACCATCCAACTGAGCTGAATAAATCTTATTCAGTAATCTGCCCATATCAGGACCTGGTTGGATTCCTAAAGGTATCAAATCCCTACCCCTTACTTTTGCCTCTAAAGTCTCAGGTCTATTTAACAGTAGGGTCCTATATTTCTTCATTAACCAACTCTCAGCCTTTAGATCAACCTTTATATCACGTCCCCTCTTATCTGCAGCTGATAGTGCGACAAGCATAGGTATATCAACTTTTTTAGCCAATCTACGAATAGCTGAATCTCCTGCTTTAGCTTGGTATAGATTGGTAGGCGCCATATGTGAACGCACTAGAATCTCTACTCGATCAATCAAATCATTCTCATTAGTCAACCTTTCCATAAACTTTCTAGCTACCTCAGCCCCTACAGCATCATGCCCATGACTAATAATCTTACCCTCAGCAGTAGTCTCTGTGGTCTGAGGTTTACCCATATCGTGACAAAGTGCGCTAAACATTAAGACAATACGATCTGATCTATCTGAGAAACCCTTTTTTAGTTTGGATGCAGAGTCGATCACTTGTAGAGTATGCTGAAACGCATCCCCTTCCGGATGAAATTCTTGACTTTGTTCTGTGGTTCTAAGATCCTCTAATTCTGGCAATATCTTATTTATACCTAATATCTTGGTAAGCATTAACCCAATACTAGGATTCTTAGACATTAGAGTCTTTTCTAGTTCTCCATAGATTCTCTCTTTAGGCAAGCTAGTCAAATCCACACTCCTACAAAGCCAAGCCAACTTTACCGTAGGACTAAACCCTAACTGGGCAGAGAATCTCATCACTCTAAGTACTCTAAGTGGGTCTTCCACAAAAGTAGTATCATCGGTAGCACTTAATTTGCGATCTTTTATGTCCTGAAGTCCACCATACTCATCTATTATTTCTTTAGTAATAGGATCATAGGCAAGGGAGTTAATAGTAAGGTCCCTTCTAAGGGCAGCTTCTTTAGGAGTCATTCCAGGATCTGCTTCCACAATAAAACCCTTGTGGCCAGTACCCACTTTAGAATCTCTTCTAGGAATAGAAACATCCAGTGGCTCATCCATCTCTGGAGCAGATACTTTTAGAACGCCAAACGAAGCACCTACTGCATCTACCTTACCTATCCTATCTAAAACACTCCTAAGTTCGGTTGGTTTAACACCATAGACCTCAACATCTATATCTTTACTTGGTCTGCCTAGTAAAGCATCCCTAACAAACCCACCCACTATTAGAGCTCTACCACCTATTGCGTGTATCTCATGTGAGATCCTATTAACCATTTTTACATCTTCTCGGGTAGGCTCCAAAGCCCTTTCTATTCTCTTCTCAGGACTTACATCAAATAGTCGTGGCCTATGTGGATAGCCCTTTACATGCTCTAACTTTCCCTTTTTAGTTCGGATGTAGGGCCTGGCTTTTTCTAATTCCGTCTCTAGCCCTCCAAAAGCCTTTTCTAAGTCAATACTAACCTTTTTATAATCCTTATCAGAAAACTTGATTGTGTCAAACTCAATTTCTTCCCCCTCAAGACCAGTTACTAAGTTTACATATTTTTTTCCAAGTCCTCTCTTCAGATAAGCAATAGTAGAATGAGGTTGATAAAATGGATAAGTATCTTCATGTGGCAGTTGCTTTAGCTTTTCATTAAGCAAATTAAGATCTGGACTATCAATCCTAAAAACCAAAACATCATAGTCTTTGTCTTCGGGTTGGAAAACATCTACACCAGTAATACTGGCTTTTACCTTTCCTGGATGATCAAGTATTTCTTTTACATGCTTAGGTGGAACCTCTGGAAGTATGCCATATCTAACAGTAATATGTGGAGCGTCATCTTGTTTCTCTGTAGGATGTAGGTCATCTGGATCTATAAGTTTAACAGTATTCAAAACCTTAGAAGCTAACACCTTAGGTAGATTAACCTGAGTAGATGAAAATTCGCTCTTCTCTAAATCTATTTCATTATCATCAGCTTTGAATAAGGGAGTTCCTTGTACTAAATCTTCCCCACGAACTTGAACTGCTTTCATTAGGTCTTCTAAAGCCTTCTTAAGCTTCACTACATAAAGATAATCATGCGGGTTTGGTGCCACTTTCGACTCTACCACTTTTCCCTCTCTATCATGTCTTACTGTTATATCCATTTGCATGTCACTTGGGACGACCCTGCATCTACACCTAGGGTGAACTGGTGGTAGATGCTCATCTCTTATATCTCTTAAACGAAAAACTCTATTATGCATCCTACCGCACACCGGACAGATACGCTCATCTCCTATTCCAATCCATTTAACTAAATCAATACCATTAGCTTCATAAACATCTCGGGCAGCAAGCATTCGTGCGCGGTGTAGCTCAGTCTTTGCTATCATCCAAGCTCTGCGCCTGGCTGATCTAAACGTGCCTTTGTCCAGACCTGTTTTCAAGAGGGTACTTGCAGTGGCTGAAACTGATCTACCTTGCTCTACACCTTCCCGAAGTAAAGCTCCTAACCTATCTCTCATGTCATCGTCGATACGCGTGATCAAGCGCAGAGATTCCCTATCGATCTTACTCATCTGTCTTTGTCTGACGGCTTGAGTGACTTGATCAGCATAAATTGTGGTTATAGGTTCAGTTATAGCTGTTTTAGGAATTCTTATTCTAGGCATCTACTTTCTCATTTCCTATATATGTAAATTGAAATTTTCTAGCTAGTTTATTCCAAGCCTTTGTTATAGCCCTTTACTCTCTCAAACTTGCCTTTACGAGTTCTAGTATATGGTTTAGCTTTTTGTAAAAGTACATGCTGCCATCTCTTCTTTTTGGGATCCTTATGAGAAGGCAAAAGATTTAGGCCATGAATAGACGGATGGAACTTCTTTTTTGTGAACTCTTCCAACATTTTTACAGCTTCTCTAGTTTTATCCTGTTTCAGTAGTTGAACAAACTTCTCAGCCTGACCCACAGGAGCTTCCTTGACAAACTGATGCATTTCTACCAAACCTAAATTTCCAGGATAAATAGCTTTATTTAGTTTTCTTATCTTGATCCACATCCACTAACTCCGTGAATACCTGCTCTTACGCAAATATCTGGCCACCATATACTTTAGAGTTTACCCTCAATTAATTAAAGGTTAAACACTCATTTCTAATCTTCTAACGCCTCTCCATAAGCCTCTATATCTTCCCTTTTCTCAGCCCTTTTCTCAATAGCCTTAGCCCTACCCCGCCTTTTCTTTTCCTCTTGCCCCATTTTTACTCTTCCAGCTTTTTCTATTATTACCAATTTGGGCTCAGACAATTTTGCGATTCTATTCCTCCAGAGCTCATCAGCTTTAGAGTCTATTGGATCGTGGAACTTTCGATCGTCTGTGCTTTTATGCTGTAGCGGTCCCAACTTTGGCTTTTGATCTTTCATAGTCCTCTCCTACTTTCCAACCAAGACTATTTTCATCTAAAGTCTTACTAGCCAACCAATCATGGCCCGTCATAAACCTTGTTTGTCCCAAAAGAAACTTCTTTCCTATCGGCTCTCCATTGGGACCTTTGTAGACTGCAACTTCCCAAGGATGGTTAAACTTGTCAGCATCCTCCTGAATGTTATACTCAAGATTTAGAACTCTAATAAACCCATTAACTGTCATCTTTCTTGCTTGAGCGTTCAAAAAGTCAAACCCAAACCTAGCCCAGGCATATCCACCAACATCCAGATCGGCAAAAAGCCTTATCTCTTTAACACCCCAAGATTTCAAATTAGTTTCCAATCTCTTAAAAAACTTGTGTCCATAACCCTGAGATTGAAATCCTGCCTCCAGCTCCATAAGAGAGAAAGAACAGACATACCCATCTATTTTTGGATCATAGTAGATGTATAGATGGCTCCTTCCTGCATGTTTTCTATTAACACGATACTGAACCTGAACATCTAGATCGTTTTCGTCCCAAAATGCCGCTTTAATACCCACATCATTATCTGCATCAGGTATATCTAAAACAAAAGCATTAAGTATTTTCTCTTTAGTCATTTTTTCATTTGCAACCTTAACATTAAACTTTTCAATATCATCCAGTTTACCTTTCTTCCGGCAGCTTTGGATAGGCCCCAACCTCCAGTAATCCAGTAGTCCTCTCATCCAAAGACCTCTCCCTAGAATCAGTCCTAGTATACTGCCTCACTTGAACTATTTTACCCCTAATAGTTGCAGTATGGGGTTTAACTCGAACTTGAGCTTTTTCTAGTATAACGAAATTCATCCTTCCTCTTCCTATCCCACTTCTTCTTTTTCTCCGCCTGATACCAAGCAGGACACTGCCCTCGTTCTTTATATCCAGAACAAAGTGGAGTACATTTATTAGATACTGCGCATTTTTCTTCCATTTTTTACCCTCACTTACAGAGTTTCTCCTGCAGTGCTTTTACCTTCAACTCCTGCAATTTTATCCTTCCTGGCAACTCGTTATACTCTGCCATAGTTTCTGCTGGTATTTTGCTTCTATCTGGTGTCATCTTAAAAAGATTATCCAACGTAGAATACCTAATATACCAGGCATTTAGAAGATCACTTTCACTCTTAAAATCCAGTCTATCAGAAACATTTTCTATAAACTTCTTCCTAAGGGCATCAACCTCCTGAAAATGTTTGGCTCTAAGATATGTATTATCTATCCAACTATAAACCTGGAAAAATCCACCTAAGAAACCAAACAACAATGCTGTAGCGATTAGTAAATTTTTCAGGCTGGCTTGGACTCCAAGAACTTTCTTTCCATTAGACATCTCAACAACTTCTTTCTTTGGCTTAGTACCTTTTTTGTTCATACTGCCTCCCAAACGGAATAATAGACGACTTGAATGGAAATCCCTTATCAACCTTATCCTGTAGCCACTTGTCAAAGTTCATCCGCTCTTCGTGAAAAATTACAGCCTTGTAATAACGCAAAACATTGGTAGACGTATCTACCATAATGATCCCATTAAAATCTGCATCGTTGATGTAAACAAACCCGACATTCGTCTGAGGGTTATAAATAAAAGTAATCCCCAACATAAGAAATAGCATCACTATCGTCTTTTTCATTTTCTCTTCTCCCTTGCAATCTGCTTTTTCAGAATATCTATAAATGACCAGTTTATGAGATATTCTTTTATGTCCTCATCAGTCATCCTCTCCCTAGCATAACCTATCAATGCAGCTACTAAAGAATCACTCATCTCAACGTCTATTTTGACCCATTTTTCCGGAGTTTCCTTCAAAATCTTTAGAATACCAACCTCCTCATTCTTCTTTTCCAGTTTCTTCATACTCTCACCTCCTTTAAAAAATAACCAATTCTACAGGTTTAAAGTACTCCTTGATCAGATTCAAAACCAACTCTACATTATATCTTTTGCACGAGTATACGTCCACTGAGACAAATCCTCTGAATGGCCAGCAATGAACTTGAGCCCCACTAGTAGTCCAACCAACAAATGCGGAAGGACCACTTTCCCTTGTGTCTTCATTCAGATCATTCCCTACAACTGGACCCATGAAGATTTTCATTCCTAAACCCACACTCAGCTCCTTTAGAAATGAAACTAAATAGCCTTCCATAAAAGGAAAGTCATTCATACCTAGATCGGTAACAAATTCGACCGCACATCGCTGCCTTACCAGATCTGGGCACAACATGGGTCTTGTAACCTTCCCGATACTTACATCTCTCCAAACTTTTTCTGCCACCTATCTACCTCCTTTTATTTGCTACTACCTTTTATCTTTGCCATAGCTTTACTCCTACCCTTTGTCATACAACCCATTGTGCTACCATGAAATCTAAGAAAAGATCCTTTATCATGCAGTTCCTGGCAGGTGGGACACCACCTCATCCTAGATCTCTTAGGTTGAATAACTGCGCAGTTGCTCCAGTCTCCAGTCAAAATTGGTTCACTTATCATTTTCTTTCTCCTTTGTATTAACAATAACTACAGGAACAAAGAAAATTTGCTCCTGTTTTGACTTAACAAGAGTGCGTGACCATTTTCTGCCTGAACTTTGTATAGAATAGGCTTTTATCCAAGAGGCCGGAATATTCCCTACATGAAACCTAGAACTATGAGGAGGATCACCATACAATTTCTCGCCGTCTGGAATCTTAATCTCTAAAACTACCGATGTGGTTCCTTTCTCTCTCCAAGCCGTAGAAGCAAACGCCTCAGCAGTTTTTCTATCGGACGTAAGAAATACCCCTCTCTTAAATCCCTGTTTCGTATCTATAAATACAGACATTCTTGCTGCCTTTGCTGTTAACCCATGTTTCAGTATACTTTCCAAAACAGCAGTAGTCGTGCCATGAAGAAAAACTACAGATTTAACTTTTTTCTCACCCTTCCTTGAAAAAGGATTTACTCTCTCCATCTTACCTTTTCTAGTCCTAGTAAATCCTTTAACCTGAGATTTTTCTAATATTACGTAGTTCATCCAGCTCTTTCCAGCATCTTATAAATCCCAAAAGTTACCATAAAAACCGCAGTCAAAAATACAAAACCTAGTAAAGTATGTTCCCAAGCCTGAAATGCTAGAATAGTTAGAGCAATAAGAATTACATTCAAAAGCACACTCACTACTAATATAAGAAAATTTAGAATCTCACTACTCATTTCTCTACCTTTAACTCCAAAATTGACTTATCTCCATACTTCCCTAAATGGTACTCAGTCTTTGAGAAATCAGTTTCACCATAATCTTTTAGTAGCTTCGTTACCTGCTGCTGTCCCACATCAAAGAGCTTCTGTAATGTTTCATCAAACTTATTATGCTTTATAGTCACTTGGATAAGACTCTTATCAGACTTACCTATCTTACTTATCTCACCTGCTAAAACACCTACCGTAAACTTAGGAGTAAGGAAACTAATTTCTTTACACCCAGCTTTTAAATCCCGTTTTAAAGCTGGACTGAACTTAGCCTTATCTATTTTTTTGTACAACTGATCTCTGTATTTCTCAAATCCCTCTTTCTCGTCTTTTTTAGCGGCCACTCCCATCGCTACTAGAAGCCTTTCTGCTCCTTCTACATACTCAAACATTGAGGGAAGTTTCTCTTTTTGGAATAGAGACAAGTTATCAGCAATCCTAGTAGTCAAAGCCACAGGATCTTTAGTATCCATATCCACAGAATCATGGGTTTCGATTATATCCAACCCCCTATTATACTCTTCCTCACTAAATATCTTATCAACATTCCATAAATCCTTTTGCTCTTCTGCTATTTTCTTACCATAGACACCATGCTGCTTAGTAGCCTTTATTCCTTCTATGCCACCACCTCTAATCACTGGAGTTGTATAACCAACATCATGATTTATCATAACAAAAATAGCCAAAAGCCTATCTTTAGGAGAAACAGTTATTCCAGAAGATTGAAGTAAATCTAACATATCTTTCTGGTTAAGTATATTCTTAACTATATGTCTAACACCGTGGTCAGTAAACTGTTGCCTATTAGATTCTATCTCCTGGTGTACCAGCTTCTTTATACTATCTACACACATGTCGCTCAGATATTTAGCATCAATCCCTTTAAGATCCTCGTTCTCAATAGTAGTCTCAGTTAGACTAACAAACTTATGCATAAGATCAACAGAATCACCTGCTAGATACTTAGTATATACTGTTAACTCATTTCTCATATTAGCAGCTATTGACCTAGCATTATCGGTATCCATAAAACCAGAAACTTCTCTAATTTTAGAATTCTCAGTCCTTATCTCTTTCAGATTCTTATCCATCTGAGATTTAATCTCTTGATAAGAAATAGTCCCTTCAAAATGTTTTTTATCTATATCAAACTGCTCTTTCAACTTTTCGGTTGCCTCAGAAAGCATATCAGTAGTTTGATCAAACTCTGGCATAGGTTCTTCTCTCTGAACAGCCTTTCTCCTAGCTTGACTTCTAACCACAGTCTCTACAACATTCTCCCTACGCTTAGGAATAGGCTTCCTTACAAATCCCTTTGGCTTAATCTGTTGAAGCTTACCCTTAACACTCCTAGCATAGGCTTTATGCCCAGTTTGAGTAGCCTTTTCCATAACAACATGGTAGGACTTTTCTATCACACCCTCTTTTGGTCTCTCCTTTAAAAGAGGATAGCCCTCCTGATAGTTGTCTAAAATCCCAAAATACTTCCTTCTCATAGCAGTCTTCATAATATAGTCAGTCGTAAAAGGAACACCGTAGTATGCTTTACCAGTTCCCCATGTTGGATCAATAACATTCCCCTGCTTGTCTACACACCAAGCGTGCATAACAGGTATCACACTGGCTGCATACCCCTCCACATAGGTCAGATCTTTTCTTTCCGTAGCCAAATGCCAAGCATTCATATAACAGTCTTTTACCTTACCCTCTAGAACATTTTTGGGAAGCTCCTTAGGTGTATAAAACTTACCATGCTTAAGAACAAACTCCTCAACACTGGAGTACTCACGGCCTTCCCGTTTAGCTTCTTTAGGAAACATCTTAGTTACAGCTTCTAAATACTCCATTAGCCCCGTCTTGCCCTGCTCCTGTTGCTCTGGAGTTGGCAGAACAGCAACTCGTGAAACATAACCTCTCACAAACTCCCTCTTTCCCTTACGAGTTCTAAAATATGGTTTAGCTTTTTCTAAGACTACGTAGTTCATTCGGATTCTTTTATACTCCAAATCTTTGACGAACCGTCACCATCGAAACCAAACATTTTACCATCTTTAGGAACCTTAATACCATAGGGCGGATCAGCCAGTATACTACCAGAATGTCCTATATTTCCCCATACTTTCAAATGTTCTAATAATCTAATAAGATCTTCCGAAGCTTGCTTAGAACACTTTATCGTAATAGTTTTAGAATCTTTTACTGCTTTATTAATACTTTTTGCTTCCTCTTCCATCTTCTTAAGGCGTGTATAGTAGTCCGGTATCTCTTTCAAATGGGCCAAAGAAATGTATTTAGCAAGTTCTGGATACTTAGTATGCTCCATTTCTATTTTGATACCCATAGCTAACTCTTTTGGGTCAGCTTTTACTCCATTTCCATGCTCAATAACATCACTAAGCACCCCATAGATCTTCGCCTCAAACTTGTCTGTTTTAATCTTCAGCCTATCCGACAAGTCATGAATCTTCTTATCAGGTGGATTTGGATTGTCAGCAAGAAACTCTATTACCTTTCCTTCCACAGACTTTTTTAGAATTACGTAGTTCATTTCTTTTTCTCCCTTATGATCCTCAAACGAACTGGATCATGCTTCGAACCACCAAAATTAAAATACTCCATTACCTGCCAAAGTAACGACTCATGGCTTTTAAGCTCGTCCTCTTCGTCATCTTCTATAACCATACTCATAGGAACACCCATATTTGACGAAAGCCCTTCTAGCAGATAGCCGTTATCAACGTGCGTTATAGTAAGCGACCACTTCCATAGATCTTTCTCTGGTTCCTCTTTCTTAAAAACCTCTTCTAAAGGTAGAATATCACAAGGCTTATCGCATTTAGTACACCTAAACCAAGAAGTCCCAACTTTCTGTTTTTTCGGATCATCTCCTATAAAATCAGGAAAGTCTGAAAATACAATCTGCGCCTCAGCTCTACAACACTTGCTAACAAAAAATTCGTTTTTCATATCACCTCCAACGTTTCAACCCTACAAGTTTAAACCCTAAAAATAATAGCAGCAAAAATATAAAACCCATAACAATCACAGACGCTATTATTAAAATTGCTTCCCCATGTCGCTTCTCCTTTCGACAAGAATTCTAACATCCACCGTCATCTCATCACCGGGATTCAACTCCAAGTCTTCGACTAACGACCATGTTACAAACATTGCATTCATTTTGGCATCTACTGCAACCGTATGATTATGTGAAGACATATCAGCTTTCAAGACTTTTACAATTTCCCTCTTATACAACTTATCAACTATCAAAACTCTACCGCTCCTTTAAACATAACTCTAGAAATTTCTGTATAATTCCAACTCCTGCATTCACTCTACGTTGCAATTTATATTTTCCGGGCGTTTCCGATACTGCAACCCGTGGCACCCCTGAATGAAACATAAAATCCTCAAACGAACCATCACAAAATTTGTAAACTATCCCTTTTTTACATATAGGCCCTTTCTCTTTTTCACTGGCATCAGTATAGGCTATTCCTTCAAACGCCTTAGGAAAATACTTACACAGCTCCCTTTTAAGCCCGCTAGTAAATCTACCCGATCTGGTACCATGTTCAAACGTATACAAATAGTATTCCTTAGTAGTCACATCCTCATGAAGTGACAAAAATCCGTCCTGAGCCAATGGACGGATAATACTTATATTATCCATCAGTATCTTACCTTCTGGAGAAAGCTGTTCCCCAGTTTTCTCAGTATGACAAAAACCAGAATTAGTTTTTATTCCCTGTGAACCGTAGCGCTTTCTCCTAGCAAATCCATAAGAGTTCACTATAGGTATGATTGACACATCCACCTTATCCAACCATTTCTCATCACATTGAGTGTTCAACCATTTGAGAATAGCCCAGGGACCTGCCACCTCTTCCCCATGGAAACCAGCTAATATCAAAATCTTAGGATCCTGATGATCAAAAGAATAAATATCACGTGTTCTAACTAACCACATTTCATATTCATCAAGCTCACCCAAAGGTCTTAACCAAAAGCCTTTCTCAGCACAAACTTTAAATAACATCCTATTATATTTATGAATAGCTGCCATACTAACTCCAATACTTTTCCAGATTTATATTTCCTCAGGCTCACTAACCCTAAAGATATAGGATTTATACTGCCAACAAAGCTTTCTAATAAACTGCTCTGGGTCTTTCTTGGGATCTATCCAACTATCTTTACCAGAATCCGCAGGAACATAAATGGGAGTCTTTAGCATAGATTTCAATGCTAAACTATTATCCGATGGTATAAACTTCTCACCATCCCAGGCTACACTCCTTTGTATTTCTTTACCATTTTCTATAGAATAAGTCTTTACAGTTATCATGATTTTCTCCAGTCATCAACTAGGTCTTCCAACATAGCTTTTCCTTTGTCTAGATACTTCTTAACAATCCCTACTCTTTTACGATAGTTACTAATAGCTTTATTATCAAAACCTAGTACCCTAAGAACATTTTCTCCCTCCCCCTGTGAATCTACCACCTTTTCCATAAGCTCTAGAGGAACTTCTTTATTTAACACCCTTTCAACTAACTCACCATTATGCGTAAAATCCCACCTGTTATCACTATTACCAAAAGACAAACCGTTATCTATTAACTGTAATTTGCCCCCCTTCGTAACGAAAAAATTACGGCCGTGCCTATCCATATTTTCACACATAAAATCTAAAAACCCACTTCTTATTTCATCTTTTTTATATCTATTTCTCCTATCCCCACCACCTTCCACATTACCATCCCATACCCAACTCATTACTGATCCTACCCCTTCCTGAGGATCATTCCTAACATAAGTTTCAGGAACCAAATCATCTAACCCAAGTACCTTAGCTATTGAATAAGTAGCTGCTTCTCTCCTGAAGTACTCTCCTTTAAAACCCCTATTAATAAAGCCTGCCCTTGCCGGAGATTCACCCCAAGATGGTTTCCAACACCCTTCTCCATTATCTTTAAACTTCATCCTAAAGGTTTGATTTATTCCACCACCTAGTTTTTCAACTTCGTCTAAAGCTCCAACCTGAAAATACTCCTTATGTGGACCACCTGGTAAAGCCCTTATAGCTTCCCACTCATTGGGTTCGAGTTTGATACCTTCTGGCCTAGGTTTCCTAAGTCCTGCCTTTTCCAATGACCTCTCATATCTACTATCAGATTGGTCTGGAAACACTTCTTTTACCCTAGCCATAGCAGTTTCCCAAGTAGTATACTGACCTTGGGCTATTTTCTTTCTCAGGTATTCTGCTATCTTGTTAGAATCAACTCCTATTCTCTGAATTTGAGTTCTTTCAGTTCCAGCCCTGGGTGGAAGGTTCCGTTCTCTTTCCATCCTTTCAGCTTCCCTATCTGCTCTTTCGTCTAATCTTACGTCTGGAGGTTCACCTGCTTCTTGATGCCTCGCGCGAGGTAAGTTTACCATAATACTTCTTGCTATACGTTCAAAATCCTTCAACCTGTGTTTATCTCGAATATCAGGTCTTACTCTGTTCTCTATAGGATCCATCAACGGGCGGGGATAGGCAGGCTTACCCCTCTGACCATACAAATATCTGATATAATACTTCATATACATCTTTTCTCTGCGGTCAGTAAGTTCCCCTACTAACGCTTTCAACTGACGGCCTACATCTCCCCCCAACTCCTCTGTCCTAGCTCCCGCTGTCCATCTTATTGCTAAATAGGGCCTTCCAGTTTTTGGCTTAACCGGAACCTTTCTAGCTACCAGTGGCCTCCTATGATGTCTCCAGGCTTTTTCTAGTACAACATTAGGTAGTTTTACTTTTTCTAAGATAATATACTTCATTAAAATCCTAACTTATAAGTGCTAGTACCCCTAGCAGAACCACCATACCTAGGTGGCTGCAAATGGCCACCGCTTCTTAACCTATCTAATCTTTTCATAACTTTAGCTATCTTGCTGTCTACATCTTTGCCAGCCTTCTTCTGACGAATTAGTTTCACATATTTGTCTACCAATTTAAGCACCTCAGAGTGAACCACCTGAGAAGCTACTCCTTGAGTAGCTCTAACCTGTTCCAACTTACCATGTCTAACTCTTGAGTAGGCTTTAGCTTTTTTTAATATTACGTAGTTCATTCCTCTTCCACTATAACAAATAGAGATTTTTCTAACCTACCATGAATAGTAGCATCCATCGTCTTCATATGTTTAATTGCTTCTTCTTTTAACCTAATGATATTCTTAAGATAATCAGCTATTTTATCACTACTGGATTTTTCTATACGTTCGAACTTTTCCATAGCTGTTATTCGTTTTAAAGTACCTTTCAACCCCTCCACTTCATTCTGCATTTTAGAAGTAAGACGTTTGAACGATTCCTCAAACAAATCCTTGTAGGGAAGAGTTTCCCTTGGGTAGGATAAAAACTTATGCTTAAATCCACTAGCCTCAAACTCAGTCTGAAACTTATTCTCCTCTTTGGATAGATTTTCAAATTTAGATAGTAAAGGACGAATCCTAGACATCACACCTTCTTTCTTTGTAGCGTATTCTTCCACTTGCTTTTTTAGTTTCTTTAGATCAACGTCCAAAGAAAAATAGTCATCCAAATCCTTAGAAAATCTAGCATAGTCATTACCAAGCCTATCTCTAGCTCCCTCTTTAGGAATCTCACCACGTTCCTGCAGGATAGCACCCTTCTGTGGAATTCTCTGCAGTTTGCCTCCTTTTATACGAGTATAGGCTTTATGGTGAGGATCTTCACCCACTGGTCTCAGCATCCTAGCTTTTAGGAACTTAACTTCACTCATGGTTATCCTTTCCATTTATTCCTCCAACTTTTTAACTATTTCTAGAGTTTTACCTTCTTTACAATGGGGGCAATAATCCTTAATCAGGACTTGTGGGTTAGCTATTATTTTTTCAGATTCTTTCTGACATTTCTTACATTTTACCAGGTACTTCATCAATCTTCTCCTTTACCATTTCTACTATCTGACTAGTTTCCTGCAATCCCTCTTCGTATGAAGCCCTAATAGCCTCCTGAAAAGGCTCTACCAGCTCATCAAATTCAGCTTTAAAGACCTTCATAGTCCGATTTAGGATATTCTTAACCTGCTTATCTGAAGGTTTCACATTAGGATTCAACTTCTCCAGATAACGAAATTCTTCCCTAGCTGCTTCAATAGCTTTAGCATAAGCTTCATTAACTTTGGTTATAAGTTCCGACTCCCTTTGCTTAAGCTTCTGGTCATTCTGTTCTATTAAACCCTTGATTTCTACCATTCTCAACTCCTATATATCAAATGTCTAATTACTAATTAAAACCTCGTACAACTCAGAATTTAAAGCCTCAGGGGTGTTTTACGAGCTATTTACAGCTTTTTTGCCCTTCTCAAAGTCCCTAACCTCTTTTTCACTCATTGGAGCAGCAATAAAAAAAGACACATCCTTGTTTGTAGCAAAAAGTAATAAAGGCTCACCAAATATATTCTGAAGATCCTTAGTTAGTAACTCCATATCTGTTGGATGCATCTCCTCTTTAACATGGACTACTAGAATATCTCTCACAATCTTGTATTCTACAGGTCTAAAAATACCAGCCATCTTTAGATTTCCACGTTTTTCTACATAATAGGGAACTATCTTATAGAGTTCTTTGCCGTTTTTCATCCTCTATCCTTGTCAAATTCTAGAACTGGCAAACCCTTTTGATATACTATTCTCCTTGCTTGACTTCTACTAGCCTTTAGTATTATCTCTTCAGTTCTAAAATCGAAATCTATACCACAGTTGGTACAATGGATAGTATTGTTTCCCTTATAAACCCCAAAGTTATTAACAGAAACCCCACAGTTTACACAAACCATTATTCCACCAAGGTTAGCGTCCAGAAGTCATCTGCCAACTCGGAATTTAGTATGTAATCATAGGGGATTGTGAAGTATCCACTGTTATGGACAAACACGCCACAGGATAAAGCAAAGTTATTACAATTTTCTCTTTCCACTCTAAGATCATAAGTTGGAACCGAAATATTAACCTGTTCCACACTAACAACTTTATGGTTCGTACCCCACCTTACTGCATTAAGCCGTTTCGCATTTTCACTTCTTGCTTGCTTTTGTATCTCAGTTATGACTATTTCCCCACTCTCATATTTTCTTCTTAAAGTTTTGCTAATTTTATCCCCACTTCTAATTTTCTGAGCTTCACCGTAAATTTCTTTTGGTATGGTGTCTCTAATCGCCTTCCACTCATCAAGACTAGTATTAGGAAATAGTACCTTATACAACCCAAACAGAGTTGTATTTGAAAAATAGTCCTCTCCATATCTTTCAATCAAAGTATTCCTCCACTTTTCTACACTTTCCTCACTATTACTAATAAGACCAGCTTTTCTTCCGTTTTGTCTCCTAGCCTCTATCTGCCTCTCAGTTAAACAAAGCTCCCCACTTGCAATTTTCCTATTATACTCACGAAACGTTTCCGCCGAAATCTTAGATAATCTATCGTAATTTTCAGACCAGGCTCTCCTTATACCTTCAGCTCTCTTCTCTGAACATTCATGGATTCTATGATGCACACACTCAGGAACTAATTTTAAATTTTCAGGGGTATTGTCCTTAATATTATAATTCTGATGATGTACTATTAATCTGCAATTCCCCTCGCAGCCGTCTAAATGATTTTCAAATGACCTTATACCAAGACTATGAACTACATTCCAATGAGTAGTTATCCACTTCATACTACTAGGAGAAAGAAACTTCTCGTAGCCATGATTGTTACCCCTATAAAGAGGCATTAAGCTATCACCAGTATCCAGCTTTGAAGCTTCCTTAAAACTCCCATCTCTCATCATCCATAGGTGATCTGAAGTACACAAAATAGATTCCTCATTGTCCAGCTTAACCTCTACCATATCTGATCTATATCCAGAAGAAATAGGTTCGGCTAGAGCTGGAACTATCTTCCTTAGAGAAGTGTCGTAGGAGTACACCCATACCTTTTTTCCTAAAGCATGAAGTTCTTCTATAGAAACTTCTCTACCATCCAAAGTAGAAATCTTAGTATGACCAGCCAAACATTTCCCCCAGTCTGAACCCCAGGAGTTTCTACAGATGAACTTACCATCTAGAGTCCTCCCACTAAACCAATTCCAAGGTTTCCAGATCAAACTTAGGTTATTTCTAAGATATCCTACTATCAAAATAGCATGCCCGCCTAGTAGGCTTTCGGTTAAACCGGGCATCGGAACCTCTCCAGACTTTTCAGCCGCCATAAAAGATTGATAAACTGAGATTCCTACTACTACTGGAAACCCCTCGAAAAGGCGACTTTCTATTTCCACATCATTCTGCTCCACCCTTTGATATAGTAGAGCCTGATGTTCTAACCCCTCATTATACGCCAACTCACTAGGTTTATCTTTAAACTTACTTATATCATAGGGCCAGGTAGGAATCTCTCTACAGGCGCCATAATCATTTACCACTTTTATACCGTCCCTTATCATAGCCCCCGAGTCCTCATTTGCTGTTCCTATTACCTCTCTAGCATTATAATAGATAAACAGTTTAGAAGGTGTAAAAGACTCCTTATTCTGAACAATTTGTAGATACTGAAGATCACCCGCCACAGCTTCTGCCACGCAACTGCCCAATGCGCCTTGGTCCCAGACTTCTGGCATTTTTGACCTAAGATCCCAAGAGTTAGGTCTCTCTTTGATAACCTTCTTCGGTGCTTTATAAAATAAGTCTCTTACATCTGGAATATCTGGAATCCAACCAAACTTTTTCTGATTTCTCATAGTTACCATGTTTTAGACCTCCTTTAAAGGTAGTTCATTTAGAATGATTTTAGCATACATTCTACGCTTGTCATCAAACCCCCATTTTGCCAACCTAATATACCCATCTTCCATTTCCAATACTGTAAAACCATTAGGATGAACCACACACCCACAGTTAAAATATGGAGGAGCAAACTCGGCATAATGTATATGTCCACAAATCAAAGGTTGCTTCCTACTTTTAGACCAGTCAATTAACTTCTGACGTTGTGCTATATGCCTAAGCTCTGGATCGTTCTCAAAAGGGTTACCTACTCCTATAGAATTCAAAGGAGCCCAAAGACTCCGAACTAATCTCCTACCAATTTTCCAACCCTCATCGTTCATGCGCTCTCCCTGCATGCCATGAACCATTATAAAATTCTTACCACAAATCCTTATACCATAGGCTTCTTCTATTTCATCCTCAAGCTCATGGTCGTGGTTACCAACAATATCAAAATACCTACCCTCTTTACTAAACTTTTCAAACAAATCAAACACCCTAAAGTGCCCAACCTTTATATCGTTCAAATTAGAATTTTCCCACAACTCAATCTCATCTCCTACTGAAAATACAGTAAACTTGTCACTGTAATACTTCTCAAAAGCAAATAGGAATACCCCCTCATTCTGAGTAAACCCATCCTTCTTATCACGAGTTCCTAAATGAGCATCACTAAAGAATACCAACTTGTCTTTCTCAGTAAAAGTCAACCAAATCAGATCTGGAGAACTAAGTAACCCATCCAACCGTTCTTCTACTTTCATACAACTCCTATGTTTGAATAGACTTTTCTTTCAGAGCATCAGTTATAGCCTTAGATAACTCTTCCAAAGACTTAGAAAAATCACCAAAATTACTACTAGCGGCGGGTTTAAGAGCATCTATAGGTGTAAAAGTTATGGTAATCTGATTCAAAGCAAGTATGCCTACAACTGACTTTAGAAAATCAGGAAGCATTTGTAAAATCTGCGGATTCTGAACCAGTAATGCAACAATAGCTCCCCACATATCTACCTCCTATCAGTTCCTAGACGTATACCTCCGCTCCCGCTAGGTAGTGGTTGTTTGTTACTAGCTTCTACCACTTTCATAGCTTTTACCAGACTGGTTCTAGTCCCATGAACCTGAACCGATAGAGTATCATATAAACCAACAGCTGCCATAGCTTGAATAAATCCATACAAACTATAATTAAACACGTTTACATAGGTCATTGCTAAATTGTTATAAGGCAAACTGGCTAATGACAACCCTATTGCCACAACTAGAGTAAACAAGTTTTTCAGCCTGTCAGAAAGTATATCTGTCCCATCTGCCTTTTTGAAAAATGAATAAAGGTAGGACAAAATTGCCGACAGTAGAAACGGAAAAGTCACTCCACCAATTGTAATTTCAATATCTCCTATATTCATATGCTACCTCCTTGTGCTTTAATCATTTTAGACTCCTTTTCTAACTATTACTGAACTTAGATATTTCTTAGTTTTAGTATCCCATAACCCAACACTTACTCTTCCCTTAGGGTGCCACTCAGGAGTTATCCCCGCAGAGTCTAAAAGTATCTTCCCACCCTTCTGTATCTTACGAAGTTCATTGTACCAACAGTACCCAACATGCAATCGTATTTCTATAGTTCTATTCTTCACACCATGTAATGCTAATCTGTTCAACTTTATAATCCAGATTGATTTCTCAGGACAACCATACATCACCTTTTCAACCGCCAGAATATAGGGCTTCTCAATTTTTACAGGCACACTGGCTCCTACAGGTGAAACTGGCTGAACTATGGGTACAGGTTCTGGAGGTTTAGGTGGAATAGGAACTAAAGGCCAAAAATAAATTGCAAATAAAGCAAATAAAACAACTGCGATAGTAATAACTATTGGTTTAGTCTCTTTTTTCATCATCTTTCTTCTCCTTATTCTCCTTGCTCTTCTTATCTTTTCCCTGTCTCTGGTCTTCCTCTTCCTTTAGGGCCTTTTTCTCTCGCTTCTCTTTATCAGCTTTCAAAGACTCACCAATAGTCTTACCCTCATGTTCAGCTCTATGTGCACCAGTCCACTTATACAGCACATCTCCCCATTTATTCTCATTCACATATTGGATATCACCTTCTAGTTCCATCTTCTTTAGTTCCTTTTTGACAATTTTGCGATCTATCCCACTATGTTTAGCAATAGCAGTAGCTTGAACCCAATCGCCTTCCTGTGGTTTGTACTTCTTTAGAAAGTCTTTTACTGTTTTAAACTTTTCTTCTTTCCCTTCACCACCTAATTCTCCTACTCCCTTCTTGTCACCCTTTTTAGGAAGGTTAGAGTCTAAAGATTCCTCATCATCTCCCTTATTCTCGTCCTTCTTATTTTTACCATTCTTTTCATTCTCGTTCTTTGAGTTACCATCTTTTTCTACATGCTCATGTAGGATTTGATATTTATTACCTTTTTCATCCCTAGCAGTAACTCCATGCTGACCTACTGCAGTAACATCTACTTTTTTATCACTATCAGGAACCATTATTACATGACCCACTTCCGTATCACTCTCATTACCCTCTTCCTGTTTTTCTTCAGGCTCTTCTTCAGGCTCTTTTTTAGGTTTCTTTTTAGGCTCTTTCTCTTCCTGCTCCTCAGGATCTTTAACTGCTTTTCTAACCAATAACACATACCTTATGTCATCCGATTTCTCCAGTTTACCTTTTAGATATGATTCCAACTCATGTCCCTCCCCAGATTTAACGTGACCCTTCTCATTACTATAGTGAGCCCATTCGCCTGTTTTCTTCTTAACCATCATTAAATCTCCTGAGTCTAGTTTATGATACATATGTGAATTTTTATTTTTTATGGGGCTCTTCTCATAACCATGCCCAGTCAGAATACTATACCTCAAATGAGGCTTAACAAAATGACCACCCGCCTGATGACCTTTCACTTGGATCTCTTTCATATGTACTCCTATTTTAGTTTTCTTTCTACTTCCAGTACAACTTTAGATGCTTCCTCAATAAGTACTGTTTTGGTTTCCACATCTGTAACTATCTTTTTAGGTGCACTAGCTTCTAACTTTTTAACATTTTCTATTACAAATCTACCACCATTTAGTGAAGGATCACCATTAACGTTAAAAGAGTATTTCCTAAATAGCTTAGTAAGAAACTTTCCAAAAAATAGAAAAAGTATACTAACAACTATAGCCAAAAGCTCTTCCACAAACAAATGCTTAAGTAAAAAAGGCTCACAAGGTTCAAAAAGCAAAGTATAGAAAGCGATACTCCTTCGCAAAAAGATAGCAAAGTTAGCTAATACATAAAAACTCCAAGCCATACTCCAGTACTCTGTTCTACCTACAACAGTAAATAGTCTAATACCGTAATAGATCACCAGAGCCTGTAACAAAACGGTAAAAGCACCTAAAACTACAGTCGTATTATACATTTAACCCCCTATCAGAGAGAAAAAAGACTCCAAGTTTGTCCTACAGCACCTTACTCTCTTTATCCATCAACTCCGTCTGAACCCGCGCCAGCTGCAACCCTATAGCTAAAACATATGCCCTCGTACTTGGATTTTTAGCGGCATTGGACATCTTTAGCTCATTTCTTTCCTTAATAAGAATATCTCTAAGTTCACGGGTCTCTTCTATTGTAAGATTAGGAAATTTTTCCACAAGTTCATCCTTTCTATAATGTATTGGTTGTTTTATTATATCTTTTACAACATCCCCTACTGCATCCCAAAAAATACTCATTTTGGTTTCTACAGCTACTATTCTATTCGATACATCTATAAGATTAACCGTACCTATTTTAGTCTCTAACGCTCCTACCCTATCAACTAGACCCTGAAAATTATATCCAGTAATCTTTCCAACTTTCTCCTTCAATGCCATAATAGGACCAAAATAGGTAAACAAAAATCCTAATACGGCAACTAAAAACAGTAGTATTCCAATATATTCAGGTTTCATTTCACTTCCCTCTATTTTTCTTCACCTTGTGTCATCTCTTCTCCAAAGTCTGGTTGCTCCTCGCCTTCTGCACCTTCCTCTTGACCAAAATCTTCACCACCTCCAGGACCTCCACCCTGTCCTTCCTGCATTTTTTGCATTGCCAGCTGATTCAAATAGCTCAAATAAGCAGAATTCATTATTACATCACCGCCCATATCATGACCTAATGGTTTAAGATCATACTCAGCCCTAATCTCATCTATAGTCTTAAAGTTCTGAACCTCTTTTAGACGCATCTCTTGAAGCTGCTCCTCCGTTTTGGCGTCCAAACCCACAAACTCAAACTCATACCTCCCATCATATACTCTATATACTATGTCTTTATTAACCTCAGTCTGTAGAAACCTAAGTAACGGCCTAAGACCTTTGTCTCTAGACATCTTCTGCTTGGATTCACCGTGGGACTCAAACACCGGAGGCTGAGCTGTCTGGGCTCCACCTCTCATATCAAAACCTATCTCAGAGGGGTCTATCAGATAAACTGCACAAGCTATCTTAATCAAATAGTCTATCCAATTAGAATATTCCATCTGTTTGTTGCTCCTAGAAAGATCAACATAGTTTAACTTACCAGATGGAGTATTGATAATAGGAGTTCTCCAAGCATTAAAAACTCCCATAATCTGAGCATGCCATTGTCGCCTAAACTCATTTAATTGATCCTGCGGTACATTACCCTCAAGTTGAATTATACCCTTAGGAGCAGAACCTTGCGAATTATGGACAGCAACAAAATTAGCTAAAAATAGATGCTTGTCATCAAAAACTTCTATATCCCCCATTGGCTCATACCCAATAGGTTCTTTATCCAAAACGTCTACAGGAGTTTGCATAAAAGTTCTAAGCCATTCTGGAACTTCCAATCCTAAACTCTCTAACATACCTATCGCTCTGGGACGACTAAGCTTATGACCACCACAAGAAGCCCCTACAATCAACCACCCATCTCTCTTGGAAAGTGGGCTATTGCCAATACCTTTCTTTTCGTACTGGTTACTTCCATTTGTAGAATATTTCCTATGTTCATCATAGATTTTATTTGCTAAAATTTTAGATAAAGTAGGATGAAGTCTATCCCATCTACTTTTAGAACTTTCAGATCTAACCAAATTATCTCTAGATTTTATAGATTTAGGATCAGTTTGTAGAAATCCAATCTTCCTAGCAAAAGCTGCCACATCTTGAACTAAAATACCACCATGTTCAATTCTCCAACCGCTACCTCTTTGGTTGGAAGCCACACCTACTGACCACAGACACTTGAGAACACTTAATCTAAATCTAACTCCTTTAACACCAAAACTTGGTGTTCCTGCCCATCTATACCCCTCATTGGTTCCATCCGCACTAAATAAACCACTAAGCAGTGCGCATCTTATCCAAGAAGGCAATCGAAAGAAAACCGGCGGTATACATCTATCATCCTTTTTAGAATCCTCTGTTGAAACGAATCCCAGATCGTACAACCACTCTAGAACACCTTTGTGTCTAATACAAATTCCCTCACTACTTTTTGTGTGCTGTATATTATATTTCTGACACACACTGGAAAATCTCTCTGTTATGTCATACTCTCGGTATGGGTTAGGAGCTATTGGTAATGAACTCTTACCCCAGTATCCATCCCCCAAAGCAAATCCAATCATTTTCCAAAACTCAGGATCTTCAACTACTTCTTTGGTAGGGATCCATTGTTTTCCTCTATCATAAGGAGTAAAATTCATTTCGTAGCCGGAAACTTCTATAGTTTTTGACTTTAAAATCTGGGTGTACGGGCGAACTTCTATCCTAGATAAGGTTTTAGAATACTGATTTCCTATAGTTTGAAAATGACCATTATGTTTCACCGCCTGGTCTTTCTGCTCTTTAGTATGAGGTTCAACCCAAACAGAAACCTTCTTAGGTTCTCCATACAGTTTTCCAACCTTCAGTAAATCATAGTTCATAGGAAAATCACAATCTTGACAACTGAGTAAAGCGTAATCACCCGGCTGTAGATCCTTTTGTTCTTTCCACTCAGGTTCTCCTGTAACTGTGTCCTTAGGGATCACATAAAACTTATGCTCTGGGCTTGTTTCTAGTTCTAAACCATTCCACAACTTAGTACGTACTAAAGGTCTAATTCCTGTTGCAAAAGCCCTAGCTTTTGCCCAATCTCTACCATTCCAAACTTCAAACGTTTTACCTATTAGATCCTTGAGTTGAAAGACTCCTGCCTTAGTTCTACAATAATTTCTAAGACTCAGACAAAAGGCTCGGCGATTATATTCTTCTGCCCAAAGATGAGCCGTAACAGTATTAACCAGTATCTCTAACTCAGACACTCCATAACCATTCTGCCTAAGAGCCGTTCTTGGATTACGAATACCAAACCCTAACTCCTGCTCAGTGTAGGTAGTCATTACTCTACTATCTATAATCTGAACATACCTTATATCTTCTGGTCTAAGAGATTCCTTTTGGATAGATCCCATATCAGTCTCTATCTTAGGTGGTGCAGCAAAACCTCTCAAACCCATTATATCTTTGAAATACCTGGCCGTAGTAGCCAACCTAATGGAAGATGCGTCTATCGCCAAAAACGCCACAGGATAGTTTCCTCTTCCGTTTATAATTTCATAGGCCATTTGGTCATAGGTAAGACTGTCCCTCGTTACTTTCCTTAGATAGGTATCGAAGTTATCCCGCTCTTCTTGTAAAAGTGAAGAAACTCCAGTATTGGAAACCATATTCTGGATTTCTTCCATCCGAGTTTCATCGTTTTTATCTGGCTTCTCTTTCCTATTTTTCAAAACAATCTGAAAACCTACATCATAGGGAGATTTAGGAGGTGAAGAAAAAGCTGAGACCTGATTAACCCTAGTATTTATAATTGCCGCTATAATAGGATTCCTTTCTGACATTGATCTCAAAACCTCATAGGTCAACATCATAGGGCGCTCTTTATATTTCAGTGTCTCCAAAAGCTGAAATGGATCTCGAAGCAAAGACTTAGCCTCTGCAGTTTCTTGGGCTTTTCTAAGCTGCTCTTGCCATTGGGCTGTAAGCTCTCTAGCCTTCTCCTGAACCTTCTGGTCAGAGACCTCAACCATCCGCTGCTCAACTTCAGTGACTCTTTTGACCACTTCCTGGTCAATCTTGCCCTTAAATAGAAAATCAAATATCGCCATAACTACTCCTTAGGTTTCTTACTCTTTCCATATGCATCATACATATTCCTCTCCTACGCTACTCCTACAAACAGAACCCCTCTTGGATCTACCTGATGAATCTCCCCTGACTCGTGATCTCCTATAAGAAATCTAGAATAAACTGTTACTACTCCAGTTTCCTTATCCGTTTTGTGCCAAGTATAGACATCTAACACACCATAAGGCATTTCAGGTTTCATAAACGAGATGGCTGGTTTAGATTCCTTAGTGAGCTTGCTTTCTATAAGTTTAACTTTTACAATAAAAAGAGCTGACATATTTTTTATCCTTTTACAAAAATAATGCGGGCATGTCAACCTCCACAATCAAACTAATCTAAGTTACCCTGCTTAATGCGTTTTTCATAAGCTCTTCTAAGAGCCTTAGGAATATAAGTTCCTGGCTGACCAGTACCTGGGTTTCCTATCTTTAGCTCCTGGTTTCCTAGCTTTCTCAAACTCTTCATCCAACGTTACTACATAAACCTGTTTCATATTAAGCCTCCTTAGTTTAATAAATATCTAATCCTAACTCTTTCTACACAACCTGAGTAAATCTCCATTGCGTGCTCCAAAGATAAACAGGAAATACCCTTTACCTTATCACCATCCCGCATTATCACCACGTAGTTCCCTATATAACCTTCAAACAAACCTATTTCTATTCCCAATAGATCTAGGTGCATACCTTCTATCTGTCTAAGACCATTCGGAAAACTATTCATACACTCCTTATGCGTTACAAATAACATAACCAGTAACAGACCATTGTAAAGTAACTGTCACTTGGTTAAAGTTGCTATGAACTATAAGCCTTGGATTAATTACATCCCATTTCCCATCAGTCCTATCTCTTACCACAACCACATTAGGAATAACACCAAAATTATGAGAAACAGTTACCACTGAAGAACTAGTAAACCTAGTTGAAAGATACCTGCTTGTACCTCCTCCAGTTCCAGACGCTCCTGAATAGCCTGAGAGCCCACTAACTCCTACCCCAGTAGTTCCTGGTACTCCCTGCGGTCCAGTTAGTCCACTAAATCCACTCCACCCAGAAACTCCTAAACCGGAAAACCCAGAATACCCAGAAGCAGAAGCTTGACCATCTTTACCACTATAACCAGATATACCATATCCTACAAATCCTTGAGGTCCTGAGTACCCGCTAAATCCAGAATAACCTTGAATACCAGTCCCTCCCTGAGGTCCTGAAAATCCAGATATACCTAATTGACCATCTTTGCCTGACCAGCCACTAAACCCAGACTGACCACCTGCTCCTGGCACTCCCATAAATCCTTGTGGGCCAGAATAACCAGAATAACCAGATATACCAGTGCCTGATCCTCCTAACGCCGAATATCCTGAAAAACCTGATACCCCACCACCACTAGAAACTACTGCCGTTCCTATAGTGGCAGTAGATAATGAAATAATACACTGATTAGCAGTTCCCCAAACGACTGATTGAGGAATTATTTGATTACCAGTACTATTAAATACCTGAACTAAAACCTCCCTCATTCCTAAATTATGGTTTATAATCCAAGTAGTAGAATTCACAACCTGGTTATGAACAAAATTAGATCCACCTTTGCCAGAATAGCCCGAAACACCTAGACCTCCTACTCCTGAATATCCTGAATATCCAGAAGCTGTAGCTATTCCATTTAACCCTGAAAAACCCGACCTACCACTATACCCGGAATAACCTGAGATACCCAGTATTCCTACTCCTGAGTAGCCTGACCTGCCACTATAGCCACTATAGCCTGAAGACCCTCCACTTACTGGATTAGCAGTTACACCATCTCCTATTAATAGTTGCTTAGTATCTGATTTATAGTAGGCATGACCAAGAGCAGGATCTGGAGTCACCCCTACCGGCCACGGAATAGTGTACTGAGCTGCTCCCATGTCTAAAGACTTTATATCTATAGAGCTTGAAGATATCCATTTAGTACCATCACTTTTTAGAATATTACCTGATGCTCCCCAATCTGGAACAAACCCACTATAACCATTCGACATCTTTCTACCTCCTGAGATTAGCCTCTTTTATGGGATACATCTTATAGAGGAGATCTTATAGTTCCTCCACTTTTCAGTTAACTGAAACAATCTAGGAAAAAGTTCCTTAAATGCCTCACAAAATGGAGTTTTCTTATTATAGGTACCATAAGTAAGTTTTCTTGTGTAAGGACAACCCGCTTGGCACACATCTACCCATTGACAAACTTGACACTCTTCGAAACCTTCGGCTGACCACCGTTGAGGAAACCTTAGATCACTAAACTTATGAGTGTCTATGTGCCCTACAACTGTTGATAAATCAGGGTTACAACTTCTCAAAGTTCCATCCCAATCTATGATTGCCAACCACGAACCACAGCAGTATGGATTGTCTCCTTTGGTCAGTGGGATTATAGTTCCTGGATACACAGGATAAGTCGTTTCCATTATTGAATTAGGATATATAGGCTTTGGAGCAAATAAAAGAACATCAAAAACATCATGCATAGCCTTCTTGTACTTAGTCAAATATCCTTCTCTATTAGCTCCATCATATAGCCTATTGATTCTTAAAGTAGAACAATCATACTTAACCGCTAATTCAGCCAGTTCTTTGGCTCTTCCCATATTCAGCTCATCAAAGACTGGAGCTAACCCACAATGAGTAAGTACACTAAGAACCTTTTGAATCTTATCCTCCACTTCACCCAAAGAAGCAGTAGCTGGATTTATACATACTCTTAAATCAAACTGCTTAGCTTTGTGAAGAAATTCGCTAGTAATAAAGTCCCCATTAGTAAATACACTATACTTATATTCTGGATGTGCCCTCGTATGAAAAGGCAGTCCCTCTTCTAGCTTATTCAGTATAGAAAAAATTATTTCCTTATCCATTATAGGCTCACCACCAAGGAAGTTAACTTTCACCCATTTTACTTTTTCATCTTGGCAAGTAGAAATAATCCAGTTAGATACTTTATCCATTACCTCAGAAGTCATTACACCATCTCCATGCGGATAGTAGCATTCTGGACAACTTCTATTGCATCTGTTACTGACATACATTATTATATGTAAATTTTTCATATAGCTCTCTGTGGGAGTTTTTCCACTTCTCAGTCAATTCCAAAAGTTTGGGCCATATTTTCTTATGAACTTCACAAAATGGGGTCTTCCTACCATAAATTCCATAGGCTATCTTTCTAGTGTACGGACATCCTCCTTGGCATAAATTTAACCAGCTACACTCCTTACATTCTGACAAATCCTCAGCGTTCCATTTTTGAGGAAATATAAAATCTTTCAAATGTAAATGAGTCCTAATGCTTCCAATAGTTGAGTCATAGTCTGGGTTGCAACTCCTCAGCATTCCATCCCAATCCACTACAAACAATCCCTTTCCGCAGGAATAAGAATTCTTATTCCCATTAAGTCTCAAAGGAAAAACTGAATCTATAACCCAGTTAGGCCAAGCTGGTTTCGGAAAAGCCAGTAACACATCTAGCATCTCTGATGCTTTCCTTCCATATTCCTCTATGTATTCAGAATTATTTGACCCTTGGTACATTCGGTTTATTCTAATAAAGCAGTTATGCTTTACAGCCAATTTAGCTATCTCAGTAGCCCTTGATAAGTTAGCATCATTGAGACAAACAAATAAAGCACAGCCTTTACATACTTCTTTAATTTTCAAAATTTTATTTTCTACATCTTGAAGGCTATCATATGATGGATTAAGAGCAATTCTTATACCTCTAGATTTAAGTTCTTTTAAAACTTCTGTCGTGATCAAATCTCCATTAGTTGCCAGTGTATATTTAACATCAAAAACAGGAGGTAGAGCCTCAGGGACATACCTTTCGAACAGATCAACCATGTATAAGCAGTTATCCATATTAGTTAAAGGTTCTCCTCCCAATAAAACTAGCTTCAACTTTTTAGACTTCTCCTCTTTAAAAATACCTGAAGACCATCCTACTACTTCTTCTACTACCTTCCTATCCATTTTACCACCAGAATTTGAAGAGTAGCAATGATCACACTTCTTTTGGCATTCATTAGATATATTGACAAATAAAGTTAAAGTGTTCATTTCTGAATTTCTCTAATTGCTGTTGATCCTTTGTTAACATCTTTCAACCAATCTCTAATTACCTGAGGATCCTTATCTGGCGCCGCTTCTATGAAATCCTTCTCCTCTAGTCCCCTATACATGTCACCGTCAAGTTGCAGTATAACGTGAGGCTTTCCATAAACCTGTACCTTTTTTGGAATCGACATAAAATCACAAAACTTTGTCCCCCACCCAGTACAGCCCAAACCAGCAGAAGAACAAGGCATTCGTTTCAAATCCATCATGGTTAAAAGATTAGTATCATCACCTGTATATGGAGCATAAGTATATAATCTTTTTGCAACACCCGAAAAGAATATCATATAGAAAAAAGCCGATTCCATGTGCCTAGAATACTTTGATCGTCTATACTTTGGGTGCACTAATTTTGCATAAAAGTAGTCATCTTTTCCATATCCATCAGGATTTTTTAGCAATTCATAGCCTACGATAAGCCCAACCAGGTCGTCACCATGGTTATAGATATATACAGCAAACTGCTTATTAAGCCCCATAGTGGTATAGCGTGGTAATCCCACCCCAATCAAACTCATATATTCTCTATCTTCATAAAAAAGTTTCTTAACCTGGTTTCTTTCTTCTAGATGAACATCATTGGCATCCTTGTAAAGCACATCCTGATGAACAACAATACCACCCACCGGTACTAACCTCGCCCATTCTTTACTTAACATAACTAATCTCCTCTATAAGATGTATCCCATTCTCAATTTGTAATCCGAAAGTCACAGATTCCAACCTACCGTTACCAAAAAATTCCCCTTCATATATAATAATTTCCCAGTATCTCCACTTTGAATCTTTAGGTAGAAGAGCATTTTCACGTATTACCACTTCTGGATTAGTACCAATATGAAAATCCTTCCTTAGCTGGTCTACTTTTGGAGGTAGAGTTCTAAGCAAATCTATTTCATCCGCACCTATCACCTTTGGGTAGCTGGTTCTAAACCTTAACCCATACTCATCTTTCACCACCTTTGGAAAAATAACTATCTGGTCTACCACTGGATGACCAAGTGAAGCTATATGCTTAAGTGCCGCCTTTACAAAAAAGTTTTCCAACTCGGGACCTAATACAGCTATCTTTGGCAACTGCCCACGAGGTATTCTCTTCATACTATCATGATACTGCATGAACCTTATGCGACACTGATTCATCCTAGTATCAGAAATGTAGACATTTTTCAAAACCTGTAGTACCCTATCTGCTCTGGCTTTCCTATCCTCCCTCTCACTTTCAGAAATAGAATCAACCTCGTGTCTTTTTAGCACTATATCAGAAACCCCAACCTCTCCGATTGAGGCAACCTCCAATCCTATATCCTCCTTAACTGACGTTCTTTTTTCTCCAGTGGCTAGAAAACCAATATACTCAAGCGAGTTCATATTTATCTGAACTACTACCCTACCAAGAGTGTGAGCAAACTCTATCAACTCAATATGGCCTTGATGAATGGGAGTATTTTTTGCCTGGATACCAACCAGGATAGCATCCTTACAAATACCTCTTCTGTAGGCATCCTCAAACTCATATAGTTTAGGAGTTTTGGGTTTCGGTTTAGGCACACTGATGTGCATACCTTCTTTTGGCATAAAACCTCCTAATTGTTCCTTTCTTTAGTTCTTTCTACTAATCGTTCTACATGATAGCTACGGCCTTCAGCTTTCCTCTCTTTTTTAGTACTCTTCTTTTCTTCTTCTCCCTTTTCTCCTCTTGCAAGTCTAAAGCCACCTTTAGACTTCTCCAATACGGCCTCGTTGGGTGTTGAGTTCGATTTCTTGACCTCAGTATCCCAAAGCTTCTCAAATCCAGCATTTTCGTGTTTCCTGGTTTTAGCTTCAGATGCCCTGGCTATTCTAGAAGCACTTCTCTTTCTTCTATCTGCTGGGTTCTCTTCGAGATAACCAGCTATACTTCCAGGATGATACTTTCTCTTTCTCTTTTCCTTATCTTTAGCTCCCTTAGTTCTTGCTTTCTCCAATACAGCTTCGTCAAGAGAAACCAAAGAAGCATAATACGGTCTAGCCGTATCAGCATACTGCTCAGCCTGTTTAGGTTCCATACCTACTAAGTCATGTTCGTCTTTTATCTCAAAAGGTTTCCCATCCATATCAAAGAAACTAGAAACTATTGAGGTTACATACTCCTGATCACAGTTTACAGCCCGACAAGCACTAAGAATCGTCGGATTATAACCCCACTCATCTACCAGCCTCTCCCAAATACGATTAGAGATCTTATCAACAGTAGGACCTTGACCTTCCTTTTTTGGACAACTTTGGATCCCGCTCTTAGTCCACTGTCTAATTTTTAGATTCAACCATTCTCGTGCCTCATCTTTGGTTAGTTTAGGCGTAGAGTTAGATTTCTCCAAGTGCTCTACCATAGCAACCTTCTTGTCCTTTAACCTTCTTTCTTCCACATGTCTCTTATGCTTCTCTTCTGTGCGGTATGGATTACTGGTTTCTTTCCAGTGCTTCAATTCACCCAAAGTAAGGTGCTTTCTATGACTTCTCTTCCTGGGTTGCTTATCAGGACCTCTACCTTTTTCTAAAACTTCATCCAACGTTCTGACTATTCCCTTTTCCATAATTCTCCTTTTCTAAAAGTTTACCGTCAGCTTTACACCAATCACAAACTTGTGGTTCAACACTGAAAGCACTTTCCCACTCGTGGTGGCATTTTGTACAATGAAAGATATAAGTCTTCCATTCCATTGCCATCTTAGCCATTAAGAATCCCAACCCATTTCTGCCCATTTTCTACTTTCTCTATATCTAATAACTTCTGTAATATGAGAAACATATCTAGCTCCCAAATCCCAAGTATTTTCGTTTTCTTTCCTACATTTAGTACATAGTCGAAAACCCTTGCCTGAGAAAGACTTATCACATTTGAGACAACTACGAACTCCGTTATTGGGTTTCATTTCTATCTACCTTCCTGTTGTTTTTCACTCCTAGAAGGTCTTCCATTTCTCGCAGACGTTTCTCCATCTCATCTTTCTTAACCCTTTGATATTTCCAAAGTGCGTCAACCCTACTATGCAAACCCTCTTCTACCTTTTCTACATATTCGATAATCTCATTGATTTTGTTAACCACAATCTCCATTACAAACGCGTCTTCAAAAGTCAATCTGTTCATGTTTCATGCCTCCTTGTTCAATTTTCTAATAGTACTCTTTTTGAACGTGCTCCTCAACCTGCTTTTTAGTCACACCATGTTTCTTAGCTAAAGCATCTAACTTCTCATCCTTTGTACCGTCCAGCCAATCATTTACCCGTTCATTTACTTTCCAAGATTTAGATTCTAGTTCCTCCACCGCACCTACAAATCTATTCATAGAGATATTCGGGTTTCCCCCTCCACGTCTCTTCCTCTTCTTTTTATCTTTAGCTCCTAGTTTTCTAGCTTTCTCAAACTCTTCGTCTAAACTTACTATATACAACTCTTTCATATTTCCTCCTTTTTATCTTTAGCTCCTAGTTTTCTAGCTTTCTCAAACTCTTCGTCTAAACTTACTATATACAACTCTTTCATATTTCCTCCTAGAATTTAGCTGTCCTTCTACCTTCCCAGTTAGCCCCACCAGTGTTAGCAGTAGCTAAATGAATAGCCACAAACTCTGGTAATAACCTCCTCAAAGAACCTGGCCATTTCAATGCAAACTCCATATCTGTCCTATCCACCCCAGCTGGAGTAGTAGGGTATTCTAATTTACCACCCAATGAAGAAGCACTAGAATGGAACAACTGAAAAAATCCTATAGGAACATACCCACCACGTTCTGGCTGATAGATCCTTGGTGACAGATGAAATGGTTCAAAGTGGACAAATACTCCTGCTTCCATTTGGATAATAGGATCTTCCACAAACTTATCCCAGTCTTTCCTATTATTACACATCATCCTATCTATGCCGTATAAAACTTCAGTGTCTAGGGCTATTTTATCTATAGTGTGCCTAAACAAAGGGGGCAAAACCATATCGGCATCTATGTGTAAGACCCAGTCTTCACCTTTCAATTTATTGAACCCTACATTTATGCCTTTAGCTTTGTTGATTATCATTCCCTCTTCAAAAAAAGCATTAGTAAGAATACACTCAACATTATGAAACTCACACAATCGCCTAGTATGAATATCTACTGGAGAAGTTACTATGACCCATTTGTCGAAGAGTGCTTTATTCCATAAAATAGTATGAGCTAAAAAGTCCCCATAGTTTACACATACTGTAACTGCTTCTATTCTTTTATGGTTTATAGGCGCTGGAGACTGCCTCACATCACGATCAAGTTTCACGTCTTTGTCCCAATCTGCGTAACTCCTTACTCGTCTCATTCACTTTTTGGCCCCATTATCTAATCCTGTGTCCTAATTATCCATTCTCTTTCTTCCATTCCCTAAAACCTTCCTTAGTTAGTTTTCGTTTCATCTTTTTTTCATAACTTTTTGGGGCATACCAGTTCCCTCGAGTTCTCTTTTTCCTAGGTTTCTTATCTGGACCTCTAGCTTTCTCGAATTCTTCGTCTAAACTAACTACATACACTTGTTTCATTCTAAATCCTCCTCTATTTGATCGGGAGCGTAGTCTTCTAAATCAGCTAAAAGATCTTCCTCATCTTCTAGCCACTCTTGGTGCCTACGATCAAAGTCCTCCTGCCAGAGTCTTTCATCCTCTTCTGGATTCTCAGAAGGCCATAAATCATTTAAGAAATCTACGAATTCTTGGTCTGTCATTTTTCCTTCCCGAAGTTAATCAGGAGGACACAAATATTTCCCGGTGAAGAAGCTTAAGGTCCTTATCTGTTAACTTCTTCAAATCTTCAACATCATATACTTTCTGATCATTCTGATATCCTCTTTCTATTTCACCAGGATGCTTCATGTCGAGTCCCATCCTATCAATCAACTTGGATTCTAGCTCATTAGGATATTTCTTTTCCATCTTAGCAGCATATTCTTTGTAACCTGCCCACTTATTAGTTCTCTTTTTTCTAGGTTTCTTATCTGGGCCTCTGCCTTTCTCCAACTTAGACTTCTCAAACTCATCTTTTTTTCATAACTTTTTGGGGCATACCAGTTCCCTCGAGTTCTCTTTTTCCTAGGTTTGATATCTTTAGCCCCTAGTATTTGATCTGGGGCATAGTCTTCTAAATCAGCTAAAAGGTCTTCCTCATCTTCTAGCCAATCGTATTCAAAAAATTTCTCATTCTCTTCTTATCACTTGGGAACCGACTAGTCCACTCATTCATCCATTTCTGAGCAGGCTCATTAGGATATTTCTTTTTCATCTTAGCAGCATATTCTTTGTAACCTGCCCACTTATTAGTTCTCTTTTTTCTAGGTTTCTTATCTGGGCCTCTGCCTTTCTCCAACTTAGACTTCTCAAACTCCTCATCCAACGTTACTACATAAACTTGTTTCATTTGGTAAAACCTCCTTTTTGTCTATTTTAGTTTTACAAGACTCTGAGCAATAGATTGATGGTCCTGGGTTCCACCCCCAAACTATATTAATCGAACTTACACCTTTACCACAGTAATTACAAAAATAGTATTTAATAGGTCCAAACTTATTTACTTTCTTGTTTAGCTTTCCCATAGTTCCCGCTTACCCTTTCTCCTAGACTAACTACATAAATCTGTTTCATATAGCCTCCATTACTATATACAGCATCGACTTTTTTAGATTCATTTTCTCCAATACACCCGCTTCTAAAGCTACTGCCACTGTTTGATCTACATAGGAACCTTTAGCCGTCCCTGGTAGATTACCTAATTTTTGACTTACTAACGTATACACGTCCTTCTTCATTTCCCTGAGTTCTTTCTTAGTAGTAGGAGTGGTATGCCTCTTCCACTCTTCCACGTAAACCTTAGTTCCCGTGTAAGTTCTAATATCTTTAGGTGTTGCTATGCCATACTTCTTAGCTTTTCTAGCAGCTTCGTTACGATCTACCTCTGGGAATATCTGATCATTACCAGATTTACCGCGTTGGCAGTCTTTTATAGCTTCGGCTAAATCGTGATCTATTATCTTTAGATTCCATCTTTCTCCAGATTTACCGATAAAGTCTAACCATACTTCATTAGGAGCTGGGAATTTAACATGGCGGGCTTCTATTTGACAGGCACCATAGTGACCTAATCTAGTCACTTCAGTCCATTTAGGTGGGATAGATATATTGATTTCATTAGCCAATTTGGTTGCTTTATTCTGGAAAGTCTCTAATTCTAGCTTCTTATCTATATTACGAGGATCCTTAAGCAACTGCTTTTCAAGGGTCTTTACTTTACTCCTATATCTACCTAATTCTTTCCCTTCCTCTTTCTTGTCTATACTCCTAAGAAAGATATGCTTCATCCCATGGATATCTTTTTCTTCTACCACTACATGCGGCAGCGTCCCAGGTTTCCAACCCGTATGAGATACAACCATTCCTCGTTTAAGATCAGCTACCTTTATAACTGACTCTTCTACACCACCAATACCACTCCCCACTCTAACATTCTTGGGAGGATCGTGGCATTCTCCACTCATTAGTGCCAGAACAGCTCCTAACTGCCTTTTCTTATCCGCTCCGGGTCTCTTAAGTAAAGACTTATAGTATTCCCTAAGACCACCCATTTTAATCTTAGCACTTCGTTTAAACTTGGTTCTTTTCCTTTTCTGAGTCCATTCATCCACATGCTGGATATAGTTACCACCACTCTCCATATGTATGATCCTAGTTATACCATTAGCTTCACTAGGATTCTTCATCTCCATTACGAACTTAATCTTTTCAACTTCCTTCTTAGAAAAGTAGCGCTTCCCAGCCTTATTAGGTTCTATTACTCTTTCCAACTCAGATTTTGGAATGATTTCAACACTTAATGGATGTTTCTGTAGGTATCTAACGGCAGAGGTTCTTCGTTTCCTGGTTCTTACCCAACCTTTTATCTCTTTTTTGGTTTCTGCAGGACCTAAAGCAACCCATCTTACTGCAATATATGGTGTCTTGCCTTTTACTGGGACTTTCTTAGGTATCAGATGGTGGGATGGGACTCTTTTACGCACTATTTCCCCTTATACTCCTATCATAATGATTTATATAATATCAACAGTTATTCTCCTAAACATCTAAGCATTCTTTTTGGCTTCTTCTCCAGACAACCTGCAAAATAGGTTACACGTGGGTAAGCTGTATCAAGTAAAACAAAAAATATAGAATTCTCTGGAATAGTTCTGCTCTTTTCAATTCTAAATCCAGCGAAAGTGGTTATAGGAGATAAAATTTGGTCTTCAGAACCAAAATCAGGATAAGGATTGTGAAATGGTGATCCTGATGATAGATTATGGTAAAGACGGCTTTGACCATCACTAACCAAATCTAAAAAGGCACGCATTCCTAATGTAAAGTGTCCGGAGTCTTGTCCTAACGTATGCTCTAACTCTAAACGGTTAGACAATTCCAGTACCAGCGTAGTATGAATAAACTCTAGAATTCTATCTGCTACACTAGAATGAACAGAAGCAGAAACCTCAAATATTTGGCTTATCAAGCTTTACCTTTTTTACCTTTTTAGACTTTTTACTCATCTCTTTATGAAACTCTTTCATAATCAACGTTCCAAACTCTACTACTCCTTCCACATCTTCCCAAAACTCTTCTACTTTTTTATCCAATCTCCCCTTCAGCATCACAGCCTTATCATCCTCAGTTAAATCCAAACCGTTAACCAAACTATTAAAATCATCTTTGACACTATCAAACAGAACAACACAAAAAGCAAAAAACATATCCTCTGGGTGTGTTTTGAACCCTCCTAGTATTTCCTTCCTTAACTCTTGTGCCCTTCTTATTAGATCATCCAACTTTGTCTCCCATAAACTCTTTTTCCACAAACTCCCTCAACTCATCTATGCGCTTTTGAACTAGCTCCTCGTCATAGCACTGAGCAGCATTAAATACTGAAATACAAAAAGATAAAATAGTTAGATCCTCTGGTCTTAGATCCATCATCCATCCCCCGTAGAGTCTTGGAACCTAGGAATAAAAGGTTCTAGTTCATAGGTCTTTTCAAATATACCTGGCTTACAGGGGTACTCCTCTCCTTCAATACCAGTAATAATCCAATCACCAGGGCAAACTATATGAAACCCCTCTAGAGTCTTTATCTTTCCATGCTCTGCCAGAATCCGATTACATTCCACACATTTCTTCCCAGCTACGGTAAAAGCACCTAAAACTACAGCCGTAGAAACATCCAACAGTTCAATTCCATTTGTGAAACCTAGAATAGCTGGATCCCATTGGTACGCTTCAATTACTATTGGTTTCTTCCTATACTTCATGTCTCTCTCCTTGCTTTCTTGATGTCTTCTTTAGCCTTAGAATCGTTAGGATGTTTTCCAAGATGCCTCTCCCAGGCTTTTGATTTGTTCTTTTGAGTCCTACCAGCCTGTTTTTGATATTTGCTCTTATGGACAGCAGACTGCCTGCCCTTTTTAGATCCTCCACCGGTTCTAAGCCGCTTCTTTGCAATTTTTATCTCAGCTGTTGCCTTACTTCCCATTTTGTACTCCTTTCACCTATTTTATACACCTAAGCATACGCCTAGTTTTCTTTTCATTAGTTAAAACTGGAACTGAAAATTCCCAATCCAACGGTGCTAATGGCGTCTGGACTTGAGGTGCTAATGGCATCTGGACTGGAGTATAACCAGGATAACCAGGAATACCAGCACAACCAGGAATACCAGGATAGACAGTAACAGTATCATACCAAGAATACGACCAGTTTACTGCTGCATAAGACGTTTTAGAATACATGTTTCTTCCCTCCTTAAAAAGATTTCTCAAAAACTAAAACCAAGACCCTATCATCTGGACCTATCTTAAAACGCTTAAATAACTCATCTATGTCCCAGCTATCTAAATAACCAGTGTCCAACATAAGTAGTGGAGGATTAATCTCAGAGAACTTGGAAGACCAAATATCTTTTAGTATTGCCTCTCCTAGTACTTTTCCCTTAAGTTCAATACTAAATAGTTCCCCAATCCGGTCAGAATAGTAACCATTCTTTTTAGGATCAGATTTCCTTATGGTGGTAAAAAGCCATCCCCCTGAAGTTAGTTTTCCATTCCAGTCATGACTAAACTTTATTGTGTTCATACTTCTCCATTACTCCTTTGAAAGTCTTTGGCTCTAAATAGACTATATGAATAGGTTTATCAGCCATAAAGGTCATACCAAAATCAAAACAGGTTCCTACAGATCTCTGATCCCAAATAATATCAACTCTATCTGCCCATCTAATCATCTTCCTATTATATTCACATATTCCTAATTCATCTAGGTCTGGATGGTCATCAAGTGCAGGCATCCACACTGTATGACCCTCCTCAAGCAATTGCAGTCTATGTTCTGCAAACTTTTCTCTATACTGTGCCGAGCCTATTATCGCTACTTTCATCTAATTCCTCCACTCTATCTATATGAAAAGCCTCTATAAGATCACCTACAAACTTCTTTCTCCATTGCCAGCATATAGGAGCAGTCTTAGTGATAAGCCCGTCCTCATCTACCTCAATACAAAATGTAGCCCTAGGACTTGATAACCAAAGAGCCTTCATTTCTCCTCAACTCTGCAACCGTTACTGCACCACTAGATTACAGATCCTCAGATCCTAGTGTCTTCTTTTTGCCCTCTTCTATTACCTTGTTGACAGAAGCGTTAACCATTTCTTCCACTTTCTTAGATAGTGCAACTAGATAGTCTCCACCAGTTCTAAAACCTTTTTCCTTTACTACTTTCTTCACTTTACTATTTACCACAAATGTGTCTGCCATACTTTCCTCCTTTTGAATTTATTCTTCTAGTTGTTGAATCCTTCTCCTCTCCAAACACTTTTCTCTCCACTCGTTAGATAGTGCTTCACACTTGTCTTCATACTCCCTTTCTAACTTGTTCATTTCGTCTATATAAGGTTTTCCGATAACTAAACAATCCTTGCAATACACTGGTGGGTAATCCCCACCATCTCCGTGTGTTCTATAGCATTTTTCACATAAATCCTTATGGCACATACAGCAAGTATGCGATCTATAAGTCATTAAGTAACCACAATCGTCGCAAGACACTTCTATTCTCTCTACAGATTTAGTTTCCTGAAGCACTTTTCTCATTCGCTTTGACCTCCTTGACTCCGATTTCCTCACATCTTCAACATCTTTTTTATGCCTTGGAATTTCTGGATCATATCCTCTTTTCTTTGCAACCCAGTGTGTAATTCCTTTATATCCATAAATTTTAAAAAGCCTAGCAACTTCTTTAACTTCTTCATCACTTACTTCTTCAGCATCCGCAGCATAATGAAAAGTGTCATTCATATTGAGAATAAACTTACCATCCTGTAACCAGCCTACATCCGCAGTCATCAATAAAGCTAATTCATCTGACATGCCTTCTTGTTCTAACTTACCTAATGAATCATTTATCTTACTAAAAATCTCCCACTGACAAGCATTCCAACCTTCCTGCCACTCAGTTCTGGGTTTTGTATTTTTTATAGTATTAGTTTTCTCATCCCATTCAGAAGTAGACTGCGGATATACTCCAGTAGTCATAAGAATATCCATAACAGTTTTTATTGCTAATTTAAGTCCTATTTCTTTCATCTACCTGTCTCCATCAGTCTTCTTTGAAGCTTTTATAAGCCAGCTTTCATTTTAACTTAGCTCCTAATAGCCACATCTTCATATACTCCTTATGATCCATCTTCCAATACTTTCCATATTTAGATACTCTAGTTTTTGGCCTGTATTGGTCAGGTAGAAAATCTACCACATCTGCTTTAAACTTAAACTTAGGTTTTACTACCGCTAAAGCCTTAGTAAACACTTCTGGCATAACCACTGCAGACCCCATATTAATAAAGTAAAAGGGCTCTTTCATTATACTACAAAGCTCCTCAAAATCAAACCAAGCTTGTAGCCCTATTTTTGTCCAACACTTTCTATTAGAATCATCAAATAACTGCCAAAAGTCTCCTCCCAACACCGTAAACATCATCACTTTTATGCCTTTTCTTTGGCATATCTCAGTTAGAGAACCCTTAGGAGCTGTCTTACCCAAAACCCATTGCCATACCAGATCAGAAGCTTGTCTATTACATTCATAGTCTTCCAACAGCTTATCTAAAGGATAAGAATGAGACTTAAGAACCTCAGTAGTCAACTGGAAATCATGAAATATAGAACCACCATTATGGATCAATACATCGAACAATCCTTTCCTGGCTGCCTGTTTGACTTCATTGTAAGCCGTCTTTATTACAGAACCACCTATGGCTAGAATAGTTTTCATTCCTCAACAGCACCCATTTTTTTAAGCTCCTTATACATTCTATCTAGTTCGGAAAACGAGATTTTTCTTGTTTTTCCACTTAAAAGATCCACTATTTTAAAACCATATAGCTTACCAGTGTTTTTACCTACCCACGCGTAAATAGTATTATGCACCACTTTGTTTACTACCATACCAACATATTGCTCTTCTAAATCCTCAATCTTTATCAGCATATAGTTCTCCTAGTTCAATAGGTTCATCTTCATCGTAGAGAAATCCTATCTTCCTACTTCCCTTAGCATCTATTAGAATAGCCATCTCTTTCATCTCCTTAAGATCCAACAATCCATACCTATAATACATAGTGCAGTGCTTAACTGGATCCGTCGAGGAAAGTCTTCTGTTAGTCTCCGAACACTTAGCAAACTTACTACCATAATCAGTAATATTAGCGGCCAAATTGTTACAAGAACAACAAAGTCCAAACTCCGTAAACTCCCTTTGCCCTCTTCTCAAGTCATTTTCCCTATCAGAAATCAAACGACCATGATGATATGAGCCTACTTTCTCGTTTAAGCTCTCTTTCTTCGTTATCCATCTACGACCTCAAACACTTTGACCTCAGTAACATACTTCCTCTTACACAGATGACATTCCTTTGGAGTATCAGATATGAATACATCCCTATTTCCACATTCGCAAACTATCCAACCTGTAGGATCATAACCATTTGGTTCAACAAGGATTTCTCTAATCTTTTTCCAACTTTTCATACTACCTAACTGGTCTTAACATCCTTTTTGGGCTGCCTGATTCTGAGAGCCCACAATCTCTTCTATAAGATAGTTTATAATGACAAAGGTTCAAAGCTATTTATCGAAGTGCTAACCCAAAAAATTAACTTAACTGATAAATGTGCGATCACCATTGATCGACCAATCCACTCCGTCCACTTTCTGGTGGTAGGGTGAATGTCTTGTCAAATTCCTTTATGGCTGCGATATATGCCCTAACTATATTTTCATATAGATCGGTTCTTGATGCTGAATCAGTTTTTAACTGAAATGCCCATCCTCCCAAACAAGAAACTATCTCTGCAAAGCCTACGTCTAATACTGCACCTCCATGCGTACTAAGGGAAAGAAGACATGGGGCTTTTTCTATTATTGTCATTTTTTATCTCCTCAAAACAATCAATATCAAAACCAGTAGTAAATACAAATCGTTCATACTTTACTCCCACACCTAAGTTCCCAAAGGCACGATTTACAAGCATACTGGTTCTCTCGTGGTCTTGGTTTATAGTCTACAAAACACCAGGGACTATTCTTAATAGGTTTACCTTTTGTAATTATATACTTGCTAGGCTTCACCCTATACCTGCCACTTATAAAGGACTTGAATTTCCTACCTGTAGCGTCTACAAACTCACCAAGCTTCCAATCCTCTGGAGGCTTTTCCTCTTTATCACCTGGTTTTGCAAATTTTATATCCATTTCTTCTCCTATGCTGGTTTTAGGTTATTTAGTCCATACATACCAGCCTAAAGCATCAAAGAATATGTAAAATAACCATATTACAGCCGCACCATAGTCTTTTCTTACAAATATAAAGTAGTAAGAAAACCCCAATGCATTGACTTCCCATATAGGCCAACATACAGGATTCTTATAGATATTAAATATACAACCAACTACAGAACTTATAGACATCCATAAACTAAAACTCTTCAAACTTCTTAACATACTCTTTTCCTACTTTACCGGCCTAAGCATTCTTCTAGGCTTTTCTGGAGACTTTTCTGGAGTATCTGACTGCTCTTTCCTTCCGACAGAATAAAAATGTGCGTGATCCAAATCCTGATAACTTCTATATTCTATAGGCCCAGAATAAGCACTCTGATAACTTCTATATTCTATAGGCCCAGAATAAGGGCCTATCTGAGGACCACCACTTCGGTATTTTTCAGGTACTTCTGGCTCATTCGTCATAAATCCTCCTTTACGTGAAGCTAAAATCAAATCCACCTAACCCCACTCCTGCCAACGCCAAAGCTGCGGCCATCACCACATCATCATGAGTACCAGACGCTGCTCCCATCCTATCCTGCTTAAGAAACTGAAACTTCTTAGCCTCAGATATGAAGGTCTTAGAATTCACTATTAGTCCGCCACTTCTCATCTCCCTATCTATCTCTTGGATGATCTGAGGTTTGGAAGAACTAGAAGTTAAAAATCCTAACTTCCTATCTGGACCTACAAAGATCTGAGGATAGGGCGGATATTTTACTACACCCTGTCTAACTATTCCGTTAGTTAGATTTAGAATAACCGCATGACCATGGTTATTCCTTTCTACCACCAACATAGCCTTATTATACGCCATTCCTATTCTATAAACCTTTTCACTTAGTATATCTGGTGTCCAACGACCATGTAATAATGCTACCTGTTCAACTGGAAGTGGCCAACCACGCACAACCATAGCGGCTGAATAGTCTGAATTTATGTCACCCTCAGATGGATCAACCCCTATATAATATCTAGCACCCGCCTCTGCTACCCGATAGATATACAAATCACCACCTAACCAGATCTCCGTAGGATTTTGTTCCAATAGCTGTTTATCTCTTAGTTTTAGAAATTCAGTATCAAACACTGGACTTCCTGACCTTATAAAAGCATCCTCATCCTCGAGTTCAGGATACCATTGGATAAACATTTTACCTAATCTAGATACTTTTTCCCTTCTCCATTTAATCTGCGCTAATGATAAACCCACTCTATCTACTAAATCCTGTTCTTCTCCGTCTAGTGACATTCTCTCACCTGGATGAAGCGCCACTTGGTATTCCTTGTGCTCATACCACCTGTAGTAGTGAGTTCTAAACTCGTTAGTTTCTTCTTTAGCTCCTACATAGATCTTGTGAAAAGGTCCTCCTTCACCACGGGCTGTAGACTCTAAAACTACACGACCACTTCTAGGAACTGCCTCTAAAAGACCATCTAACATGTCCTGCCTCCAAGCCAAGGCACTAACCTCAGAGCAGTGTAGATTATTGATAGTCTTAGATAATCCAAAATCCTTAGCCTCCGCAGAACCTATATAAAACCTTGAGTTAATTTTCTCAAAGAATAGCTCCCTCCTGTTGGAGCGCCTGTATGAAGGCCTAAATACTTCTGGAACCGAACTATACATAAATCTGGCTCTATCGAACAGATCTGCAGAATCATTTGAGGTATGCGCAACTATAACAGATACGGTATTAGGCACATACATGGTTTCATGTAGAAACAGACCCATGATAACCGTTGAGAATCCTAATTGTCTCGGTTTTAAAATGATATCTCGGAAGGTTCGATTTCTGTAGTAGCGGACTTGGGGTGGGTTTAGTATGAAGGGGACAGTCTTCTTGTCTTTATCTACTATTTCAACAAGGGTCTCCAAAAAGTATTTAGGATTATAGATAATCTTATTTCTGGAAATTGCTCTAGAAGTTTGGATTTGACTCTCCTATTTTAGGATTGTCATCTCATTGGGTAGGTCTCATTGGTAGGCATCTAATTGGTAGAATCTCATTGGGTAGGTCTCATTGGTAGGCATCTAATTGGTAGAATCTCATTGGTAGATAAACATACTTCTACTCCAGAAAGTAAGTAGCCTCAGCATCAGCTACTACTAAAGCTTTTAGTAACTTATAGGTATCCATAGCTGAATTAAATGATTTGCCACTAAGGTAAGAAAAATGAACTGCTGGATCCCATGCTGACATGTGCCATCTAATGGCCAAAATCTCCTCCAAAGATAGCTCCATAAACCTCTGAAGTATAATAACACTTTTCTCACCGTGACCTACAGGAAATTTGTCCTCAACAGACCAGACTTCATCTTCTCCCCATTTTCCATCTTTTTTGACATTCTTTATTGTTTTGACATAATAGTCAGCTTTACAGACATCGTGGAATAGACTAACTATTGCCCGACTTGACCTAGAAGCAAAGTCACCATAGGTTTCTACCAAACGTTCCATAACCAGTAGCGTATTCAAAGAATGTAGAACTAATCCTCCTTCAACATTTAGATGGTAAATAGTAGAACAGGGAGCAGTAAAAAAATCAGTACCCTGTAAATAGACCATTAGATCATGGAACCCTTTTCGTTCGATAGATGCAGTAGCGATCTCCCTAAAATTATCTACTACAACCTCATAATCCTTAATTACTTCAATCATTGAATAACCCATCGACTACCGATTTTGATACTACATATGCTCCTATTACAGCAAACCCCCACCAAAACAAAGGGTGGGCAGGAAACAGGATTAAAATACAAACTACTGTTAAAGCAATATTCAGAAAAGGTTTCATACTATTTGATCAGTCACCTTCCTCCTTCCATAGACACTCTTTTACCAGTTACATGAAAAGGGCATTTACCACTTACAGCATCCTGATCGTCTTCATGCCCTTGTAGGCAGTAGCAAAATGTTTGGCAGCATTCGTGAAACCAGGCATGAATACAACTCTGGCAAATCTCTTCTGAACTAAATAGCATCTAACTCACTAAATCCTGAGGATTCTTTACTTTAGGATAAATCATCCTATTTACAGTCTGAAACTTAAAATGATAAACTGGCCTGCCCAGTTCGTCATACTCCCCAACTACTTTTCTAATTTCAGTAGCTATGAGTTTAATTTTTATCATTACGCCATCCTCTAGCATATACTCACACCATTCTTCTTTTACAGTCTCAAACTCCATATCTTCTACTATAATTTTCTTTGGATCCATATTCATCCTTCTCCCCGTCATGCCGGTAGGGCAGCGATTGAGGTTAAACCCTTGTTTTCATTACAAATCTTCCTTATCTATCATTTGCCCTCCCGTGTGGGAAGCCCAGGAAGTTCTAGTGGGAGAGAAAGAAACTCAACTTTCCCCAGGACATTCTCTCTGCTTACGCTTCGAGCCTCATCCTTAACCCTTGCACCATAAACCTTTCGACGACTTAGCCTTTCCTACTTCAATCATAATCCTTCAGCCTTGAGTGGGTTCACTATAAGTATCAACTCGGTTTTCAGCCGATCCACTTACAGAGAAGTAATATGGTATTCACCCATGCTATAATTGCCTTCTTGTCGTCTCAGGCTACGCTTTCTCTTTTCCAGTTTTCCCCATACACTTAGAATGGGTGTCGCTAATGCGACTATCTCCACACGTAGGGCATTCGCCTAATATTGTAATACAGAACTGGTTACAACAGATTGGACATTGCACCCAACTCAACTTCCATTCTAACTCGTCCTGTTCTGAAACCTCATACCACATTTATTTCTTCTTAATTTCGGATTTGAACTCCTGAACCTGAACCAGCACTATATTATACAAGTTACTTTGTTTCCACCTTCCCATATTGGGAACAAAACCACCAACTACTCCAAATCCACCACTCCCAGTAGGACCAACACCATTTCCAGCTATACTCCCACCAGTAGTCCAACTTTTGGCAGAATCCACTTCTATGATCTGATACCTAAGACCAGCGGCTGGAACCTTACTAGTAGCAGTCTTGATACCGTCAAGTACTGTTTTGTAAAGGTTTTTAAACTTTATGTCACATTCAATCCAAATCACTTCAACAACGCAATCTGTACTAACCAAAGGCTGAATAGTTCCTACACCGAATAACGGCATCCAGGATGCTTTAGTTACGTTTCTTTGAGAACCTTGACCATAGCTTAAGTCTGAAGGAGCAACCTGATTAGGAGCTATAACTCCAGTAATCCTATCGGGTGTTTCGAAAGTTTGTGACCAGTTATTCATCTGATCCTGACCCTGCCCCTGGAACTGTCCTTGCATTTGGCCTTGAACCTGACCCTGCAGGTTAGTGTTAGTGTTCAAATTCGTGTTTAGGTTAGTATTAGTGTTCAGGTTAGTATTAGTGTTAGTGTTTAGATTAGTATTCACAATATGGTTCACTTGAGCAAACACTCCTCCACAAAAAACCAAACTCAGAAATAAGACAATCACGACACATTTTTTCATTTTAGTCTCCTTTTTTAGTTATTCTACTAAATCTGTCCTAGCGTTGACTACTTCCAGAGTAGCATCAATGATTTGAGGTTCCGAAATATACAACTCTTTCATCCTATCTCGGAGAGCAGGATCATAGTAGCGTCTAATCTTAGTCTCTATAACACCTGTTGAAGATGCCACTTTGCCTTCTTTCAAACCACGATCAGTAAGTTGGCTCCACATAGCAAGCTCTTCGTGAGCTAACCCATAAAGGTCTACTCCTTGCCCACGCCTCAGTATCCAAGCAGATATGGACTGTTCTACATCTTTCCCATCTAAAGTGATAGTAACTAGAGTCGAGATATTGGTTTTCTGGATCTTTAGCTTAAGATCAAGAATCTGTTTCACAATATCCCTATGGGAATCTAACCAGGATTTGATCTGTTCTTTCTGCTTATCACCATAGGCAGGATTCTCGTGTTCATAGTCAGCGCAGAACATTTTGACTTTATCCCTAAGATCAGAAGACTTTCTTTTCAGTTCCTTAACACTTTTCATTGCTTCAATTAGCTTCATAGTTCCTCCTTTAGCCTTTCTCAGAAAGTTCTTAGATAATACGTCTGGAGATTTCAATGTACACTAACTTGGCAACTACATCTACTGCCTCTCCAGGAACAAAAGGCGCCAATATCCCCATTACCATAGTGTGAACTTGTTCTGGAGATTTGCTACCACCAAAGATAGCAGTGATTAGATCCACAAGAGCCTGAATCAACCCGGACTGGATCAACAACATAAGTAGTGCAACTATTTGATCTGGTGTCCATCCCATATTTTCTCACCTCCTTTCATAGAGTTTGAGCCTTCTTTCCAATCAGTCACAAGGTCTCAAAAGTCTCCTTGGTTTTGGCTGCCTTGGTGGCTCACTCTCTGGAATCTTTGCCTGCCAATCACGCTGATCCAATGAAAGGCCAGCATGGAACTCCCAAGTAGAAAGATCGTCCCCTGTTAACTGACCCAATAAATCTATTGCTCCTAAACTCAGAATCCCAATGCTGCCTGTCTTGCCACTATACTCTGTCATATCCCCTCCTACCTATATTAAATAGATTATTAGACTTTTACTTTATTACCAAATAATCATCATAGATCTCCATTACACCATCCATTCCGAGATAGGATGAAAGAGTTGTATATTCATAAACCGGTAGATTTCCATAATCTCTTTCAACTTCTAAAAGTTTTTCTATTAGTTCCTTAATCTTCATATGCCTCCTTCTAAGCCCGCGGTAGGAATCGAACCCATAAATAACTTTGGCCAAAGAGAAGGTTTTAAGCAAACGTAGACAATACCACCTGCCCAAACAGAAACAACTATTATAAGTGGAAACAATACTTCCCAAAAAAATTTCATTTCCATCTTTAATCCACCTCCTTATAATGTAACAATTGAAACTCCGTTTTTAAAGGGATCGAACCCACATCTTCTCGGCTACAAACCAAGGCTCTTCCATTAAGCTACACGGGCATAGTCTCCTCGTCATCCTCATCATTTAATGAAAGACCCCGTTCCTTCCGTTTCTGAAGTATTATATCATCCATGGACTGAATTAGAGATTGGCCCGATCCTTCTTTCCCGCCACCCATAAACTGGAACAAATTGACCTGAGTCTTTTCTCCCTCAGTAAGAGCACCTATCTTAGAAAGTACAGTTTTGAGCACTTGATCTCTAGCCACTTTCCTAACATCAGGATCTGAGGATTGGAGATCGTCATCTAGCCCCTTCATAGCCTTCTTATACAGAAGAACAAGTATCCTATCCCCCTCAGAAAAGGTATCTCTAATAATACCTTTCATATAGTCCCATACTTCTTCAGTTTTTAGAATAAGATACACTCTTTCCCTAGATCTATGTACCTCCTTTGCAATCTCTTCTGGAGTCCATCCCCTAGCAGCCATCTCAGCTATCTTAATCTCTACAGGTCTTAACTTTCGCTTAGGAGGTTCAGGCTTATCTATTTCTATTGGAAGTCTTCTTGGTTCTTCCACCACTTCTGGTTCCAAGCTTTCCAAGTTTTCTAAGCTTTCTTGACTTTCTAAGCTTTCTTCTTCCAAATTTTAGATTTACTCCTATAGAATCCTATGTTAAGAAAATACCACTCAAACTCACTCATATAAAGAATTTATATAAACCTGCTAGGAACTATTCTTTACCCTCCTCCAACTCCTTGATGTAGGAGAGGAGAATGTTAATATGTTCATCTGCCCATAAACTCCCTTTTCCCAATCTACCCTCAATCTCTTTTATATCCATCTCAGGAAAGGTTTCCCCTTTCTGAATGGCAATCCTTCTGGCTTTACTTCTACTTTGTTTCATCTTCCCCTCCTCCTCAAACTTTTTTCACCAGTTTTGCTAACGCCATGTGGTGTGATGGATATACCGTTCCGTATGATGACATATATGAACCTGGTTTTATATGTTTCTCAATCTCCTCTTTTAATTCCAAGTTTTCCTCCTCCAACTCCTTGAGCTTCTCTCCTAACCTTTCATTTTCAGAGATCATCTTCTCCAGTTCGCAGGCTAAACACCCATTGGTGGTAAACAATACCCCCCTAAATCTTTTATCATGATCACACTTCTCATCCATCTTCCCCTCCCCGTCAAAGTTTCTCCATTCTAAAACTTCTTATAGAGTTCTACTAAGAGTTTTGAGAGGCGTTCCCTCTCTCCTTTCTCCTCTACCAATTTATAGAGTTCTACTAAGAGTTTTGAGAGGCGTTCCCTCTCTTGTTCAACTTCCTCCAATTTTATTTCTTCAATCTCCTTGATGTGGGCTTCTAAATTACATATCTTCAGAATCATTTCTTCATACATATTTTCCTTCGCATATACATCAAGTTCTATCCAATATTCCATTGGTTTTCCAAGGAAAGAGGTAATCCTCTTCCCCTCCTCCTCCAACTCCTTGATGTGGGATTTAGCTTGTCCTAATTCCTTAACAAGATGGGCAACTACTCTATCAATCTCTTTTATATCCATCTTCTCCTCCCTAAATTGACGGCCAATGGGCAGGCTCTATAGAGTCCTACTCGTATAACTTCAGTGCTATCACTCTGGCTTTCGCCACCATTGGCCATCATTCTACTTATATAATCGTTTGTTGATGTAATAGAAATCTAAAAGTTTAAGAAACCCTTCAAAGTGAAGAGATAGGTCAGTTTTAACTTC
>Ga0315275_10000033_pt1 | contig 103862 bp, 78 predicted proteins | sample YL17G03_0_MG_FD_205557 | JGI IMG/M metagenome (GOLD analysis project Ga0315275, IMG submission 205557) | Sediment microbial communities from Yellowstone Lake, YNP, Wyoming, USA - YL17G03_0 | ecosystem: Environmental > Aquatic > Freshwater > Lake > Sediment | place: USA: Wyoming | collected... | reverse complement strand
CCAAGTATCATGCCGATGCCGGTCATCATTATGATAGATAGAAGAAAAAATATTAATGTGAATATACTGGCTGTTGCGAATACGCTTATTCCAAATAATGCGTATCCGAAAATTACAAGAAGAATAATAGATATTAATCCAAAAATCGCGCTGAACATAGTATATGCAATCACCATCGTATAAATACTTGTGGGTGTAAGTAAAATTGATTCTAGAGTTCCTATCTCCATTTCCATCCTCAAGGAGCCTGCAGTACCACTCATAATGCTCCACATAAATCCCCATCCTATAGAGCCGATAAGGATATATGATATAAAATTTCCGTCATATGGAATAAGGTCAGGTATGACTCCAGATTTGAACATACTACCAAATAAAATCATATAAAAAAAGTTGAGGAGTACGCTAACGAACATCATGGAAAAAGCAACTTTATATGTGGAAATTACTCTGTAATCTCTTTTAACAAATACATTTATTTTTTTAATTTCATTAAGCATTTTTTATCACCTTCATAAATATTTCTTCAAGAGTAGGTTTTAACGTCTTTATTTCCGTTACGTTGATTTTTTCTTTTTTTGCAATCTCCATTATTTCTAAAAATATCTTATTTACATCTCCTGTTTCGATTTCGACAATATTGCCTTTTATCTCTACTTTTTCTAATACTTCAAAAGGTTTTGGATTATCACAGATAACCATAATTTTTTCATAACCCCAATAGTTTTTCTTAAGTTTTTCAGGTGTTCCTTCCAAAGCAATTCTACCTTGGTTAATTAGAGTTATCCTATCGCACATCTCCTCAATTTCATAAAGATTATGAGATGTCCAAATAATAGTCTTATCTTTAAAATCATTTTTTATAATCTTTTTTATATCATGGGCTGTAATGGGGTCTATGCCTGTAAGAGGCTCATCTAGAAAAATTACTGGCGGATTATTTAAAAGCCCTATAGCAAGAACAAGCTTATGTTTCATGCCTGTTGAATATTTCATAACAAGCTCGTTTTCCATCTTTTTAAGGTCAAACAATTCTAAGAGTTCATCAATACGTTCTTCTGGATTCCACATGTTTCTTAAGTTTGCAAAAAACTTCATATTTTGTCTTCCACTTAACCTCCAATAGAGCGATCTAACGAACTCACCTGCGAGTAAACTAACTTTACTTTTGACAACATTAGAATCTTTAACAACATCATATCCATCAATAATGGCTGTACCTTCATCAGGAAGTATTAAAGTTGATAGAATCTTTAGAAAAGTAGTTTTCCCAGCACCATTTGGACCAATTAAACCAACATTTTCTCCCTTTTTAATTTCTAAATTTATATGATCAACTGCAACTATTTCTTCTTTTTTTCTTTTTTTAAATGATTTTGTTAGATTTTCAGTAACGATCATCATCTCTCTCCATTTGTTGTTTTAATCGATTTTATTTGTTTCACCTATGGCCGTATCAGCCTTTAAGGGGAATAATAATACTCAATGGTTTTAAACATTTTCAATAAGATAAAGTATACTATCTACTTATTATAATTGAAAGGTTTTATTAATAATTTTGTAATTGCTTTAATTAGATAAAAACTTTTAAGCAGTCAAAAAAGGCGTGGCAATGGAAAATAAAACAAATTATGATATTTTTTTGGATTACATACCTGCTTTTTCAATTTGGTATAAAGCTTTACTAGTATATTTCTTTTTTATTATTGTTTTCATCTTAATTATGTTTTTTTTCCGGTGGATAAGTTCTACAATTTGGATTGGCGCAATCATAGGACAATCCATTGTCTCCGCTCTTTTGTCCATCTATTTCATATATATAGCGAAAAATGGAGACAAAATTAGTGAAAGATGCAGGGAAAAATATGGGGATTTAGCGGTTCAAAAATATTGGTTCAACTATCAATTTGCCACTATGCCATTTATCAGTGCCGCTTATTATTTTCCTCTTTTGTTGTATAATTATGATTTTTTACCAACAATTACTAAAATGCCTTCACATTTAATAAATAGCAGTATCTTTCCGTATTTTGTTGCTATTCCTCTTGGTATATTCCTTGTCATTTTTGGATTCATGATGAAACGGCCTTCAGGCGGTTATGGGTCGGATTATGACAATTATATCTATACTATAATTCCTGAAAAGAGTAGGTTAATTACCGAAGGGATGTATCATTTTATTAGGAATCCTCAGTATTTATCCAGAGGCATCATTGCGATGGGATTTGGTGTTATAGCAAATAACATCAGCGCTATTTTGGTAGGCTTGATACATTTTATTTCATATTGTGCAATTATACCTGCTGAGGACGATGAGCTATTAAGAAGATATGGAGATGAATTTAGAGTTTATAAGAATCGCGTTCCTGCTTTATTTCCAAAATATGGTAATTGGAAAAAATTACTTAAAAATGTTTTTAGTAAATAAGAAAAAAACGAATTGTATAATTGGTATATCATAAATAACAAAAAAATGATTTTGTTATAAAAATAACAAAATTTTGTTTATTTAACATTTTTTCTATTTTTTTCCATTTTTTAAACAATAGATTTATATACTGGTTAGTATAATATTTATATTAGGGTATAAAAATGTTAGACAGCACTTTCGTAGGTGGACCATTTGGTGGAGTCTTTAAACGGCTCTTCCTCAGATGGCTCAACAGAAAAAATCAATAAAGATTTTCAAGTAAAGTCACTGTGAAATAAATCGCAGTTAAACTTTACTTTAAAATTGTATGCCGTTCATGGATATATTGTGATGGTATACAGCGCCAATAATCTAATCTTTTTTTCTTATTGTAAAATTGGTATATTTTTAAAATGGTTTTTTAAAGATAATTTTGTCTGGTTTAGCTAAATCATAAATATTAAAATACTGACAGTCGTTTATTAATTTATAGCAAGTCAAATTTAGATTTAATAGAAAAATAGGGGTTTTATATTGGGACAGGAAGATGATATTGGCATCCTTTTAAGTTACATTCCAGCTTTTAGAGTCTGGTACATACTTATTTTAAATTACTTTTTCCAATTTTTACTTTTTATCTTTTTTTTAATTTCTTTCTGGTTGGTAAGCTCAAGATTTTTTCTTGGAGCATTATTAGTCGAATTCATTATTGTTTTTTTTGGTACACTTCCTTATAAATATATAACAAAAAATTCTGAAAAAATACGAAAGAATTATTTAAAAAAATACGGTCAGCTTGCGACTCAGAAGTTATGGTTTCATTACGAATCTTACACTATTCCTTTTTTATCATCAAGTTTGTATTTCCCTCTCTTATTGATAAATTACGATTTTATTCCGAAAATTATTAATCTCGAGCCACATTTTTTAACCAGCAGTTTTTTTCCCGTCTATATCTCCATTCCAATAGGTATACTAATTATAATCATCGGAGTAAAGATTAAGAGGCCATCTGGCGGATTTGGTGAACTTGTTGAATCTTATGTATATTTAATTTACCCAGATAAAAGTAAACTTCTAAAAGATGGAAAATATCAATATATCCGTCATCCAAGGTATCTTGGTAGAGCCACTGTTGCCTTTGGTTTTGCTTTAATAGCTAATAATATACTTGCGATATTAGTTGCAACTATACATGCTGTAACTTTTTGGTCACTTATACCATATGAGGATTATGAACTTTCTAATAGATTTGGGGATGAATTCAGGTCTTATAAAGATAAAGTTCCGGCTCTGGTTCCTAGATATGGGAACTGGAAAAAATTCATTAAGTACATATTTTACAATAAAAATTAAAGGTGTATTTTTATGGAGAAAGAAGATGATTTTGATGTTTTTATCGAAAACTTTCCTGTATTTAAAACAAAAAGAACTATACTAATATTTGCATACCATTTTTTCATTTTTCTTTTGATAATGATAAGTTTATGGTTAATACGATCAAATTTTTTGATTCTAATACTGCTAGCTCAATTTTTAATAACCTTGTGCGCAAATGTGCCTTTAATATATGTTTTGAAAAATTTTGATATAATACGAACAAAATATCTCCAGAAATATGAAAAATATCCTTGGCAGCATTTCTTATTTCATTATTCATTTACAAGCCCCTTTGGTGCTGCAGCGCTTTATTCCCCTCTATTACTTATAAACTATGATTTTTTGCCATCCACTATCCAGCTTCCTTCTAATCTTATAACAAATAATTTATTTCCTTTCTATGTATCACTTCCACTAGGCATCATAGTTATTTTATTTGGATTGCTTCTTGATAAACCGGCTGGGGATTATGATCGGGACAGAGATCTCTATATTTATATGATATATCCATATAAAAGCAGAATATTCAAAGAAGGAATTTATCGATATATTAGGCATCCTCGTCTTCTTCTACGTTACACAGTCTCATTTGGCATTGCCTTGATAGTAAATAATCTGTTGGCGATATCCGTGTCTCTTATACATTTTATTCCATATGCAGTTTATGTCTATACTGTTGATAATGAACTTTCTAGAAGATTTGGAGATGAATTTAGGTCTTATAAAGATAAAGTTCCGGCTCTGGTTCCTAGATATGGGAACTGGAAAAAATTCCTAAAATTGATAATTTTTAGAAAAGAAATTTAAAAATATTTTTTTTTTATTTTTATCCTTTTTTAACAAAATCTAAACCAAAAGCCTTATTTTCATGAGAATAGATATACTTAACATAATATCCATTTTTTCGTAAAAATTCTTTGGAATATTCAAGTCTTTCAATCATTTCTTTTTCAGGTATTTTTGGTTCGATTTTTTCTGCTTCAGTATCTTTTTTACATGAAAATAAAAAAAGCTGACCGCCGTTGAAATTCATTTCTAAAATAGAATCTAAAGTTTCTTGGAATTCTTCCCTTTTTTCAGTTGGGAAACATATTATGAATTGGCATGTAAAAAATACATCTTCAGTTGCATTCATTAACCTTCTAATTGCATCTTTTATTTTTTTGACATCAGAATATCTGTTCATGAGTTGTAAAATTCTTTTATTCATTGACTGGAGCGATAAATCAAAAATCAGAATCTTGTTTTTCTTCAGAATTTTTTCAAGTTCATCAATATATTTAACAACCCATCTCGGATGAACTTCCCTAAGAGTAATTTTGTAATCGCCAGGTTTTTTAGTAAGCTCGTTAAGTATTTCTGGGAAACTGCTATTAATATCTATACCATATATTCCAACGTCTGAAGAATCTAAAATGAAATTTTTATAACCTTTACTTAAGCCCCTTTCAAATTCTTTTATACAGTCTTGAAGGGGCTTGCTGCGATATTTTCCAATTGCTTTTTTAATTCCGCAATATGAGCAATTTCCCATGCAGCCTTCACTGATTCTAATATGAAAGTGTTCTTGTGTTAAAAAATAACCAACTCTTTTATCCTTTGTTAAATGTGTAAAAATAAATTTATTTATTTCTTTTGGTATTATTTTCAGAAATTTAATTTTATAGAGGATTTTTTTAATATGATCAACATTACCAGCTCCGTTGGGGGTCTCATATAAACTATTTGCATCAGCTATATCCTTAAATCTAACATTATTTTTAGGAGGAAATAAAACCTCGATTTTCTCATCAAGCTCCTTGGTTTTTAAAGTTTCTCCGTTAAAAATCTTTGAGAGATCTTCTTTATTTATGTCAGGAAGACACCCGGCTACAATAATTTCAGCGTTATACTGCTTAAAATCAGTAATTTTTTTCAATGCTAATTCTGTAGTATAAGCTAAAAAAGCACAAGTTACAATGATAATAGTTTCAGCATCATTCGGTTTATCAACAAGCTTATATCCATTTTTCGATAGGTAGTCTTTAATTTTATTTGCGTCCAATAATCTTTTCCAACACGGATCTGCGGGATAGATAAAAATATTGTCTCTTGTCATAATTTAGCGCTCTTCATTATTAAAATAATTACACTTTATTTATACTTTAGGAAAAAATGCGGTTAGCATCATTTGTTATTCCTAAATAGTACTTTAAGAATTCGTCCCACATGGTGTTTTTCGAAAACCTAAGGTCTTCATATGGATATGGAATATTAGGACCATATACATATCTATTATACATTCTTTTACTAGATGGAAAGTAAATACTTAGACCATGAGATTCATCTCCAGGAACTATAGTATTGGCAGTTATTGTATCATTTAGTTTTTCCATAACTGAAAGGCATTTGGTCTTTATTTCAGGTATATTTACATTCTCTCTGATTAGATCCACTAAGTTGTATAAATCTATCCAACAATCCCATGCGAACATTTCCAATGGGAACTTCTGGTAAAAATAATGACTTTTTCCGAAATAAACAAAATCTAAACCGAGAACCCAATTTTTAGGAAGACCTTTTCCATATTCTCTAACTTCAGATCTAGCTTTTTTAATGGCATTATGAACATTTTTATTATCCTTATATAAAATTAAAAACGAGGCTAAATCATCAATTGCAGTGATAAGAGGACTAATTTCACTTACGTTCACAGCACTACAAGTTGTATGCATTTGAACTGTATGGAATTTGGGGTTAGGAAGCTTGTTCAGAAATTTTGTTAAATGACTAGGATTTGCATAGTCACTAGCATAAGGCCCTTCGAAAAATGAAAAATTAACTGGATAGTGATTATAAGGGCCTCTGTTAGCGAATTCTTCAGGGGCCATCTTTGTGTTATTCTTAAGATCCCACAACGGTTCATAGTAACGTTTGCTGCATAGTTCTCCATCAGGTATATGCTCTTCTGAAGTTACTACATAATTAACATATGGTGCGATTTCATAAACGTTCTCTATCATTCCTAAAACACAAGACTCAAGAAAAATTACATCGATTTTATTTTCACCATTATTTGTAATATTCTTAAGTGTCTCGCCAAAAACCGGCCAACCAGGCCCATGGCTGCCATGCTGGTCATGTAAAGATCTTAATTGCCATCCTGCGGTGCCAGGGGCGACCACAAACAATACATAATGATTTGCAGGATATGCATTCATCATAAGTTTACAAAACAAATTCAATGTATTTGGATTACCTGTATCTACTTCATCTGGCCAACCAAAACGTTCATTCAATATTTCCTTTCCGCCTGTATCGTTAACCAGTATTAATTGTGTGTCACCAACTTCGATGCTATCTTTCATAACCAGTATGTTAAGCCCCTCAGTCGATTTTATTTTGGTTAAATTTTCCAGGACATCCAAAGGATCTTTACAAAAAAAACTTAGGTCTCCACAGAGATAATACATTACAGTCCAATCAGCGGTAATTTCCCCACTAGAATAATCATTTATTCCTAATTGTGCCATAGCACTTTTATTAAAAGAAATATTTGATAATAAAATCACGCAGCTTATCACAATTATTGTTAATAATTTATTTTTTATTTTCATCCCTTTATATATTATTTTATAAGGTATATAAAACTACCGATTAATAAATAACAGAATTATTTATACAGTTGCGAAATTAATTTAAATGAGATAGACAATATAATATCCCTATAGATGACGAAGATTTTTGCTATGAATGTGGGGGGATGCGTAGAGAGATGGTTAGACCTTAATAGAATACGCAGTTATCTAAGTAAGAATAATTATATTCTTGTAGATAAGCCAAAGGATGCAGATATAATTATTCTGGTCACTTGTGCAGCTTTAAATGAAGTAGCAAGTTCCACATTAAATATAATCAAAAATTTTCAGAAGTATAATGCAAAGTTAATTATTGGAGGATGTCTTCCGGATATTGAACCAGAAAAACTCTCAAGGATTTTTAACGGAGAAACACTAGCAACTAAAGAAATTGACCAAAAAATAGAACGTTTATTTCCCCCAATTAACAACATCAAATATTGTGAAATCGGCGATTCTAATAGTGTTTTAGGAGACGTTCAAGAAAGCGAGTCAACTAAATTTTCTAAAAAAAATTTTGAGGAATCTTCGAATAAGAAAAATATACGTCTCAGAATTAGAAATTATATTTTAAAAAATCTGTTTGGTGAAAAATCCATCACATATAAATATCATACAGAAAAAAGAAACTTATACCATATTAGAATCTCATGGGGTTGTATAGGAAACTGTTCGTTTTGCATCACTAAAAAAGCTATAGGCTCTTTTAAAAGCAAACCATTTGAAGAGTGTATCCAAGAGTTTAAAAAAGGATTAAAAGCAGGCTACAAGAATTTTATTATTTGTTCAGATGATCCTGGAGCATATGGTGCAGATATAAATAATAGCTTCTCTAACTTGCTGGATGAAATGACAAATGTAGAAGGTGATTACAATATAATGATTACAGGCGTGTCACCAGTTACGCTGATGAATTATATAGATGATCTTGAAAAAATATTAAAGAAAAAGAAAATAACAGCGATACTTTTTCCAATTCAATCTGGCAGTAGTCGTATATTAAAACTTATGCATCGTTATTCAGATGTAGAGAAAATGAAGGATGCATTTTTGAGATTAAAGAAATCTTTCCCAGATTTAGTATTAGAAACTCAAATTATCTTAGGCTTTCCCACAGAAACTTTCGAAGATTTTAAGCAATCTCTAAATCTTGTTAAGGAATGCAATTTTTACTCAGGCTATCTTTATAAGTTTTCTTGTAGACCTGGTACAGAAGCAGAGAAAATTGAACCAAAAATACCTGACGAAGAAATGACTAAAAGATTGAAATACGCAAAGAAATTTTTTAGAAAAGAAGGATATAAAATGTCCTATTTCAAATATGGTTTATCAGGTTTATCCAAAGATATGAATATTTTTCATCTTAAATAAAGAAACTATCAGATAAAACTTTAAATATTCTTGTCATAACCGCCTATTTTGAGACTTGGGTCACCAAAAAGAACCAATTTTTCTACTATCTTTGCATCTATTGCTGAATCATTATAGGAGTTCTCATTCCAATTAATAGGATGAGCTAATAAATAATTATCAATTGCTTTCCCAAAACATTCTCCAAGTATTCTGGTATTATTAATGCCATATTCTCTAAAAAACAGCATAATCAACTCACCATCGCCTCCTCCTTTAGTAGGATCTAACTTATCCTCAGTAATTAATGAAAGAGCCGTATTTCCAATAGTTGCAATGCATCCGCCATTAATTTTATGTGTAAGGCGCCAGTTTAAGCATTCATAGCAAGGACGTTTTCCATTCCATGTTGTGTGAGCTATACTTACATTGAATAAAGAACAAAAGCAACCCATATTAACACATACCGGTAGTTTATTTCTATTTCTAAGAAAAGGTATATTGTAATTAGATAGACCTGCAATCCATTCGGTACTATTTGGAGGATGGTCAGAAAAAGCAGAAGGACAACCATGGCAATCAAAATAACAAAAACCGCAACCTTTATTGATAGCACGGATAACATCCAATGGACCTGTAAATGTTTTTAATGATGTCCATAGTTTTATAGGTTCAAAACCAGGCATTTGATCTAAAGCCATTTGGGTTTCTATTTCCGCCTCAGGTTCATTACCGCCATAGACATCCGCGTCTCCTACGTATGAATCTCCTGCGACAACAACCATCTTTTTAAACCATGAATCATCCGCTTTTGTTTTTTCGTAATTTATTATTTTATTAACCATAATCTTAACTTCAAATCTGTTTACACATGGTAAACGACCCACATACACTTCAGGATGCAAATCAAGTACATCCTCTGCAGAATTGTTACCAAACCACTCCCCAAAAAAACCATCGTTATCTGTATCCCAGCTTGAAAAATTGCCCTTCGAGTCATATATATCCGCGTAATAAAGGTCGCTGATGAATCTATTTTCTTTGTAACGTGCCATTGCACCCCATCTTTCTTCCAGATAGCAATACCTGACTGGAAGCCAATATTGTTCATCTTTTGATAATTGATTTTTAATTCCCCCAATCAAAAGAACATAACTGATTCCCCATTCATCATATGCTTTTTTAATAAAATATTTGATTTTTTCTGGTTGATCTCTACCTTGCCAGAACATCTGCTCATTAACTTCTGTTAATGTGACAATTTTTGTTTTAACACCATATTTTTCTTTATGCTCTGCAAATCGGTCAAATTCTTTAGCAAACTCTTGCGGGGTAATAATTAAAAGATTAAATGTAGGGCTATCATTACCGCCAGAGAGTTGTGTGGCAATACTTGTATTGTCTACCAAGCACAATAAAAAAATGACAGTTCCATAGACAAGAATTTTATTATATACTCTATGACTCATAATAGTCTGCCTTTAATATAATAGTTATTATAGCTAATATATAAATCTTCTTAGTTAAAATTAACTGAAAATTAGTGCTTTAAAACCATTTTTTTAATTCAATAAATAATTATTTGTCGAAGGTAAAATCAACATTTCTTTATTGTTTTCTCAGTCGTTTTCTATCAATTTTGCCACCGAGACAACCTTGTCTCCTTCGTTTAGCCTCATGATTCTTACGCCCATTGTGTTTCTGCCCTGGCTGCGGATATCTATGACTGGTACTCTTACTATCATGCCGTTCTTGCTTGTTATTATTATTTGGTCTTGATCTGTGACATCTTTTACAAATATTACTTGTCCGTTTCTTTCGTTTGTGACGATGGTTCTTACCCCTTTGCTGCCTCTATGTGTCATACGGTAGTCTTGTATTGAAGAGCGTTTTCCAAAGCCATTTTCAGTGATTGTAAGCAAGTCTCCTTTCTCGCCTACGACGTCCATTGAAACAACTTTATCTTTTTTGTTCAATCTTATTCCTATCACACCATGTGTTACTCTACCCATCGATCGTGCTTCTTTTTCGTTAAATCTACAGGCCTGGCCGTTAGCTGTTGCTATCATTATTACCTGTTTTCCATCTGATAATTTTGTACTTACCAGTTCATCGCCTTCTTCTAAATTGATTGCTCTTACACCATTAACTCTTATGTTACCATATTCCAGTAGAGCGGTTTTTTTGATTATCCCTTTTTTAGTTACGAAAACAAGGTAGTGTTGATCATCAAATTCATGAATTGGTATTGCTGTTTCTATCGTTTCTCCTTCTTCCAGTCTTGGTAAAAGGTTTATTATCGCTTTTCCTTTCGAGTGTCTGCTTCCTTCAGGGATTTTGTATCCTTTAAGCCAGTACACTCTACCAAGGTTTGTGAAAAACATTATGTAATCATGTGTAGAAGTAATGAATAGATCCACAACTATATCTTCTTCTTTAGTTTCCATCCCTACTAGTCCTTTTCCACCACGATGTTGCGTTCTGTACGTTTCACATGGTATCCGTTTTATGTAGCCGCTGTCGGTGATTGTTATAACAACTTCTTGTTTAGGTATGAGATCCTCTATTTCGATTCCGATTTCCCCTTCTATTATTTCTGTTCTTCGTGCATCTCCGAATTTTTCTTTTATTTCGAGTAATTCTCTTTTGATTTCGTTTAGTATTTTTTGTTTGTCTTTTAGTATTGCATCTAGTTGTTCAATGAGTTTTTTTGTTTCAGCATGTTCTTTTTCAACGGCTTCTATCTCCATACCTGTGAGTTTTTGCAATCTCATGTCAAGGATTGCCTTTGCTTGTATTTCCGAGAGTTTAAACCGGGTCATCAGCCTATTTTTTGCCTCTTCAACTTCCTTGCTGCTTCTGATGATTTTTATGACTTCGTCTATGTTACGTAGGGCGATCATCAGCCCTTCGAGGATATGCATTTTTTCTTTTGCTTTTTTGAGATCATATTCTGTACGTTTTGTAATGATTTCTATGCGGAATTCAATGTATTGTTGAATTAACTCTTTGAGCGTGAGAACCTTTGGTTCTCCTTTTACGATAGCTAAGTTAAGAATACCAAATGTGGATTGTAGTTGTGTGTGTTCAAATAACTGGTTCAGCACTACTTCTTCTATGGCATCACGTTTTAGTTCTACGACTATGCGCATGCCTTTTCTGTCGCTTTCATCTCTAAGGTCAGATATTCCCTCGATTTTTTTCTGTTTTACAAGTTCTACTATATTTTTTAAAAGCTCGGATTTGTTGACCATGTACGGTATTTCAGAGACGATGATACTCTTTTTTTCTTCGCCTTCAACTGATGTTTTTGCCCGTACTCTAATGAGTCCTCTGCCCGTGGAGTATGCACTTAATATGCCCCCTTTGCCATAGATTATTCCACCAGTGGGGAAATCTGGACCTTTTACTATTTCCATTAACTCTACTGTTGAAGTCTCTGGATTGTCGATTACTTTGGTTATGCCGTCTACAATTTCGCAGAGATTATGCGGGGCCATATTTGTGGCCATACCAACTGCAATGCCAGATGAGCCATTTACTAGAAGATTTGGTATCGTTGCTGGAAGTACCTCTGGTTCTTTTAGTGATCCGTCGAAGTTGTCTCGCCATGCAACGGTCTCTTTATCTATGTCTTCAAGCATGAGTTTCGAGATTTTTGCCATCTTTATCTCGGTGTATCTCATGGCTGCGGGAGAATCACCATCGACTGATCCAAAGTTTCCTTGACCTGCAACAAGAGGATATCTCAATGAGAATTCCTGTGCCATTCGTACTAATGAGTCATATACTGCTTGGTCTCCATGTGGATGGTATTTACCTAGAACTTCTCCGACGATACGTGCGGATTTTTTGTAGGATTTCTCGTGGGTTAATCCCAGCTCATTCATTGCATAAAGAATTCTTCTATGAACTGGTTTGAATCCGTCTCTTACATCTGGCAGAGCACGACTCATTATTACACTCATTGAGTAATCTATAAATGCGCGTTTCATCTCAACGCTAATGTCACGAATAAATTCTTTTTTGCTTTCTCCGTCGCTCATAAAATCTTCACCCTAAATATCGAGATTTACCACATTTTTTGCATGTGCTTCAATGAATTCTCTTCTGGGCTCAACTACTTCGCCCATGAGTATTGTAAACAACTTATCTGCTTCAACTGCGTTCTCGATGGTTACCTGTGGCATAAGCCGGTGTTCTGGGTCCATAGTCGTCTCCCATAGCTGCTCTGGGTTCATCTCTCCTAGACCCTTGTAACGTTGAGTGCCTAAACCTGTTTCACCTAGTTCTTTAGCCTTCTGCAATCGTTCGCGTTCCGAATAGGCATATGTTATGCCCTTACCCTTACTTAGTTTATACAGAGGTGGCTGTGCAATGTACAAATAACCAGCGTCTATAAGTGGTCTCATGTACCTAAAGAAGAATGTTAAAAGTAATGTTCTGATGTGTTCTCCGTCTACATCCGCATCGGTCATCAGTATTATTTTATGATAGCGTGCGTTCTCAATATTAAATTCCTCAGCAACACCTGCACCAATTGCCGTAATCATGGCAAGAATCTCGTTGTTTTGTAGAATTTTATCCATCCTGGCTTTCTCAACATTTAAGATTTTTCCTCTTAACGGAAGAATCGCTTGGAATTCTTTGTCGCGAGCCATCTTGGCCGAGCCACCTGCAGAGTCGCCTTCCACCAAATAGATTTCACATATTTTGGGATCACGACTTGAGCAATCTGCAAGTTTTCCCGGTAATGCTGAAGATTCAAGTAATCCTTTTTTTCGAGTTAATTCACGAGCTTTTCTTGCTGCCTCGCGGGCCTTACTAGATAGCAATGCTTTATCTAAAATTGCATGTGCGACAACAGGCGTTTCCTCAAGAAACTCAGCTAGTTTCTCGTACAAGATACTTTCAACGATACCTTTTACTTCAGAGTTACCAAGTTTTGCTTTGGTTTGTCCCTCAAACTGCGGATGAAATATTTTACATGAAACAATAGCGGTAATTCCTTCGCGGGTATCTTCACCGCTTAACCCAGAACTTTCGTTATCAAATAATTTATTTTTTCTGCCATAATCATTTATAACACGTGTTAATGCTCCTTTAAAACCAATAACGTGGGTACCACCTTCAACCGTGTTTATGTTGTTTACAAAAGAAAAGATACTTTCAGTGTAACCATCAGTATATTGAAGTCCGATTTCTACTTGAACTCCCTCTTTTTCACCCTGTATATAAATAGGATTTGGATGTAACGGAGTTTTATTTCTATTTATGTAAGAAACAAATTCGCTAACGCCGCCATTATACTGGAACTTTTCTCGTTTGCTGGTTTTTTGATCAAAGAGTTCAATCTGTAGTCCCGCGTTTAGAAACGCAACTTCCCTTAATCTTGTTTCAATGGTTTCATAATTAAACTCGGTTGTCTCAAAAATCTGAGAATCAGGTAGAAAAGTAACTGTTGTACCATTTTCTTTAGATCTTCCAATAACTTTTAGAGGACATGCAGTTTTTCCTCGCTCATAACGCTGATAGTATTCTTTGCTGTCTCGTCTTACTTTAACTTCAAGCCAGGTAGAAAGTGCATTAACTGCGGATACGCCAACACCATGTAATCCACCTGATACCTTGTACGCCTTTCCATCAAATTTACCGCCTGAGTATAAGACGGTCATTACAACTTCGACAGCGGGTTTCTTATATTTTTGATGTAGATCAACAGGTATGCCTCTGCCATTGTCAGTTACTGTCACAGATCCATTTTTATTCAGTATGACTACCACTTGGGTGCAGTATCCTGCCAGTGCTTCGTCAATTGCGTTATCTACTACTTCGTATACAAGGTGATGTAATCCTCTTTCATCGGTGCTACCAATATACATCCCAGGATTTTTACGTACGGATTCAAGTCCTTCTAAAACTTGTATTTTACTTGCATCATATTCTGTAGATGTTGTTGTCTCTTCTTTTTGTATTGTTTCTTCTATATTTTTTTCTTGTACAATGTAGATAGCTTTTTTCTTAGCTTTTTTGATTTTTATTGGTTTCTTTATTTTTTTAGCTTTGATTTTTGGTGTTGCTTTTAATTTCTTTTTCTTAATTTTAGGTGCAGGTTTTAATTTAATTTTTTTAGTTTTTATTGATTTTTTTCTAACTTTAGTTAAAACTTTTGCTTTCTTTTTGATGGTTTTATGAACCGGTTTTACATTTGTTTTTTTTGGAGATTTTGCAGTTTTTTTCTTGCTTTTCATGGTTTTTCCTCATTGTTAAAGTTTACACTAAATTTCATTGGTTTTTGTAGAGTGTTTTTCTATCCCCTCTCATGGGTTATTTCTACTGGAAACTCATATGGAGAAGACACTAATAAATGTTACTATATATCTACAGGAGAGATATCCTTTAATTTTGAACATTGAAAAAGGGTTAAAAAGTCGTCTATGTTACTAGAAATAATTAGTGAGGGAGTAAATGATGAATAGTTTGTTGAATTTTAGACGCATTTCTATGCTGCGCAGGACATTATTTGTTGTAATCTTGTTGATTTTGGTACCATTGTTGTGCCTAGCATGCAATGCAGCGCCTGCACAAGATTACGCTCCGAATTTATATTTTGAAAAAGAAGAAAAATGTTATCCTGTTGATGTTTCGTATTATCTGGATAATTGTAATCCGGTACCGAGTTCTATTACAATTGAAAACGAAGTAGTGTATTATTTTGATAATCTTCTTGGAACGGTTAACGACAATGGTATAATAGATGCTTATCAGCGAGATATGGGTTCATTAGGTTACACTGTTTACTATAATGAATCCGCTGAGTCTGGAACAACAGTTGTCCAATATTGGTTTTTTTATGTGTTTAACCCTGGAGAGCAGAATCGGCATGAAGGCGACTGGGAGATGGTGCAAGTCGTAATTCCTTCTAGTGGAGATAAATGGGTTGGTTATAGTCAGCATTATGGTGGTCAAAAGGCAGAATGGAATCTGGTTGAAAAAGAGGGAGACCACATCAAGGTATACGTCGCACGTGGTTCACATGCAAACTACCTACGGTCCTATTCTGGCAAATTTGGAATGGCAAATGATATCGTAGGAGATAACGGAAAGGTATTGAAATCAGCGGATTACACTTTAGTTGAGCTAAACACGCAGGATTGGCTTGGTTTTAGTGGTTTATGGGGGGAAGTTAATAGTATCGAGGATTTTACCCTTGGCCGTGCTGGTCCACAGGGCCCAGAGTTTAGAGAAGATATGAATGGCAACAAAATGTGGGATGGCCTAAATTGGGGTGATGGTCTTTTCCCAGCAAATAGCATGTTGTTTACTCTTGAATGGTTCCTGTATAATTTTGTTACAATTGTTATACTTGTGACAGTGCTTATCTTGCTGTTAACCTTTGTTCTAATTTATTTCAGACACAAAAAATATGGTCTTGGACCTAGGATACTTTCAATGCTTTACATAGATGGTTTTAATTTGAAAAGTATTGGTAATATCCTCTGTTTCGTTGGAATTATTATTGCAGTCATTGGTTTAATTGGTTCATGGTATGTGGTCTCTGCTGGAATAAATGTTGGGGATTATCAATCTCAAGGCATGACCGATGTAATTTCAGTTCATGGTTTGAATGGCGTCCAGATATCTATGCCTGGTGTAACCGGTCCTATTCCAATGGGTTCGGTTTCTCTTCCGTTTTCGATAGTCCTATTGGTTGGTCTATTTTTGATGATCCTTGCAACCATAGGTATCAACCGAAGCAGGAAACTCGGTCTGAAATATCTTTTCCGCGGTATTCGATTTATAATTGTTGTCGTTGTTCTGTTGGCCGTTGTCATGTCAGTAGGGTTATTTGCTGGCTCAGGCTCCTCTGACTCTGGAAGTAGTAGTTATGTTCCGAACTTATTGAAACAGATTTCTAGTAAACCATTTGGTGGCGAATATGCGTTTACTGTAGACGAGCAAAATGTAACCGGTAATGTTAACGTAAAATGGGGAATTGGATCAGGGGCGGTATTGGTACTAGTTTCAGGTATCATCTTTTTAGTTGCAGGCATTCTTGAAATCGTAGATAATACGGAATTTTTTGAGCCAAAGACACGTATTAAGAAATCAATATTTGGTAGACGAAAACCCCCAGTTGTACAGCAACCGCCACTTCAGAATATTCCAAATGCTAGATTCTGTCCAGAATGCGGAAATAATTTAGAAGAGAGGGCGACATTCTGTCCTAAATGTGGGACTAAATTATAGTAGATCTTTTCAGTAAATACTAAAACTACGTTGCGCATATCGACTGGGGGCTTTATGATCATTAACGCAGATCTGCACATTCATTCTCGTTTCTCTGGTGCTACTAGCGAAAAAATGGATATTCAAACAATATCTTTGGAAGCCCCACGAAAAGGTGTTAATGTCGTTGCTACCGGCGATTGTTTGCATAGCGGTTGGATGAAAGAGATCAAGCAGTGCAATGTTATCGACGATGGTACTTTTGAGTTAAATGGCACACGTTTCGTTCTAAGCACTGAAATTGAAGATCAACGTCGAGTTCATCATCTGTTATATTTTCCAAGTTTTTCTGCTGTTGAAGATTTTAAAGAAAAAATAAAATCAAAATCTAAGAATCTTGAAACTGATGGACGTCCTAATGTTGATATGGGTGGTGAAGAGCTAGCCACTATCGCCAAAGATGTTGATGCTCTTATAGGCGGAGCCCATATGTTCACCCCTTGGACCGCACTGTATGCCTATCATGATTCGTTGAAGGATTGCTACGGTGATCTCGCTGATTACGTATCTTTTGCAGAGCTCGGCCTTAGCGCTGATTCCAATTTTGCTGATAGGATAGAAGAGTTGCATAGACTTACTTTTTTGACGAATTCTGATTCTCATAGTCCCCATCCCGTGCGCCTTGCTCGCGAGTTCAACAGGTTTGAAGTAAATGATGCTACTTTTGAGGAAGTAAAAAAGGCTATTTTGCGAGTCGGTGGAAATAAACCCGTTCTTAATGTTGGTTTGCCGCCTCAAGAAGGAAAATATCACGAATCAGCATGTATCTCTTGTTTTACACATTACACACTTGAAGAGGCGCAGAGAAGACGATGGAAATGTAGCTGTGGAAAACGCATAAAGAAGGGAGTGAAGGATAGAATTAATGAAATGGCGAATTTCAAAGAGCCTAAGCATCCTGATCATAGACCTCCTTATATTCATCTTATTCCACTAGCAGAAATCATTACAAAAGCAATCGGTCAACAGAATCCTTTCACGCAAACTGTTAGTAAACGTTGGGATGAACTTGTAACTGCTTTTGGTAGCGAAATCAATGTTTTGATTGATTCTAATATCGAAGATATATCCAAGGTTACTGTGCCAGCTGTTACAGAAGCCATCAAAGCCTTTCGTGAAAAAAGAGTGGTAATTCATCCTGGTGGCGGAGGGCAGTACGGAATTATAGAATTGCCAACTGAAAAAGAATTGATTACAGTTTCTTTGGGGCCAAAGGACAAACAGATGAGTCTCTCTGATTACTAGATTGGGGTGTTCGTTGTTGGATTACAAGACGGCTGAAGAAAAAATCAAAGAAATAATTTCAAAAAATAAAGAATCAAAAGTTTTGCAAAGTGTTGTTGATTTTCTTTACGAAGAGTTTGATAATTACAGCTGGGTTGGAATTTACATAGTAAAGGAAAATGATTTAATTCTTGGTCCCTGGCGAGGTGAGCAGGCCACCGAGCATGTCAGAATTCCGATCGGCAAGGGCATATGTGGCTCTGCAGCAATGAACGGTAAAACAGAAGTTGTCCCAGACGTGAATGCTGACAAAAGATATCTTTCCTGTTTTGTTTCTACTAAATCTGAGATTGTTGTTCCAATAAAGAAGAGTAGACGGGTCATAGGCGAAATCGATATAGACTCCAATATTTCAAATGCATTTGATAAAAAAGATGCTGTGTTTTTAGAAAAAATTGCAGATATCCTTGTCCGGTATATCTGCTAGATAAATATTTTTTTTCAGTACTCAAGATCCTCATCATCACCTTGACGGTTCAGAAAGGGTTCGTTCATCACTAGAATGAGGAATCATCTGAGTATGATTTAATACTTATCACGTAGTTGGTATCGGTTTTTTAAGAAGATTATTCACATATATTTTTGCCCATGCAAAAGTAACTGCCGACCCGATGACGTTTGCTGTTACTAACCCCCACCATGCGCCACCTAGCCCCCAGCCAAATACTGATGAGAAGACCCATGCGAGAGGTACAATCAGTATAATTGTACGAAGTATTGTTACTATCAATGAATACAATCCTTTTCCTGCTCCTTGGAACATTGCAGTGGACAGCATTCCAAACGCTATCGCTGGATAGTAGACGCATATTATTCTTAGGAAAGTTATGATTTCGTCGCTGAGTCCAGCCATGTCAGATGATTGTGTGAATGCCATTGTTATTATTGGCGCGAAGATGAACGTTATAACTGCAATGCTTGTTTCTATTATAATCCCAATTTTTATCGCATAGAGATGTGCAATGTCCAGTTTTTTGTATTCTCTTGAACCATAGGCGGCACCTGTTACTGAAACGACAGCACTTGCCATACCTAGCAAAGGCATCGATGCCATTGTTGCAATAGCCCATCCTGCCGAGAATACCGCGACACCATCTGTGCCACTTACGTGTTGAACGATTACAGTCATTAGAATAAGCATGATTGACATTGATAGTTGCATCACTGATGCAGGTAACCCGACAGCTAGAATATCTTTAATGATGCCCTTGTCAAAATGAAACCCGCGGAAATTAAATGTGATGTATGTGTCTTTTTTACGAAACAACCAATAGAATAGAAGTACTGCCGGTATGGTCATTGAAACTACCGCTGCGTATGCTGCACCGGGAACTCCTAAACCAAAAACATAGATGAAGATTGGGTCTAGAAAAACATTCAGGATTCCTCCCGCAACCATTGCAAGCATAGCACGTTTTACATCCCCTTCAGAACGTAGGATAGCAAGCGCAGTGAGAGAGAAGAACGAGATTATGCTTGCTGTGTACATAATTCTTGCATAGAGCGCTGCCGTTGCCGTTGTTTGCCCGGCGCCCATTGCGCTGAATATACTTTCAGCGAACACAAATAATGGTATCGAGTATGCTATCGCAATTATTGCCATTACAATCAGGGTGTGAACAGCTGCGCTGTCAGCACCTTCTTTATTGTTTGCACCAATTTTTCTGGAGATTGCTGATCCGCCACCGATGCCTATGCCTGTCGCAATGGCTGTCCCCATAAATAGAAAAGGAAAAGCAAATCCTACCGCTGCAGCAGGATCCACGCCAAGGCCAGAAACCCAAATTCTGTTTACGACCGTGTAGAGTGTTTGAACCACCATTGCAACAATCATTGGTATTGATAGTTTGATGATGGCTTTTTTTGGATCGCCTAATAAAGTTTCTATGCCATTCGTATTTTTGTTATTCACGAAAGCCGGAAAAAGAGAGAGCAATATTTCAACATTGTGCTATAGTTCAGTTTAAGAAAATATTTTAACCCATTATATCCCAAATTGGTTTTCTCCAACTATTACGTAAAATTTTTACATCAAGGTTGATAACCGTTTTCTTGTCATCTTTGATAACAAGTTTTTTGCCTTTTGTTTCACCAATTTTTACGTAATTTGTATTTTCTACTTTTAGTAATTGTTCGAATTCATCTTGATTTTCTTTTTTGACTTCTACGACCCATCTAGTATTAGATTCCGAAAACAGTTTGAAGTCCGTTCTTAGATCTTTTCCGACATTTGAAACATCGATTAATGCACCGATATCCCCACCGATCGCCATTTCTGAGAGACATACAGCTAAACCGCCTTCGCTTGCGTCATGACAGGCGGCTACGTATTCCTTATCAATGCTAGATAGAATGCCTTCGATACAGTGTGTTAAAATATTCTTGTTAACACGTGGAACCTTTCCACCATTCACTTCGATTAATTTATAATATTCAGAGCCACCCATTTCTTTTTCGGTCGCCTTTCCAACAAGGTATATTGGATTTCCTTCGTCTTTGAAGTCAGTGGTGACGCACTTTCTTATGTCAGGAACTATGCCGATTCCCATGATTTCAGGTGTGGGTGGCACAGATGTTGCTATAGATTCATTGTAAAAACTTACGTTTCCGGATGCAAACGGCAGGTGAAGATGTTTTGCCATATCTCCGATACCGCGACAGGCTTCATAAAATTCCCCCATTCGCTCTGGTTTTTCAGGATTTCCAAAATTAAGGCAGTCAAGAAGTGAATCCGGCTCAGCACCTACTGAAACAAGGTTTCTACATACTTCGTCAATCGCAGCGCATGCGCCGTGGTAAGGATCCCTTTCCATGAAACGTGGGTTTATATCTGCGGTGACTGCAATTCCTTTAAAAGAATTTTCAAGTGGTTTTATCACCGCTGCGTCACCGTGAGTTTCAGCATCTAGTTTTCCCTGAAGTGGTTTGATTACCGTATTGCCGCGTACTTCATGGTCATACTGTCTTATCACCCATTCCTTGGACGCTATATTTGGAGAACTTAAAAGTTTCTTTAATGTAACATTTAGATCAGGCATCGTAAAATTTTTTTCTTTTTCATCAGGCTTTGAAAGGGCAACAGGTCTAATGCAACTGTCATATACAGGGCCGCCAGTCAAGAAGTTCATATCCATCTCAAGAATCTTATTTCCCTTGTAGAAAACTCGCGTAATCTTTTCTTTTATTACTTTGCCGATTGGTACAGCAGCAACATCCCATTGTTTGCAGATGTGAAGTACTTTTTCAACATTTTTTGGATCGACGAGGAACATCATGCGTTCCTGGCTTTCAGATACCCATATCTCCCATGGGGCGAGTCCTTCTTCTTTCAATGGTACATTATCTAGATGTATTTCTGCACCAAAACCTGCATCGTAGGCTAACTCTCCGCAGACGCATGACAGTCCACCGCCTCCGAAATCCTTCAATCCTTCAAGCAATCCTTTTCTGTTGCATTCGAGCGTCGCGTGAATTACAGGCTCTTTTGTGATAGGATCTCCGACTTGTACTGCAGATCTGCTGCTTTCTTCGCTCTCATCGGTTAGCTCTGCAGATGCAAATGTTACACCATGGATTCCATCTCGCCCTGTTTTACCGCCAACATAAACGTACACATTTCCTGGTGCTTTTGCTCTGCTGTGGATAAGTTCATTTTTCTTTAGAATGCCGATGCAACCAACGTTAACCAAACAGTTTCCTAAGTATCCTTCATGGAAGTATACCTGCCCAGAAATTGTAGGAATGCCAATACGGTTTCCGTAATCGCGTATGCCATCAACAACGCCTTTGAATAAAAAATGGGGATGTTTTACGCCCTTTGGTAGGCTTTCAACCGGATAGTCTAATGGGCCAAAAAACAGAGGGTCTACAAATGCGATTGGTTGTGAACCCATACAAACAACATCTCTAACAACACCACCTATTCCTGTTGCAGCACCACCGTATGGTTCAATGGCCGAGGGATGGTTGTGTGACTCAAGCTTTACGCAGTAATAGTAGTCATCATCAAAATCTATAACACCTGCGTCTTCACGAGCCGCTATTCTTTTTTCTTCAACGCCATAAATATATTTTTTCAATGGAATTTTTGATGACTTGTAGCAACAATGTTCAGACCATGCTTGTCCCAACGCTTGTAGTTCTACGTCAGTTGGTAATCGGTTTTTATTCTTGAAATGGTTTCTGATTCGCTTCATCTCATCTAATGAAAGAGCTAGTCCCAATTCGTTGCTTATATCTTGCAATTGTTTTTCTTTTGCAGAAAAAAGATCCACGTCATACAAATCAAAAGGAACTTTTCTTTTTTTGAATAGTTTATCAGAATTCGCCATTTACGCTCCCCAAGAAGTTTATTTCTCTTTTATTTCTATTTTATATGTGTGGATAACTGGGTTAGTTAGCAGTCTTTGGCACATTTGTTCTACTTGTTTGTTTACTTCGCCTTTATTTTTCCCGTTTATCAGAAGATCAACAGTTCTTGTCGTTTTTGCTTCTTTTACTGCTTTGAAACCTAGTAAATGTAATGCTTTTAGTGTGTTTACTCCTTCGGGGTCTGAAACTCCTTTTTTTAACCCAACTGTAACTTTTGCTTCGTATATCATTGTCGCCCTGTGCGGGAAATCAAGGATTGTATTGATTAAATTATCGTTTTTTCACTCTAATAAGATTTAAAAGCTAATTCTATATATAATATAAATAACTCTAAGATTTAGGATGGGAACAATTTAGTTGCTTCTAAAAGAATCACTAGAGGGGAAGAAATACTACGAAGATGTTGTTAGATTAGTTGATACTATAATAGAAAACAAAGAATTTCCTAAAGAAAAATTAAACGGAAAACCAAGTCAAATTAAAATCCTCCCTAATAAATCAATTTTTAAATCTGACAATTATGCTGTTGAACGGGTTTTGTCCATATTCGTATCTTCGCTTTTTATAATTGCAATATTCGGTTGCGTCTATATTGTTTCTCCTGTTGATTCTAGCAGAAGCGAAATTAATGTTTACTTAACTCCTTCAAACGTTCATGAAAATGATACCATGTTTGTGAACGTGACAGTTCCTTCTTCTTTTGGCATACAGTCTGCTACTGCTGATATAAGTGGCATTGAATCTTTAGATTTATCTTTAGTGGATAACAGTTCTGGTATAGAGTTGTGGCAAACGGTTTGGGTTGTGCCTGTCGTAGAAGTTGGTAATCATATTGCAACTGTTACATTGGTTGATACAAATAACAATTCTTTCGTTTCAGAAGCTAGTTGGAGCGTTTTTTCTGATGATGCCGTGGTGGATAGTAATTATTCCGAAATACCGACGAATGAGACTAGCGATGAGCCGATTAATCAGACTGATAATAATTCTGTTCCTCCTACAAATGAAACCGTGGATGAATCAAATAATCAAACCAATATCGATGAGAATTATACAGAGATACCAACAAACGAAACTAGCGAACCATCAGCCAATGAAACTGTTTTAGATTACACGTTGATTTCTGCTGCTCAGGCTAAAGAAATGATTGATTTAGATAGCACTGTTTTAGTCTTGGATGTTAGATCTTCTAAAGATTACGATTCGGGTCATATTAACGGTTCGATTTCTATTCCTATGTCAAATATGACATATGGTTCCTATATTAATGATACACTTGGTATTTACAAAAAGAGTAGTATCATCGTTTATGGTAACGATAATAGCGATGGCTCGCTTGCCTGTAAACTCCTTCTGAATAACAGTTACGCTAGAATCTTTTTATTAGATGGCGGTATAAAATCCTGGATGGCCGCAGGTTTTCCTGTAACAAGTGCTTTAAATGAAAACCTCTCCGATTTAGAATCGAATGTTACACAATCAACTGAAAATAACTTCTGGGAATCAGTTGATAAACCACAGACTGCAGGTATGATATCTAATTTTAAAATAAATTATCAGAAAGCATGGGCATATATGCTAAATAGAACTAGTTGGGTTCTCCAAGCGCGCACATCTGGCGTATGGAATGACGTCAGTGGTTTGAGTATCGCTTATAATGATGTTGCCGAAGGTAAAAAGAAGTTTGGTCTTGTTTTTAATGCGACAGCTGCTCCTGTTTCCGATTATCGTTTGGTATTGAATATTGATTTACCTGTGACTGATTTTGATAAAGAAGATGCTAATATAATTTTAAGATCAGCTGCGTTCGATAGAGGTTTTACGTTTAATTTTGATTATAGTGATATTGCAGCTATTCCTGGTTTGATTTTTGATTACGGTTTTGAGAACGGTGGTTTCAGGTTTATTGTAGAAAAGGATAATGTTCCGTTTGGTACTTTTGTTGATCTCGATCCTACGTATGGTCTTATTCAGGATGCTGTTACGAGTAGCCTTGAGTGGAATACAGCAGAAGGAAGAAAACCAGACATGATCCGTCTTTGGAATGAAACCACAGGGCAAGCAGATTCAGAATATTATCTTGTTGCTGCTGCTGGTGACACTGGCACAACCTATGATGGTTGGCTTTACACGCTGCATGTTTATAACAACAATGGTACAATCCAACAAACAGTCGTTGATAGCTGGGAATATGACAGTAGGGATGCATATTATCCTAGTATCTGTCATGTTGCCCATGATGTATACGCTATCGCTTACAATATTACAGGCCAGGCGTATGTTAATACAACAAAGGTATGGGGGAACAATGGCTCTATGCAAAAAACAACGATTGATAGCTATGGTTTTCAATATGGAACTGGGGCGTCTATTGCAGCAAACGGCAAATATACCAATATAATTAATGTCGCTCAAAATTTATTCTGTGTAGCATGGCAAGAACAAAGCAACAACACTGGTTTCATTCAAACAATATCTATTGATGAAACTGGCCAAATAGGAGCTACAAAACTTGACTCAGCGCAGTTCAACACCACATACGGTTCTTACCCTAAACAGAAATTATTGCATACTAGTTCTACTGGATTAGCCAATGCCTATATTGCAATAGTCTACACGGGGAGTAATGACGATGGTTATCTGGTTACATACGCAATTTCTACATCAACTGGAAAGATAGGTGGTTCTACACATGCAGTTGCCGACGAATGGGAGTTTGACCAACAACAAGGAGTTACACCAAATATTTATTATGTCTCTGGCAACGTTTACGCTATAGCATATCAGGATGCTGAGGGTGACGGACGGATTAATACAACTTCAATAACTACAGCTGGTGTGATTACTAAATCCTGGACTGACTCGCTTGAGTTCGATATTGGTGATTGTATGTATCCAACAATCTTCCATGTAAGTGGCATCATTTATGGTATTACTTATATTCAACCGATAGTAGCTGGTACCGGTACCGGTGTTGTTAGAACAATAAATATAACTGATTCAGGTACAATAACGCCAGACACAGCAGGTCAATATACCGATAGTCTGAATTTTGAAGCATTAAGTGATTCTTGGTACAGTCCCATATCTTATGTAAATAAAAGTTACTATCTTATTGTGGATCATGGCCAGAATGACGATGGTTGGAGCTACACTGTTGAGATAATAACAAACTATGCCACACCGACAGCAGAAAAACCATCCCCAGACAATGGTTCAACCGGCCAATCTACGGAACCTCTACTGAGTATAGAAATAAGCGATCTAAACGCTGATACGATGACTGTAAGATGGGAAAGCAACAGCAGCGGAACATGGCAACAATTTGCATCAAACACGTCATGCACAAATGGTTCATATGAGCAGAGAAACAGAAATTTCAGTCAAGGCAACACGACATATTACTGGCGTGTAGTTGTGGATGATGGATTAAATACAGCAAACGAGACTTATCATTTTACAACAGCATCAGGGACAATAATTTATTATTTCAACGCTTATGAAGTTGGTAAAAATTGGACTACTAGCCCTGCAAACATGATTGATAATGACCCTATGACATATGCATCAACAACTACCAATACTCAGGAACAAAATCAAAACGGTAATACGTATTCTGGTACTAACTGGGGTACAATACTTAGTGTAGAGATCCGAGATTATGGATACCGAGCAATTGCAGGTGGTTCAGCCACTGTTAAATTAGTACCATATTTTACAGCTGGGGCAGGTAGTACCTATGCAGAAACTTCTGGAACACCGGCTTGGTCAAGCTGGTTTAACATAACAAGTGATACTAATGCACCGTCACCTTGGACTTGGAGTGATGTAACAAATCTCGATTGTTTGGTTACAGCAAATATTCCAGGAGGAAATACTTTGTATTGTGGTATTGTGGAGATACGTGTCAATTATACTAATGTTGCTCCAGAACAAATAGGAGAGGCACCAACAAATCAGGCCACAGGAATATGCATACCGGTCAGATTATACGTCACATGCCAAGATGCAGACTTTCAAACAATGACAGCAACATGGAGAAGCAATTCATCAGGAACATGGACAACATTCGCCACTAATACAAGCATCACATACGGAATGAACATAACACAAAACTTCACAAACGCAACAACACTAGGAACAACCTACTGGTGGAGCGTAAACCTCACAGATGGGTACACTTGGACAAACAACACGTACAGACTCACAACAAATTACGCACCAACACAAACCAATCCCGGGCCTGCAGACCAATCAATAGGTGTAAACGCAACACCACCACTCAACGTAACATGCTCAGATTCTGACAGTAACACAATGACTGCACAATGGTGGAGCAACAGTTCAGGAACCTGGGCGATTTTTGCGACTAACACAAGCATATCAACAGGAACCAACATAATACAAACCAACTCTAACTTTAGCAACTACAGCGTCACATACTACTGGAGCGTAAACCTCACAGACGGATGCAACTGGACAAACACAACCCGTAGCTTCAGAACAATGTCCATCAGTACAAGCGTAGACACAATAACACCGTACAACATATCAACAAACCCACTGCAAATCAACGCAACAGGGCCATCGACTCTAAGTAACGTAACACTATGGTACAGATGGAACAGTGTCAACAACAGCTGGGATGGAACAGCAGGAAGTAATAATACCTATTATTTCACCAGTCGTACATCAGGATGGGAAAATAATCCAGATTACATGAATGATAGCGATGATACGACTTATGCAACAACAAAAACTGATGCACAGACTGAACTAGTAATGACCCCGAACAGTACGGGCAGTGGTACAATTACGTACGTTTATCTAAGATGCAGAGCTTACAACCGAGTTGGTTTAGGCGGCGACATTACCCTTCAACCTGAGTTCACAGGAGGTCACGGGGACCCTCATACAATTACTTTGACTAGTTCTGCGACTTGGTACACCGTTGATATAACTAATGATACCAGTGCTCCTTCTCCTTGGACTTGGAGTGATTTTGATAATCTTCAGTGTAGGGTTATATCTGCATTCCCTGGAGGAGGTCAGGTGTATTGCTCAATGGTGCAGATAATAGTTGAAGGTCTGGACAGTGGCACCACTGTAGACTGGATGCAATGGACTAATAACAGTAACCCAGACACTTCAAGTCCTTGGAGCTGGAACTTCAACTTCACAAACGGAACAGGATACTACCAATTTTACAGCATAGGTAAAAAAACCGGATCAACAGATGAAACTGCACCAACAACAAACGACACAGGTTGTCAATACGTTACTGGGTCATGTAGTGTAACCCCAACAACATGGAACATGGGGCACGTATGGATAGGTGACACAAACGCAACAACAAATACTACTTTCACTGTAACCAATGATGGGGGTGTACCAATATTCGTGCAAATAAAAGCAGATAATGCTACGAATGGTACCGATAAATGGCAGCTTAACTCAACAGCAGATTATGATAACTTTACATTGCAATATCAAAAAAATGGTGTCTCGACATGGACTAATGTAAATTTAACGTATGATACATTTATCACTACTTTAACAGTGGGAGACAATAACCAATTTGGTTTAAAAATGATAATGGCTACATCGTCATCAACAGTTAATGAAATGTCATTTACTGTTACATTGTTAGCCGTTGCGTTATAACATTACCTTAAGATTTATGTACTTAAAGTTGGATGTAAGTTTGCACTCGGAAGAACTGTTCGATTGGAATAGAGATTACAATAATGTTGATGAGATAGTTGATACTATAATTTTAAGTAAAACTTCTTTTGATAAAAGACCTAATAAAAATTTACATGGAACAAAGAATTATGTTGATAAGTCATTTTTTATGTTGGATGGTTCTGCTGTTGAACGAGTTTTATCTATATTTTTATCTTTACTTATTATAATTGGGATTGTTACTTCTGCCACCATTATTTCTTCTTCGAACGATTTTGTTGATGATGAAATAAACATTTCTTTGAGTCCTATGAGTGTCCATGAAAATGATACCATGTTTATCAATCTAACAGTTCCTTCTTCTTTCAATATACAATCCGCTACTGCTGATATGAGCGGTGTTGAAACTTTGGATTTATCTTTAGCGGATAACAGCTCCGGTATTGATTTATGGCAGGCAATTTGGATTGTACCTGCTGCTCAGGCCAGTAGTTACATTGCGACTGTTACATTAATTGATGCAAATAACAATTCTTTTGTTTCAGAGGCAGAATGGAGTGTCTTATCTGACGACGCAATTGAAGATGTTAATTATTCTGATATACAAACAAATGAGACTAGTGACGAGTCGATTAATCAAACCAACGATAACAATTCTGTTACTCCAACAAATGAAACTATAGATGAATCAAATAATCAAACCAATGATGAGAATAATTCTGAGATGCCGGTAAATGAGACTGGTGATAAAATAAATAATGAAACAGCATCTGATAATGTCACAATTCCAGATGGGGTTAAGCCCCCTTCTGAAGATTTTTATGAATCTTTGGCCCCCTATGAGATAACAGGTAGATTGAATTGGTCGAAATTCTGGGATTTCTTTAATTATTATGATGATTGGGGTTTAATGTATAATCAGAGTGGTAACTGGATTTGGGTGAACGATTCCTTGGATGTTGGTACCTTGAATGTTGCTGATGATGCGCGTAAGTTAACATTGAATTTTACAGCACCGTATAAAGGTGACTACAAGATTGTTTTAAAAGTTAGACGCGGTGCTTTAACTTATTCGTTTGACCCTGATAGCAACACCTTTAATGTTGTCTATCCAGATTTCAATTTCTTGTTTGATTATTCTGATATTGCGCATCTTCAGAATCTTAATTTTGATCATGGTTTGGATGATGGTTATTTCTGGTTCTCAGTTTCACGTGATGATATCCCTCAGGGTTTACATGTTAGTCTTGATCCGCAGTATACAATTGAGATAAGTGGTTTATCTACTTCAACACAATATAATGGTCAACGTAAAGTTGCTGTTGCAAATGTTGATGATATCTATGTTGTTGTTTATATGACCGTAAACAGTCAATACAATATTGTATTTTTCAAATCAACAAATGGTGGTAGTACTTGGACTAATACCAGTATAACTACAGAAACCTCCAAAGGTTATGCTCAGTACCATCCGTCTATGGCAATTGATAGCACTGGAAAGCTTCATGTTGTATGGGAAGGGTATGATGCAACTCATACAACTAAACTTCAGATTAGATATTCTGTCTCATCGAATGCCGGTGATAGTTGGGAGGCGCCTGTAACTCTAACAGACGAGAGGGATTACGATCAAACCTATCCCTCTATTGCTGTGGATTCTGCTGATAGACTTCATGTTGTCTGGTGCGGTAAAAGTGGAGGAAGTGCTACTTTTTCTCAAATCCGTTACATCAGATACGACGGTGGTTGGGGTGGCGTCACTGATATAACTAGCGAAGAATATAATCAATATAATCCGTCTATTGCATTAGATTCAACTGATCTTATTAATGTGGTCTGGGAGGCTACTCAAGTTGTTGCAGCTTATGAAATTCGTTATGATTTTTCTCCCAACAACGGTGATTCATGGAATGGAGCACAAACGTTATTGGGAAGTGCTTCGTATGATCAAAATTATCCATGTATAGCTATTGATTCAAGTGATAAGTGTTGGGTTGTTTGGTCTGGTAAACACTCCGGCAGTACAACCAATTATCAGATTCGTTATATTTCTGGTGGGGGTGGAAGTTGGGATGTGGTAGGTAATATAACTTCTCAGAACGTTAATCACTATGCTCCTTCCATCTCTATTGATTCTAGAAATATTTTTCATGTTGTTTTTTATGGCCCGCCTTTTGATTTGGACGTATCTAACGACATCCGTTACTCGAAATCTGCTACTGCGGGGTCTTCTTGGACTGCAGTTATTAATTTAACCAGCGGCGCTGCTGGTGATCAACAGTGGGCTAATGCTCTCTGGGCCAAGTATCCTGAGACTCAAACACCTGTAATTGATTACGCATTAATATATTGCAATGTTTCTAGGATCATGTATAACAGTAGTTCTACTCTTGATCTCGATTATGATCCTGAAGCAACCTATTATACTGGTGCTGCTAATACTTATGGTGGAAAGGCTTCGACGACTTTTATTACAAGTCATACAGATCCAAATGGTGGAGCTGATGTAGATGACTGTGCGATGTGGTTAGGAGATACTACTGGCATCCCTGGTAGTATCATCAAGTTGAACTATAATGTAGACAATCATACCGCTTGGGTATCAGGGGGAGCGGATTACGTATCAGGGGTTTCTGCATCGGAAGGTGGTGCCACCAATGGATACCTCTTAACATGGACTTTCACTCCTGATTGGGATTGGCCTTACGATGATATAGATTTTGATGTTTATGCTTGGACTGATGACGAAAGTGGTCAAACAGGTAATTCCGGATGGACTGAGGCTGGTACAACGACGCATGAGAACGAACTGATTATTTATAATCTCACACAGTATACACTAAATAACTCTGCTTATTCCCAAGATGGAAACACTGTTTTAACTGAGAATGAATGGTTCCGGGGTGGTGTGGGTGTTAATTGTTCTGGTGTGGTGACCTACGAGGGCACTACCGATGTTTATCCTCCTACAACTGCCGTTGATGTTCAGCTCTGGGCAGATGGTTCTAACCTTGGTTCGAGCTACCAGGATGAAACCCTTGATTCTTACGGACGGTTCGATACACCTGTCTATAACACGACTTCTACCACTGGAATAGATAGCGATTATGATTTTAACGTATCATTGGAGGATTTAGTCTCAGGTGCTACTGTAGGCTCTGGTGGAAATTGGACTTTGCGTAATTCAAGCCGTGACAATCAAGCACCAACATCAAGCATCGATGATATAACCCCATATATACAAACAAGCTCACAGATAACACTTAACTCTACCGATGCATCAGACGCTACGGGCAGTGGTTTAAAGAACATAACACTCTGGTATCGCTATTCTAATGATAACTTAACATGGTGGAACTTAACATGGTGGAACAGTAGCTTCACTTACAGAAAAAAGATCACAATAGATCACAACCAAGTGAATGCAAGTTTAACTAACTTTCCCTTATTCATTAATATCACGGACACCGACCTGGCTGCAAGGGTTCAACCAGATGGAGATGATATAGCATTCACCAACAGCACAGGAACCAAATTAAACCACGAAATAGAATCATACAACAGCACAACAGGACAACTAATTGCGTGGGTGAACGTAACTAGCCTAAGTTCAGCAACAGATACAGTGTTGTACATGTATTATGGAAATAGTACATGTACCAGCCAACAAAATATAGAAGGAACTTGGAACACAAGCTTCAAAGCAATATGGCACCTACACGAGACCCCAACAGCTACAGTACACGACAGCACAGCAAACAACAACGACCTAACTTCCGCCGGATCAATGACAACCACAGACCTAATCAATGGAACAACCGGCAAAGCCATCGACTTCGACGGAGCCAACGACTACCTCTATGCCGCAGATTCAGCGAGTCTACAACCAACCAGCGTCACACTACTCTCATGGTACTACCCAAGAGCAAATTGCTCAGGGAACTTCGATATAGGAAAAATGTGTCAAGATAAGTGGGGCAACTCTGACTCATGCAGCTATGGTTTTTGGTATGGTTCAGGAAGCATTGCCAACTACACTGGTAATTTCGAAACGAGCGATAACACACAAACAAATCCAACAAAAGGTAGTTACAGCTTAAACTCATGGCATTTCATGGCAACAACACATGATGGTGCCTCAAGTGCCAAAATATATGTAGACGGCGTTGAGGGTAGCGCACCCACAGTAGGCGTCCAGGCATTACGATATACAGGCGCCACCTATTTCTACATGGCAGCATCACATACTGGAGCCGGTTCAGGTATTAACGCATGGACCAGCTGCATAATCGACGAAGTATGGGTTATAGGTCAAGTACTAAATTCATCCTACATCAACACCCTCTACAACAATCAAAATTCCCCTTCAACGTTTGCATCTTTTGAGACTGAAGGTTGGATAAATTGGAGTAACACAACCAACCCAGACACCTCAAGTCCATGGAGTTGGAACTTCAACTTCTCAAACGGAACAGGGTACTACGAATTTTACAGCAGAGCCTATGATAATGTTAGTAATCTAGAGTCAGTACCAATAACAGCTGATGCGATCTGTCAATATACTTCAGGTAGTGCATCACTTAATGTGACCCCAACAACATGGAACATGGGGCACGTATGGATAAATGACACAAACGCAACAACAAATACCACTTTCACTGTAACCAATGACGGGGGTGTACCAATATTAGTGAAAATAAAAGCAGATAATGCTACGAATGGTACCACGGGTGATACATGGGAGCTTAACGATACAGCAAGCGCTACAGCAGATTATAATAATTTTACATTGCAATATCAAAAAAATGGTGTCTCGACATGGACTCAAGTAAATTTAACGTATGATACATTTATCACTACTTTAACAGTGGGAGACAATAACCAATTTGGTTTAAAAATGATAATGGCTACATCATCATCAACGAGTAATGAAATGTCATTTGCTGTAACATTGTTAGCCGTTGCGTTATAATAGGAACGTAAGATTTATGTACTTAAAGTTGGATATAAAGTTGCACTCTAAAAATAATTGTTACAAAAAAGGAGCGGGTATAAGGATGGGATGTATAGAAGGTATTAGTAGAATTTTGAAGATTTGTCTGGTTTTGTGTATGCTGGTGTTGGCTTTTGTTTCGCCTCCGGATATTATGAAGGTTTCTGCAGGTAATACTGTCACTGTTACTTTTAATCCTGATGGTAATGTTTCTTTGAATGTTTGGCCAGCGACTTATGATTTTGCTACAATTTATGCAAATAGTTCAAAGGCTACTACTGCCACATATTTTACTATTCAAAATAATGGTACTGTGAATGGCATGTATACTGACGCCCAAATAACATCGGGTGCGGCTGCTATGTCTCTTTATGATGGTGTGTGTATAGATGCAGGAGACAATTATTATTCCATTAATGCTTCAGGTGCTATTTCTAATAATACCTTCCTTCATACTAGTGAGGCTCGTAATTTTGATGATAATCTGGCTAAGGGATCAACAAAAACTTTTGGTCTGACTCTTTATATAAGTAATTTAACTACGAATTTAACTGCAAGAACGGTTGTAATAACTTTAACGGCAGGATACAGCTAAGTAATAAAACAAAAAACCAATTACAATTCTTTTACAAAAAAATTAATAAGTGGTAATACATTATATTAGATAATAAAATATTGATAAAACTCGGGATGGGTAATGTGAAGAGAACAAGGTTGTCTATTTACTTCATTTTTGCATTTATCATTATTCTTATTTTAAGTTTGAATAGTGCTTCTGCGAGTTTTTCTGTCTGGCCTGCCAAATTAGATATATCTGTCAATAACGATTTTCCAGATCAAGTAATTACATATAAAATTCAAGTTAATAACAAAAATCCGTATGAAACAAATATCGTCATAAAAATTCAAGATCCACTTCCTCATCGTAAAAAAGAGGGATACACTAATATACCTGATTTATCCTGGTTAAAAACTAATGAAAGTCTTGTAAATTTTAAAGCTGGAGAATCCAAATTTATTGATATTTTTCTAGTTATCCCTAACGACCAAAAAAAATTTCAGTATAATGAAAAGTGGGAGGTTTGGGTAAGTTTTTCTGAAGCTCGAAATGAATCACTTGAATCACCTGAAACTGGTGCCACTTTGGTGAATGCAGTAGCAGTAAGACTATTTATCAATACACCTATAAAAGAACAAAATATTCAAGGCCAGGTTAATTTTATGTATCTCTTTTTTGTTTTATTTATTGTAGGTATTATAGTTTTTTTATACATGAAAATAAAAAAGACAACTGCATCCAAAAAAAAGTCCTCAATTTTTTATTTTAAAAGAAACAAAAAAAATGTTTAATTGATTTCTTTTTTTAAATCTGTTTATTTGTCGCATAAAATAAATAATTTTTTCTTTGCATATACACCTGCATATTCAACTGGTTATCTATCTACAAAAAAACCACTTATATTGGTTAAAACATTATATGACAATTGGATGCGCTCTAAGTAGTTTAGTTATTATCTGTGATAGGAGAATAAAAAGATGGGATGCAAAGCGGAAAAAATAATTGTTATAAAATATAAAAAGGAGTGGATGTAAGGATGGGATGTATAGAAGGTATTAGTAGAATTTTGAAGATTTGTCTGGTTTTGTGTATGCTGGTGTTGGCTTTTGTTTCGCCTCCGGATATGATGAAGGTTTCTGCAGGTAATACTGTCACTGTTACTTTTGATCCTGATGGTAATGTTTCTTTGGATGTTTGGCCAGCGACTTATGATTTTGGTACAATTTATGCTAATAGTTCAAAGGCTACTACTGCCACATATTTTACTCTGGCCAATAATGGTTCTGTGAATGGCATGTTTACTGATGCCTTAATAACATCGGGTGCGGCTGCTATGTCTCTTTATGATGGTGTGTGTATAGATGCAGGAAACAATTATTATTCTATTAATGCTTCAGGTACTATTTCCAATCAAACCTTCCTTCATACTAGTGATTCTCGTAATTTTGATGATAATCTGGCTAAGGGCGGAACAAAAACTTTTGGTCTGACTCTTTATATAAGTAATTTAACTACGAATTTAACTGCAAGAACGGTTGTAATAACTTTAACGGCTTCAACCTCTTAATCGAAATATTTTTTTTTCTTTTTTTTTATTTCAACAATATTCATTTTATTTAAAAAGCATTTTTTGTTTTATTTTATAAATTATTTCTATCTTAAGTGATTCACATATGACTCATATTTGAGTCATATTGGAACCAAATATGACTCAGAGTTATATAAACTAGTGATTCATATTTGGCATTTATAAGAATCATTTTAGACACAAAACTATATAAATAAATGACTCATATATGAATCACAGATGGGTTGCTAGGATGGGATCAAATCAGAGATTTCCTGTTGGTTTTCCTCCTATTGTTCGAGAAGTTATTAAACGACATGTTGGAGTTCTTGGAAATTCTGAATCTGAGGTTGTCAAAAACATAGTACTCATCTATCTTACAGAACGAAAATTACTTGGTGTCAAAGGACAAAATAGAAAGAAAGGAGGGAGACCCTTTGGGTAGTGTACAGAGGATCCCTGTTGGTTTTCCTCCTATTGTTCGAGAAGTTATTAAACGACATGTTGGAGTTCTTGGAAATTCTGAATCTGAGGTTGTCAAAAACATAGTTCTAATCTATTTGACCGAACGTGGACTTTTAAAAACACAGACAACAAAAACAAGGGAGGGGCGGAAATGAATAGAAGACTAGTTTTCCAAATAACTAGTTTTTCATTATTAATTCTTCTTCTGATTACAGCGCTCCCAACACCAGTTCATTCTGCTCCTCCAATAGATCAAGGGACTCTAATAGTTGATATCAATGGTAATGGAGACTTCGTGAGTATAAAGGATGCTATCGAGTTCGCTCAGCAAACTAGTATTATTCAAGTTAAAGCTGGTACATATGTGGAAAGTAATGTAGGTGTATATAAGAAGTTGAGTATCATAGGTGACTCACCAGAAAATACAATCATTGATTTCAATGGTGGACGGGGCATCAATTTATCTAGTAGTAATGTAGAAATCCATAATCTCAAATTAATCAACGCTCATGAGTACGCTATATTTGTTCAACCTGGTAGTGACAGATGCATAATATCTAACTGTATTATTGAAAATTATGGGCCTGGAAATGGCATATCCACAGAAGCGTTTTATACAACTTTTTCAAATTGTAAAATATATGGAAATGGGAAATCAGCTTCAGGAATATCAGTCAGAAAAGAGGGCAATATTATTACTAACTGTAACGTCTCTGGTTTTGATGTTGGGGCTATGTTTTTGGTGGATGCCCATAATAACAAACTTCTGAGTTCTAATTTATATAACAATATTAATGGTATTGACATTAGAATTAATTCAAATCAAAACCTTGTTTCGAATTGTAATGTTTATGGTAACGAATTAGGAATTAAAATTTGGCAGAGTTCCCTTAATAATTCTGTTTATCTCAATAACTTCTGGAAGAACACCAAGAATGCTGTTTCCGAGGATAAAAATATTTGGGATAACAATGTCAGAGGCAACTATTGGGAGGACTATCAAGGTGTAGACAATGATAACAATGGCATTGGCGATACATCTTACAAAGTCTCTGACAATAACTTTGATAGATACCCTCTCTTATCTAGAGTATTACCTGACAAGATATCAGCTCCAAATGATGTAAAAAGAACCAGTGTCATATCAGACACTAATCCTTCATTTTCATGGTCTGCTCCAGTTTACAGTAAAACCATAGAAGGCTACTATGTAAAAATTGACAATACTCCAGAGATATTTATCGGAGATACAACAACTTGGACTTCCTCAAGATCTCTTACAGAGGGTGTTCATACATTTTATATTCGTTCATTTGGCACTGATAATACTACAAGCGAGTATGCAACTGTTACTTTTTGGATTGACACCTCATTTAAAGATAGTGATGGCGATGGCTGGAGCGATGCGGAAGAACAGCAGTATGGTACCGATCCATATGACCCAAACAATTATCCATTGGACACTGACGGCGATCACATACCAGATTCTGTAGACCCAGATATTGATAACGACGGTTACTCAAATGACATGGAATTGTCATATGGTACTGATCCAAGAGACAAAAACAGTCATCCGTTGGATACAGATGGGGACGGTATACCAGATAATGATTCAACAGATGGAAAATACATGGGGGATACCGACGACGATAACGACGGTGTACCTGATACCGTTGAAACTCAGATCGGCTCAAATCCCAAAAATGCATCTGATGCAAAGAAAATTTACATTGCTGGCAAGGCGTACTATATTATTGATATAGGTGACAACGGCATATATGACGTGCTCTATGATCCAAAAGAAGATACTATTAGTAATGTAGAAAGAGAAGGCGAAAACTATCTAATAGATCAAGATGGGGATGGAGATTGGGATCACATATACAACACGTCGGATGAAACAGTATCTGTGTACGGAAAAGAGCAGCCGTTATCAATACCAATAGTTTGGATATTAATCATAGTAACAATACTCGCGATAGCCCTCTTCATTTTCTACTACACAAGACAAAAAAGATATGTAAAACGCGATGAGATACCTGAAAGATTTATCGAAGAACCAGCTATAAGAGCTAGAAAACCGGAGAAAATCACAGCAAAATATGTGCCAGATAAAAAACAAGCAGTGGATGAAACAATAACTTTACTCAAGCTTATGCGGGAAGAAATCAAGGTTTACATGGATAGACTGCAAGATATGGATCAACGAGTTGTTTTAACTTCAGAGAAAGAAAAGAAGAAACCTCTAAAAAGGGAAAAATTTGAAGTTAGAGATGTAGAAGACATTGAATTTGTGATAGACAATTTCCTATTTGGAAGGGATGAAGATTCAGAAGATGGTGAAGATGTCTCTAAAGAAAAAAAGGATGAAGGTAAATCTGAGGTAACGCCTGAAGTTGCAGAGAAACAAGTTGCGTCAACTCCTACAAAAGAAGAAAAGAAAGAACCTGTAAAATCGAGTAAGTTCGAAGTTATAACCGTGGAAGACATTGAATTTGGGATAGATAATTCTTTATTTGGAATGGATGAAAACCTAGAAGTTGATGAAGGTGCCTCTAGAGAAAAATCTGAGACGAAGCCTGAAGTTGTAGAGAAACAAGTTGTGTCAACTCCTGAAAAGGAAAAGAAACTTTCGAAATCGGGAAAATTTGAAGTCAGAGATGTGGAAGATATTGAGTTTGGTATAGACAATTCTTTATTTGGAAAGGACGAAGATTCAAAGGATGATAAAGATAGCTCTAAAGAAAAAAAGAACAAAGAAAAATCGGAGAAAAAATGAGAAAAATATTTGTTTTACTACTCATAATCTTTATATTTTCACTTTCATCTTTTTTATGTAGCGGCGAGGTAGTAGTTACCCCCCCAGAAATATCGATTACAATGGATGAAGAATTTATAAATGGTAATACCTCAGAAATAATCACTTTAGCAAACAACAATGACTTTGATGTTAATCTGACATGGTATATTGGTAATCCAGATCCATCTTTGAGAAGGCCTAACCGGATAGATATGCCAGATCTTTCCTGGGTTTATTTAGAACCTAGATGGTGTGATACACCTCCAGGTGATAATGCGTATTTCTACATTTATCTAAACATACCTGAAAGTCAAGAGAATTTAAATCAAAGCTGGGAGGTATGGGCTATTTTCGAACTCAGGGCAAATGGTTTTGTAAATCAGGAATATGCTGTAAGAGTTTACATTGACACACCAAAAAAATCAGAAGTTATTAATGAACTTACTGAGCCTGGCCAAACTTCAGATTTAAACCTTGTCATCATTATTGCTATACCTATGATAATTCTTAGTTCCATAGCAATATTTTTTATTACGAGAAAAAAATTTAGTTCTCTCTAAAATTCTTTTAATATCTCTTTTATTTTTTTCCTGAAATCTTTGATGGTTCCTTCATTTGATATAATTATATCAGCAGATGCAATAACAGTATCAATACCCCAACCAATTTCCCTTTTATCACGCTCTTTTATCTTCTCGAGATTTTTGCTGTCGTCTTCTCTTCCACGACTTAGAGCTCTCTTATGTCTTGTTTCTTCTGGCACCTCGACTGCGACGATGATAAAATCTCCTTTTAATTCTCTTCTAAATGTACTTATTTCCTCGGTGTTTCTTATTCCATCTATAACAATGAATTCAACATTCTTAAGTGATCTAATTTTTTCAATGGTTCTTTTTGCCCATATATCTTTTCCATTTTGTTCGCGCATTTGGTTTGCTATAGCACCCACGTTTTCGTCACTAATTTTTAATCCTCGTTTTTTAACTTCATCCCATACCATGTCTCCCATTCTAACTACAGTTATACCGATATCTTTTGCAATTTGAACCGCTTCGGATTTTCCTGAAAAAGGCATGCCAGTAAACGCAATTATCTTCATCGGTTCATCACGTTATGATAGTGCAGGGAGAGAGATTTGAACTCTCGATGACCTACGTCACAGGGTCCTAAGCCCTGCCCCTTAACCAAGCTTGGGTATCCCTGCAAATGGCGACCTCTAAATGTACAGATTACTGAAAAACCTTTTTGAAAGAATCTGTTGGCTAAAAACTGTTCACTTACTCCCTTTAAGAAGTTTTTTTTCTCCATATCTAGTGTAGCACTCGGTACAAAACTGTCGCGCGATAAGCGAATGAATGTGTTGATTTACTCCTTCTTCTGCGTGGCACACATCTCCAACAGCAATTTGTTTATCACAATTTGTACAAAATTTAGGAAATTTCGCTACTTTTTTAACAAGTTGCCTTTCGACTTCCATCTAATGTCTCCCTTTCTCCATACTATCAATTTATAGACACTTTATAATATTTTCTTTGTTTGTATTTATCGTTTTTAAATATCATGTACTAGCTTTAAGTATAAGAAATATAATCCCCAGGAAATAAGTCTTTGATATGGCGGGGAAGTTGCCCCTCATAGCGAGCACCTATTCCAAAAGGATAGTTGCCTATAAGGGTGGGGTAGCCAGGAAATCCCGACGGGCCCATAACCCGTAGATCAGTGGTTCAAATCCACCCCCCGCTACTAATTTTTAGAAAAATATAAGTTCTAATTATCTATATACGCTCTCAGTGAAACCAGGATGGGACCAACAGAACCAAAATCTTTAACACAGTCGGGTACAAGATACATTTACCAGTATTTGTTCTTAACTTTTTGTTTTACTTTAGCCCTATTGTTAACTTCTGTTACACTTTTTATAGGTGGGGAAAGTTGGCTACAGAATCAGGGTTCGGCATTAACCTTTGTTGCTGTTGATATTTTCATAGCTATTCTGATTTTATTATTGCTTTTTGCAGGTTTGGCATACCTATTTAATGGTAGACGAGAATTTGATAATGAACACGAATCAAATGTTATACTTGCAACTATTCTTCTAATTGTTTATTCCATTTTGTTTTTAATCACCTTGGTGTATAGTAAGGGGTTTACTGGTGGAAGATCATTTATTTCTGCTGCTTCTTTAGGTTTTTCTTCACACATACCTGAACTTGTTGTTACCCTTGCACTTTCAATAGCATCGCATATAATCTTTGGTTACGCCATGATGTATTTGCTAGGGAGATTGTCTACAGAAGAACAAAAAAAGAGATTACAAAAGGCATTTTACCTTCTTGTCGCAGGTAATTTTACTCTAAATATAACGGGTTTAATTGCATATTTCATGTTTTTCAAAATTTTCCAGGAAGTGCATCTCTCGCTTAAGGAAGGCAAAATTAAAGCTGCAGTTACCGCGCCATGCCCGCAGTGTACCCGAGATATATCAATCGAGTCTAAGGCATGTCCTCACTGTGGAGCAAAATTCGATGAACAAACTCCTATAAAAATTGATCCTCGGCTTACTATCGAAATGCCAAAATCTGAGTACAATCTTCCACCTGGTTACGCTCCTATTAAGGGACCTACAGAGGCTCAGAAGAAGAGAGTCATTAAATTTGTAAAAATTATTATTGCGATTGTTATTGCTATTATTGCTGTATATATAATATATGTTGTTGCGACCGGCATTCTTGGGAGTAGTAGTACTACCGAAGGAATCGATGAAAGTAATTTTGTTGGCACATGGAACGGAGGCATGTTTAACGGCACTGCTTATCTAAGTGAAGAAACATGGACTTTTTATGATAATGGTTCCGATAATTATTCGCTGAAAAAAGAGTCTGTTGTTTTAACTACGAAGTGGTGTACGTACTATATGGATGATGGGTATCTATGCATACGTGACCAAGAATATTCTTTGATGTGTTATAGTTTTAAATTTTCAAATGGTGATACACAATTTTCATTATCTTTGGGCGATATGATAATGTATCAATTTACTAAGGTTTGACAAAGGATTATAAAAATCGAAAATAATTTAGAAATTTAATCCCAATTTTTTAAATTCAACACCGCTGCCCTTCTCAATTTTTCCAACAACTTTTACTTCTGATCTTGAAAGTTTTTTAAGAATTTTCATTGCCTCGTCAACATCTTTTTTTGAGACTATTATAGCTAGTCCCATTCCCATGTTAAATGTTTGATACATTTCTTTATCGTCTATATCGCCATATTTCTGAATGAATTTGAAAATCGGTTGTGGTTCAAACGGGTCATCGATTACAAATTTTACATTTTTATTTAATCTTTTAAGTTTTCTAAGACCACTGCCCGTTATATGTGCTACACCATGGACTTCAACTTTTTTCAAAAGTTCTATAGTTTCTTTTACGTATATCTGAGTTGGTGCCAGTAAAACCTCACCGATTGTTTTACCCGGATACAAACCATCTGGGAATTTGTCTGTATAAAAAAAATCAGCATGCTGAATTACTTTTCGTACGAGCGAATAACCATTTGAGTGTATTCCAGTACTTGAGAGACCAATGATTATATCTCCAGGAACTATTTTTTCTCCAAGCACAATTCTATCTTTTTTAACATAGGCTAAACAAGTTCCAGCAAGATCAAAACCTTTTATAATATCGGGCAAAGAGGCTGTTTCTCCACTTATTATCGAAATGTTCGATAGTTCCGCTCCTTTTTCAAGACCTTTGCCGATTTCTTTTGTTATCTCTGGTTTTGGATCTTCTATTGCTAAGTAATCAACAAAAGCAAGGGGCTCCGCTCCAACACAAATTGCGTCATTTACGTTCATTGCAATGCAGTCTATGCCCACACTATCCCATTTTTTTAGTTCTGATGCAATCAATACTTTGCTTCCGACTCCATCCGTACATAACACAAGGGCGTATTCACCAAAATCTATCATGCCGGCATAATGCCCGCCAAGGGGTTTACCAATTCCTTTTCTTCGTTGTTTGACGTTTGAAAGTAATGCTGCTATGGCCTTATTTTCCTTTAAGATATCAACTCCACTCTCAGCATATGTCATTTTTTTCAAATTATCGCCCCTTTCTCAATTTAGCCGAAATAGGATTACTGTGATAAACTTTTTGAATTTAAATCCTATTAAAATCTGTTTTTACCTGTTTTTGCCTGTGTTTATGGTAAGAACTGTTAAATAAAAGTTTTAAATAATAAGAGACATATATAATTATAGGCAAAATATGCAAATGAAGAAAGTCATAGCTGTAATACTAGTTGCTCTAGTTGCATCTGCATCCTTATTACTGTATTTTGGAGTAGTAAAAATAGGTGAACCTAACAAAAAACCAACTGTAGAAATAACTTATCCTTACTCCGGTGCAACTGTTTCAAAGATTGTCACAATAAGTGGAACTGCTTCTGATCCGGATGGTCCTGAAGATTCACTACAAGTGGAAATTACCATTAATGATAAATTGTATGTTGCGGATGGTAATGCTAAGTGGAGTTACGAATGGAAAGTTTACGATGTTGCAGATGGTTCCTATGCTCTGAGCGTTCGTTCTTGGGATGGAATTGATTATTCTGATGTTAAAGAGATAAAGGTCCGAGTTGATAATCCTGAACTTTCTGAATCTGGTTCTCATAGATGGGCAATTTTTATTGCAGCGTCTAACTTCCCAGAGAATAATGAGAGTAAACTTGGTAACGGTGCGCTTAACTTGGCGGAAACAATGGTTGATTTCTTTGTTGGAAATTTAGGATACGCAACATCTAATATTTTCGTTCTTTTCGATGATGGTTGGATTAGAGCAGATAATGGACTTGGCGAACCAATAGAGACGTTAGAGCAACGAACACACCACTGTGATATAACTTATGGAAAGGCAACGAAAGAAACTGTAACAGCAAGCATAAATTATATAATTGAAGAGGCAAACAAGTTTGATGATAGCGAGATTTTCGTTTGGATAGCAGGTCACGGCTATGGTGACAGTAATAAAACCTTATTTGGTGGAAAAATTTTGGAGACAAGTTCTGTATTTTTATGGGCTGGAGAAACACTAACAGACAAAGAATTGGGAAATACCTTGTCTAGCTTGAGAGCCAAGAAGACATGTATCATTGTTGATGCTTGTTACAGTGGAGGTTTTGCTGATAAAACGATATTTAATCTTCCAGAATTGTTTATTTTTAAATCTAAGATTCCACGCTCCGGCAGGGTTATAATATCCGGTGCTAGTAAATTTAGGGTTGGATGGACCAGCCCTACAGAAGGGCCTCTCTTTTCTATGATTTGGTTTGAGGGTCTTAGAAGTGGAAAGGCCGATGGATTCAGACCGGGCATTGCGCATACTGGAAGACCCACGATACTTAGGATTTTTAAGGATGGGAAGGTCTCTGTAGAAGAAGCGTTTTATTACGCAAGATATGTGTTAAGAACTGATAAAGGTCTCAGCGATTACAAAAAGATGCAGCCGCAGATTAACGATCAGTATCCTCGAATTGGTCCAATTGGAAGCATGAAAGGACTTATACTTGGCAAATAATATTAAATACATCATTTTTGTATTTGAAGTACTGTAATGAAACGAGAGGCAAATTTTTGGAAGAAAATTAAAGAGAATCACGTCCAGTGTAACCTTTGTCATCATAGCTGTAAAATCGCTGATGATAAACATGGTATATGCGGCGTTCGAAAAAATGAGAACGGCAAATTATTCACATTGATTTATGGTTCTGTTTCGTCCATGGCCGCGGATCCTATAGAAAAGAAGCCATTGTATCATTTTCATCCTGGTACCAACGCCTTTTCGATGGGTACAGTTGGATGTAATTTTAAATGTACTCATTGTCAGAATTTTACCATTTCCACAGCCAATCCAAATTTTCCTTATGCGCGGGAGATTAGTCCAGAGCAAGTTGTTGAGCTTGCTAGACGATACAAGTGTGAGGGTGTTGCTTATACATACAATGAACCTACGATCTGGCATGAGTTTGCTTACGATTCTGCAAAACTGGTAAAAAAAGCAGGGTTGTACACCGTTTACGTAAGTAATGGTTATATTCAAGAGGATCCGCTAAGGGAGCTCTCCTCTTGTTTAGATGCGATTAACATAGATGTTAAGGCCTTTTCTGAAGATTTTTATAAGAAGGTTTGTAAAGCACGTTTGGAGCCAGTACTAAAAACATGCGAACTTGCAAAAGAAGTTGGTATTCATACAGAGTTGACTTATCTTGTTATACCGGGTTATAACGATTCGTTGGATGAAATTAAGAAGTTTTGCAATTGGGTTGTAGAAAAACTTGGTAATACAACTCCAGTTCATTTTTCCCGTTTTCATCCTGATAATGAACTAGTAGACGTACCAGCTACGCCCATGGAGACACTTTTAAAAATTTATTACACCGCCAAGGAGATAGGTGTCCTTTTTCCGTATCTTGGGAATGTTGCTCATGGACATTACGAAAATACGGTTTGTCCTAAATGTGGTAGTGTTTGCATCGAAAGGATAGGTTATTCAATAAATCCGAAGGGTTTTATTAATGGAAAATGCAGTAGCTGTGGTCATCCTTTATCTATAATAAGTTAGTAGATAAGTATATAAATAAAGAAGATTTAATAAATTTAAAAGGAAAAACTTAATAAAGGGGTAAATATACTTATATTCATAGAAAAATACAATTTATAATATAAAAAACAAAGGTGAACAATATGTCTTTGAAGAAAACTGATAAAATCATAGCGATAATTGGAGTTCTTATACTGATTATCGCTGGAATTGGAATTTTCCTATATGTTGGAACTGAAGAAGCAACGTCGAGTGAGCCTACTGAAGGTAATATGTACGAAGTTACTTGGGAAAGGCATACCGCTACAATGCAACAGACTGGTACTCTAGGAAAAAAGGGTGCTTACACAGAACCATTCGATGTGTCAGCACAAGGTGGCGTTTTAACAAATGTTGTTGTTTATTTCGTTTGGAAAGATACTAAAACTTATGGATTAAAAGATAAGGTTAATGTAGGTTTACGTAAAAAAGGTCAAGATACATTAACCGCCGTAATTACTCTAGTGGGCGGTGAAGCTCAAACGCATAAATCTGTTGGCTCTGCGGATAATACAACTGATCCAAAAATGTTTACTATAAATAGTGCTCCTCAGGATGAAGAAATAACTGATGCTAGCTCTATTGAAGAAGCAAAACAAATAGTCATGGATAAGTATCCAAATAAAGATAAAGCATCCTTTGAGACAAAAATTACGTTAAAAGTTGGTGAGAAACTCTTAAGGCCTTTAAAATATATGATGGAGCAAGGCGACAAGTTCACCATGAATATAGAATATACCTACTATACACTAGGTGAAGTAAGTTTTGAAAGCCCACCACCAGAAGAACAAGCAGGAACGGATGGTGGAGAAAGTTATTATCAACAGAGTTTAGGCGAAATATAATTAAAGTTTAAAACGAAGTAGGGCTCCTATACCCCCTATTCCTTCTATTTTTTTACCCGCTTCATTCATAGTGTTAATAATTGTAAACTCACTGTTTGTTTGTTTAGCCAGCTTCAGTAATTCTTCTCCTTTTTCTTGTCTTATCAATGTATCTGCAATTAACAATCTTTGCACTGCGCCACTTATTAAAGCATTTTTAACTTCTTTTTCGCCATAGGCCGCAAGTCCGTCTTTTTTGATTTCTTCGAATAGCTTTTCAACTAGTCCTGTTTCAAATACGACCCTATTTTCCTTGGTTATTTGCTGAATTACACCTGTTTTTATTGCCTCTTGGATACCATTCATGCCAGAATATCCGGTTCCGTGTATCATACATTTTTCAAATAGTCCTGGTTCTTTATCCCTGCCAAATTTTACAATGTGCTCTTTTGTAAAACCAGGGCCAATTATAGCAAGTAGAGAATCCTTTTTTTTATTGTTCTTTACAACAGATATAATTTCACCAAAATACTCGTTTCCAGTTTCTTTACTCTCATACATTTTACCAGAGCGTTTGGAATCAATGTCCGCAACCCACTGTACACCACTTTGTCTCAAAACCGCTATTGTAGCAGAGTCTTCGTCTAATGAAACAAATATTACTATCGGTTCAAAACGCATTTTTACTGCTTCATCTATCCTTTTTAGCTGGTGGTCCTTCCATTCCTCTTTGATTATTGTGATGGGCTCTGTTTGGTCAGCTTCTATGTTAAATGTATGGTGAGAACCTAGACTTTGGGGCCCTTCTTCTATTGTTCCTAGTACCCGCAAGCGATCCGAGAACTCGTGGAACTTAACTTCTTTAACTCTAATTCCAAGTTTCATGCGCTTTTTTTCTGGTTTCTTTAATCTTATCTTGTCATCTTTTTGCTCATCGGTTCTAAAAGTGATTGCTTTTACTAGGTCGCCCTCATCTATGATGTTATAAAGATGCCAAATGTCGTCGAGATTTTCAGGTACAAGTTTTATCTCGCCGTGTTTAAGATCCTTGTGAACTACCTTCATTTTATTTGCCTCTAACTAAATTTGAATCCTACTGTTTTTACAATATTTGAATCGCCAGGTGGCAGAACCTTTTCAATTGCATCAGTTGATACATCAAACGCTTTTGACAATTTACCGACAATCTCGCTTTTTTTTCTATCTCCTGGAGTAAAAACCACGTATCTATTGGCTCTTTTTTCAACAGCTTCAACTGGCCCACCCATGATTTTTTGTATTCCATCTATTGTTATCTCACCAACCGCCATTTCCAGCTTACATCTATGGTAATTTCTCTTTCCGCGTATTACAAAAGCACCTTTTGGTAGGAATTCACCACTTTGAGGAGTTTTACTTACTTGCTCAGGAAGGACCCAATACGCCTGCGCCTCCGCAAATTGCTTCCAGGCTTTTGAGTAAACAGATGCAAACGTGCAAGCCTCCTCCAATGTTTTATCTGAAATTGAAATATTGTTATCGTTCATATCTTTGCTTTTTATTATACAACTTGTTGCGCCGTGGATATCTGCATGAGCATACCTATCCCCCTCTTTTAGATATTTCTTTACGATCTTGTCGTTACTACCAGCATCTCTGCCACCAACAACAACGTTGCCATCACTAGAGATAAACCATCTAAAGTTCTCAAACCAGAATTTTTTTTCAGGTCTTTCCTTTCTCTCTTTTTTCTTTTCTAAGAAAGAATGTTTTTTTGTAGATTCTATAATCTCTTTTGTTTTTTCAATTGAATCAAGTGCGCCTGCTAGTTTATTCTTCAATTTTTTACTTTCATCATATTTTTTCTTTGCGTTGTCCGCAGTGTTAATTCTAAAATCAAGATTTACTTCGAAACTTCTGCTGTTTGTGTCATGAAGTAAAACGACGAGTTTATTTGACAGAGGATCAAATTCTTTAACGATTTCTTTTTTGTTTATTTGTTCAATTTTTTCATCTTTTTCTTTGCATCCAAGTATCTCAACTATTTCTTTTAGCAAAGCTTCACATTGAGGAAAATTTAGATAGATGAGGTTCCCTTCTAGTTTTTTTTCTTGCAACCTTTTTTCCAAATCAACGGTAGATTCTTGTTGTTGCAGAAGTTGTCTATGTAGTTTTTCAATTTTCTTTTCTTTTTCACTTGTTTCATGTCTTTCTTCTTTTTTTGTATCTATAAAATTTTCTAACGCTCTTGTGAAATTATTCGTATTTTCAAAATTTTGGTTGATGTAGCTCTTGAATTCGAAAGGTAGAACATCAGAGATTTTTTCATCTTTTTTAACTAGAACTGGTTTGAAATCTTTATTCTTGAATATTTCTAAAAATTTTGTTAACTCAGTAAAAACTTTTTTTGTGTCTTTTTCGTCTAGATCCTTAGCCTTAGTATTTTTATCAATGTTTGCTCTTTTGCATATTTCTTCAGAGTAAGTTCCGCTAAGATTAACATTTACCGCTAGAGTTCTTACCATATCTGCTTTGCTGTTTTTTAATATCTCTACAAATTTTTCAAAATTTATTTTAAAAGGATCAGTTTGACTTGGCGGCGGTATGTATTTTTCATGTGTTTTTATCGTTCTATGGGACCAGTGCTGGGATATGAGTGGAGCGGCAATTTTTCCATCAGGATTCACAAGTATTATGTTACCATCTGAAAAAAACTCAATAACTAAAGTATAATTTCCCTCTTTTTTGCCAATTTCTAAATTTATTATACGATCGAATTCTTGTTGTGCTATTCTGGCAATTTTTCCGTTTAATAAGTACTTTCGCAGAATCATTGAAAAATTAGTAGGTTTCGTAGGCGCATCGATTTGTTTCTCTGTAAGACATATTAACTCGCCGTTTCTTATGTATATCGTTTCTTTTTGTTTGGTTTTACTATTGTTAACTCTAATTATTAACTCGTCGCGAGTAGGTTGGTATATCTTATCTATGTAACTTCCAATTAGTTCCTGGAGCTCACTGATTAGTACATAGATATCAAATGATGATAATTTTCGTTCCATTCTCTAGATATGTATGCTCCATCATTAAAAAAACTGTCGTATAAAATAAAAAACTGTAGTTGAGATTTGTAAATAATCTCTTAGACGGAAGCTATGATTGTATTTTTCAAACGAATAGGCTTCTGATAAACTGGAACAGCCGTGGGAATCTTTCCAAGAATTTTAGCAATAACGACCCCGATATTTCCTTGCTTTTTGGCATGCTGATAACAAGTGTTTTTGACCATTCACTTTGCGTTCCATTAACGTCTTTTGCTTTCACTCTAATATTATATGTGCCCTTTTCTTTCCAAGTATGACGGGCTGTAACCTTTTCACCTGATGTATACGGTCCAAGCCAACCGCTCCATGTACCATCGCCCCAATCAAAAAGCAGCGAAACCTTGTCGCCATCTGGGTCGGTCGCAGCGCTTTTGTAAGAATATGATTTGTTGACCTTTACTATTTTTAGACCAGATGGTTGCGATGGACTATCAGGTGGTGCGCTAGGCAAACCAGATGCTATCTCAGGAAGTATAACGCAGGAAGGATGAGTGCTATCGAGATAAAGTGTATTGTGCGCCACAATGTATGTTGTATTCTTTGTAATAGGATCGGGAGTATTAGGGTTGGCCAAAAATCGCGGGTAGTTTGATGAAGAAACTTCAATTCGGATGCGATGCCCCGTATTCCAGATGTAGGCTGTATTCAACATACCTACCTCTATTTCATAAATCTCGCCCGGTTGCATCCATTCCCAATGATCGGGTCCATTTCTATTTCGCATTCTTAGTATTCCGTCTGTGATTACCATGGATTGCTCGTCAGGATAGACATCAGTTAGCTTAACGGTAAAATCTGTGTCAAGACAATCAGATGATACAAACAAACGTGCCTTTATAGGCCCGGTTGCTTCGTATGGCTCTGTCAAAACAGGACCTGTAAAAACATTTACATCATCCCTGGATTCAACAGGTGTTTGATCGTGTGGTCCAGGTTTTAAATTGAGATTCTGTCCACCTAGATTTGGAACTGGGTTGCTGGGGTCATACGTATAGGTTATAGAGGTACCATCCTCAGGAATAGTTTTGCTTAAGCTACCATCTTCATGCAAATACCAAGAAACGTTTGTGGCAGGTATAGGCCAATCATTTGCGTAACGCCATTCGTTGCCTGGTGCATCGATGTCACTTACATCACCCATTACATAGTATGATACATTGGGCCAGCCATCAAAGGCATTCGTTTCACCCATTGTATACTGTTTTATCATGTCCAAAAACACATCAACCAAAAACCAACACAATGAATTCTCCGGATACGTCAAATCTCCCTGTTTTGTTGTTATATAGCCCTCGTGAGTCCAGGGTCCCATGACTAACTTAGATTTACCACGAGCACCCTCGCCACTAAGATGCTGATAGCCATCATAGCCATCAACGATCCCCTGCAGAAAAGCATCATACCACCCACCCATATGAATTGCAGGTACGTTCACATCAGGCCAGTTATCATCAAGCGATACATTCGTCCAAAAACTCAACGAATAATTCTCGTTTGCTAAAATCTCTGGCAAAACATACAAGGCATCTTGGCTTCCCAGCCAAATCTCAACAAGCTCCTTTCGAAATTCTCCATCTTGATAAATTGCGTGCTTAAAAAGATTAGGCGATGCAACCATTATACCTTGACAAGCAAGCTCCGGTGGATTTGCACCGGCCGTAAGATACTGACAAATACCAAGAGCAGAAGGACCAACTGTAGCTACCTTACCATTAGACCAGCTCTGATTAGAAATCCATGCAAGGGCATCAGGGCCGTCTGTATGCGAATTTCTAAACACTGTGTTATCGCCCTCAGATCCACCACACCCGCGCATGTCCTGGATAACAGCAGGCCATCCCAGCAAAGCAAAAAGATAGCCAAGAACAGCAAGATCACTTTTTCCATAAGGTGTCTGCAAGAACACAGACCCGTGTGGGGAACCATGAATCAGTGGTAGATAAACATCGGTCGCGAGTCGCACTCCGTCACGCATAGGCACCATATACGTCTTCTTAATACATTCAGTTTCAGGATTATCTGGCAGGGAATCCTTCAACTTCTCCTGCATCAAAGTTACAAGCTGATTTACACTATCATTATACGTAAGCGTTTCATCATTATTTACAGCAACTTTCTCCGTCCTTGCAACAATACAAGTAGTCGAAATTGCAGATGCTAATAATAGAACCAAAACTCCTACAGCAAACATTTTTTTCATAATTATCGCCTCCTGCAAAAACATATGATAACGACAGGCCTTTATGATTTTTGTTATTAAAAACAGCTTTGATAACGAAAAAAAGAAGGGATGGGATGCTTAATTCTGAAAGTTGGCAGAAATGCCAGCTTTGGGCTGGCATGTCCCCCGTAACATCGGTTCAATCTAATACTATATTGGTTGTTTCTAGTTTATATAACTAAAATAGGGGTCATTGAAACTATTCAACCTGATTGAATACTTTTACTGACCTGTCGAAAAAGATTATATTTAATCATTTCAATCAAAAATAGATGCAAAGAACAGGTGTCGCGAATCTCCCTCTTCATCCCGGTAAGGCACCGAGATGGTTATTTAAAAGAATGGTTCTACTCTCAAAGGGAATTATAGAAGTTATTTCTTATGAATATGGTCCTGACGAATTTTTACGGAGAATTTCCGATCCGTTTTGGTTTCAAGCGTTGTCTTGTGTCTTAGGTTTTGACTGGCATTCGTCAGGTACGACTACTGTCACATGTGGTGCGCTAAAAGAGTCAATTAATTCGGAACAATATGGTTTTACAGTTGCTGGTGGTAAAGGTAAAGCATCAAGAAAAACACTTTCAGAAATTGAACAATATGGCGATTTCTACAATCTTTCTACGGCCACAATCAAAGCGCTACAGTATTCTAGTCGCATGGCCGCAAAAGTTGATAACACGGCTATACAGGATGGGTATAACCTCTATCACCATGTTCTCATCTTTTCTGAAAATGGAAAATGGGTGGTCATCCAACAAGGGTTGAACGATGAAACGTCGTATGCAAGAAGATATCATTGGCTTTCTGAACATGTGGATAGTTTCGTCTGCGAACCTCACAATGCAATTTTGGGAGATTTGCATCAAAAGAGTGTACTGGACATGACTGCTAAAGAAAGTGAATCTGCTCAAAAAATATCTGTTGATTTAGTAAACGACGACCCTAGACATTTTAGAAGAGACTGGGCAGAATTAATAAGGCCTCATAGCCAGAGAACATTGGATAACTGGATGAAATCTGAAATCGATAATAGACCAGTTGAGTATCTTACAATGCCTAGGAGTATAAACTGGCAAAAAATGCGAGAAATTTACGATTTTCAGCCTAAAAACTATGAAGAACTCTTAGCAATGAAAGGTGTTGGACCAAACACTGTTAGAGCATTGGCATTGATTTCCGATCTTATATACGGTGAGAAACCTTCATGGGAAGACCCTGTAAAGTACAGTTTTACTGTTGGTGGCAAAGACGGTGTACCTTTTCCTGTAGATCGTAAGGCCATGGATGAGGCAACAGAAATCATACGGTCTGGAATACAACAGGCGAAGATAGGTGATAAAGACAAAATTTACGCAGTAAAAAGATTACGTGATTTCTTACTTTTTAATCAATAATTGCCTCTTATAAAATAATGAGAATATTTATATAGAATAAGGTATCATATATTATATCAATGGGGGGTAAAATGAAAAGAAGAGGTGTAGTTTTAAAAATAACCGCTTTAGCGATACTATTCTTGTTTGTTGCTTCAGCAGTTCAAGCAGGTGTAAAAATTAATTTAGCCTCAAGTGGCTCTACATCCAATGGAAAAAATTTAGGAAACACGCGTTCAATTTGGGAGGATAATTTTAATGACGCGTCAAAAATTGACCCAAATCCTCCTGGTATTTATGCAAAATCTGATAACTACACTGTTTCTGGTGGAAAGGTTTCGATGGCAAATACTTACGCGGTATGGACTGATCCATCTTGGACAAGGATGAAACAGATCAATGTTACAAATAGTGCAGGTCAACCTCTTCAGAATTATGCGCTAAAAATGACCATTAATTACGATTCAGACATGAAACCTGATTATACTGATATTAGATTTAAGCATGAGAATGATCCTGGAACTTGGTTGAATTATTGGATAGAAAATTATAGTTCAACTAGCATTGGCGTTTGGGTAAGAATACCTTCGCTTCCCATCGGTACAAGCAAACTTTATTTGTTTTATGGAAATCCAAGTGCAGTAAATCAGAGTAATCTGGGCGGTGTATTTTCTGATTGGAATATAAAATGGCCTGACGATGAAAAGATCACAAATCATGCTACTAATGAGGGAACATGGGATCCAGATGTGTGCTTTGGAAACGGTGAATTTCTAGTTGCTTGGGAAGAAGGAACCACTGTTATTATTAAACAGGAAATCAGAGCGTCTATTTATGATACTAATGGAGATAAGCCTGTTAATGATGCGCTAGTATTTTCAGATGAAACGACCTTTTACAGAAATGAGAATCCATCGATTGACTATGGTGGTGGAAAATATTTTGTCGCCTGGGAGCACTTTACCAACACCTTAGGGGGTGTTACTGATCCATCTACTGAAAATATCAAAGGTAGGACTGTAGTTAGAAATGGTGGCGTGTTGGAACTTGGTTCCGTCATCGATGTATGCACAGCCGCGGATTGCCAAGCAGATGCGAATGTTCAATTTGATTCGGTTAACAATCGGTTCTGTGTCGTCTGGGAAGACGCCCGAAATGGGAATACGAACTACAACATCTATGGGAGGCTCTATGATACTAGCGGTACCCCTGTTGGTGGCGAAAAAGGTATCGCTACTACAACATATAGCCAATGTGAACCGTGGGTCGCTTTCGATCCGATTCACGAACAGTACATGATTGTGTGGGAGGAAGGAATAACAGCGAACAATGGGCCATTCAGTTTAAAGGCCGGATTTTTTGATGAAACTCTTACTCAAATTGGTAGTACTATAACAATAGCCACTGGCAGCGATACTGTTGACTATAACTTCCCCTGCGTCGAGTTTTCTCAGGAAACTCAGTGTTTCCTTGTCACATGGAATAATGACGACATTAGCAGCGGTGACTGGTGGGGCAATGTATGGGGCAAGATATATGATGCATCTGGAAATATTGTCAAAAATACGTTTCAGATCAGTGCTGGAGACTTTGTTCGAACAGATATTGCAATTTACCCAAAATCGAATATCAACGATCCGTTTTTTGTTACCTATAATGACCATTACGGTACTAACAATGGTAAAATTTATGGCAAGTTTGTTTCAGCTAACGGTGACCCTTCAGTTAGTTCAGTTGCACTTTCTGTAAGTAGCAGTAATGTTGCAGATTGGGCTAATATTGGCGTAGGTAACGGTAAAATCTTTGTTGCTTGGGAAGATATTCGTGATACTTCTTCGGATGATAGGTCCGATGTTTATGGAAACATGTGGGAGCTTACCACTTCAACTGGCACATCTGTTACATATTCTATTGGTGGTGAATTAAACCGAGTTTTACTTGCTCATGTAACATCTATAGCAATACAAAAGGATAGTTCCAATTTTTGGGAGACATTTAATGCAATTTCTCAGGGTTCAACTATAACCTACAGTATTTTAAATGGAGTTACGGGAGAAGTTATTATTTCTAACATACATTCTGGGGATAGTTTATCTGGTGTAACGGTTTCTTCTATAAGATTGATGGCTACCTTCAGTCGAAATAATCCATCTACTACGCCACAGCTTGATTATTGGAGTGTCACATGGATATCTAACAATCCACCTACTCAACCTAGTAATCCCACTCCAACAGATGGTGCTACTGGTGTTGGTATTAATGATGATTTGAGTTGGCAAGCCTGTACTGATCCTGATGGTGATTCTGTGACTTATGATATTTATTTCGGTACGAGTAGTTCTCCTCCAATGGTCTACGCGGGTAATACAACTTGTACTTATGATCCTGGAACCATGGTCGGTGGTGATACTTATTATTGGCAGATTGTTGCTAAAGATACTCATGGTGCTTCCAATTCTGGCCCGGTTTGGAGCTTTACAACTTGGATAAACCATCCACCTACTCAACCTAGTAATCCTTCTCCAACAAATGGTGCTACTGATGTCGATATTAACCCGGTTTTGCATTGGTCTGTCTGTACTGATCCTGACGGTGATCCTGTCACTTATGATGTTTATTTTGGTATAAGTAGTAATCCTCCACAAATTCAATCTGGTCTTACTGTTAATTCTTATGCTCTTGAGGATCTTTCCTTTGGTCAGTTGTACTACTGGAAGATTGTTGCTAATGATGATAACGGTGGTTCAAATTCCAGCTCAACTTGGAATTTTACTACAAGGATCAATCATCCACCTAACGTGCCTGATGAACTTTCTCCGGCTGATGGTGCTACCGGTGTTGATATTAATGCTGATTTGAGTTGGACTGGTGGTGATCCAGATTCTGGTGACACTGTGACATATGATATTTATTTTGGAACTTCAAGTCCTCCACCTTTATATGCATCGGACCATGAAGGTACCACTTATGATCCTGGGCAGATGCAGTTTAACAAGAAATACTACTGGCAGATTAATGCAACGGATGACTATGGGGCCTCAGTTACAGGTCCTATATGGAATTTTACTACGAGGGAAAATGGTCAACCTTATCCACCTACGGATCCTGTTCCATCGATCGGTGCTACAAATGTTGAAAACAATACCGTTCTAAGTTGGAGTTGCAATGGTGATCCAGATTCTGGTGACACAGTGACATATGATCTATACTTTGGGATAACAAATCCACCTGATGTTTGGCACCGTGACCTAACTGAGAAATCTTACTCGGTCGAAGATATGAGTTATAACACAAAATATTACTGGAAGATAGTTGTAAAAGATAATCATGGAGCGGAAACTGAAGGCGATGTATGGGACTTCACAACAAAACAGGGTGAGATTAATGAGCCTCCAAGCACACCTGTAATCAATCCTCGTTTTACACTAATAAAACCAAACAAGGAATATCAATTTACGATATGGGCAACAGATTTTGAGGGGGAAAACGTTTTCTACAGAATCAGCTGGGGAGATGAGACAACCACCGATTGGCTTGGACCTTATACTGAAGGTGAAAAACAGACTTTCATGCACACTTGGACGATAACAAAACCTTGGTCGCCTATTGTTATAACAGTAAGCGCCAAAGATGTTCATGATAATAAGTGTAAAACCGACGGGGTTGCTGCTGGGTTACTGCCAAGAAATATTCAACCAAAGAGCGGTATCTTGCTTAAATTCATTCAGTACTTGCAAGAACATCACCCACTCTTCAACTTGCTCAAAAGAATCATAATGTGGCATCCGATACTAAATAGACTGTCTTAAAACTCTTTAATCTTTATTTTCCATTTCGAAATTAATGCTAGTTTTACTCAATGATCTCTCCTAAAATCATTCCCTCAATTTTTACTGGCTGGAGTTTACTAGCAAGTGTTTTTGCATCATCAAGTTTTCTACTGTTTTCAGCGTAAATTGTTAGTAATGCTTCTCCCTCTTCAGCTCTTTCTCCTTTCTTGAATTTTAATACTAGTCCTGCACCTTTATCTCGTGGGGCACCAGCTGCTCTCGCTATCTTGATAATCTCTCTGTTACTTATCGCCTCTATATATCCGCACTTTGGCGAAGGCAAATCACACGTGTATTTTCCAGTTTTGATATCACTAGATTTAATATTTGGATTACCTCCCTGCGCTCCAACAATTTCTCTGAATTTTTCCAAAGCCTTCCCTGATTTCAAAGTTTTCTTTGCAAGATCCATGCCTTTTCCTGGCAGTGCCGCACCTCCAAGCTCAAGTAATATTCCTGCAAGGCTGAGTGATTTCTCTATGAGACTACTGGGCTTTTCTGCCCCTTCAAGAACTGAAAGAGCCTCTTTTATTTCTAAAGCTGGTCCAACAGCTCGTCCAACAGGTTGTCCACCATACGTAATCGCGCACCTTGTCTTCACACCGATTCGATCGCCAAGTATTATAAAATCCCGTGCTAAATTTCTTGCGTGCTCAACACTTCCCACCTTTGTACCTTCACCTATTGGGATATCTATAACACAGTATTCAGCACCGATAGATTTCTTCTTTGCCATCACTGATGCTAAAACCTGCCCGTGTGGATCTAAAGACAGGGGGTACTCAACTTTGATTATGAGATCATCTACTGGTGCTAGATTCATGCCACCGCCCCATACTAAGCTCCCTCCAACTTTTTGAGCAATTCTTTTTATCGATTGTGCATCGTAAGTTACGTTACATACCACTTCCATAAAATCAGCTGTTCCAGCAGCTGAACTAATAGCACGCGATGATGTCTTAGGAATAGTAAGACCATTAGCAGCAACAATTGAGACGGTTATAGGAGCATATTTATTTCCTGGTACTCCACCTATACTGTGAACATCAAGAATCGGTGAGGTCTCCCAAGTGACGGTTTCACCAGTTCTAACCATAGCTAATGTTAACCAGTAGATTTCATCAATGTTCATTCCATTTATCTGAACTGCTGTAGCATAGGCCGTGAGCTCTATATCAGAAATATTTCCTGATCCTATATCTTCGACAATCGTATTGATCTCATCTTGGGTCCAATTGTCACCAAATATCTTTTTCTTGATTAGATCTACAGACGCGGGTCTTGAAGTAGGAACGATTTTTACTCTATCCTCGTCTTTTAATTTCAATTCCTTCCATAATTCAACAAATACCCCAATTTCCCCTTCTTTTACAACAGTATCTGTAATATCGACTAAAGCTGAAATATTGTCTCCTCTACTGTTGATTATTTTCACTCTATCATGAATACGCAAACCTAAATCTTCGGCATCATTTTGGTTTAGTAAAATTGCATAGGCTCCTTCTGTGATATCTATCCGTTTTACTTTGTACTCAAGTTTATCATCCATAAGACACACTCCACTCCACTTTTTTACCCCATTTCTGAAGCGCTCGCATAAGTTCTCGATGTTCTACTGCGTATTTGTCTAATGGAACCTTGTTCATTACAGCATCGACTGCTTGGCGCATGGCTTTGGCACCTGCTATGGTTCCATCTGGGTGACCATGTATACCACCACCAGCTTGTAAGATCAAATCATTACCAAAAGCACCTATTTCGGAAGGCACGGCACCTGGATACAATCCACCTGAAGCAACTGGGAAAGTTGTTTTAAAATCGTACCAATTACTTTTCAAAAAGTTATTGATCTTATTTACTTCTTCAAGGTCTCTTTCCATTTTACCTTGAGCAGTGCCTGTATGGAGTTGGTCACCACCGCATAACCTGACAAGTATTGCTAAAGGAAGCATGGCTATGCCATGTTTTTTATTTCTTGTAAGAGCACCGTGCATGGTTCTATGGACATGTATTGGAAGATCGATCGAGTTATCGCTTCTTAGAGTTTGTAGTGCCGAAAAACCAGATGTTAGAACATCGATCATCAGCATGTTTGCGCCTTGTTCCATTGCTGCATCTGCGCGGTCGAGTATTTCTTCAGCACCACTTGTGATGTTTACCGCGTAGAGGACAGTTCTACCGCTTTCCTGTTTTATCTTGTCTATTTTTTCCATGACTTGCTCTAGTCTATCTAACATGGGACAAAAGGTTTGATCTGTTAAGGTTTCATCATCCTTTATCAAATCGCATCCACCAATACCAGCAGCATAAGCAACTTCTGCGGTCTCTTTTGGATTTAACCCTACTTTTGGTTTAATGATTGTTCCTACATGTGGTCTTCTATCTTTTTGCGTTCCAACCAACTTTCGTATGCCGTCGATTCCAAAGCGCGGACCTTTGAATTCTTTTACAAAACTTTTTGGAAGTTTAATGTCAATTAATCTGACGTTGGATAGTGTTCCTAGACCAAAGAGATTACCTGCGACAGTGGCAAGGAACTGAGGTATGTTTTTAATCTCAAAAATATCAACTGGAAAACCGATCGTTACGTTTGGTCCTTCGATTTTAAGAACCCTTGCTCCTAATCTTTCATCAACCTCTTTTTCCTTTGTGGAGATATCGGTCCATGTTCCTGTTGACTGCTCTGCAGCAATAGCATGAGCAGCTTTTTCTATTGATATCGTACTTTCAACGTAGTAAATACATTCTACAAATTCCATTCATCCACCTCTTTAAATTCCTCTTTAATTAAATCATAAGCAGCATGTGGTGCAATCACGCCTTTCTCGGTAATAATGGCATCTATGTAATCTGCAGGAGTTGCATCAAATACCGGGTTTCGGAATTTAACATTTGGAAATTTTTTTGGATCAGCAATCTCACTTATATCACGTTCCTCAATTGTAACTAGTTCACCTTTCATAGTTTCAGGTGAAAACTTGTAGGTTTCTGCGCAGACATAGAAAGGAATCCTTGCTTCGTTAGCACTCAGTGCAATCTGTGATGTTCCAATCTTGTTGATAACAGTACCATTCGAGCAAACCGTATCTGCCCCTACAAATACTGCGTTAATATCTTCGTCCTTTATTATGTGTCTAACTGCGGAGTCGACAATTAAAGTAACATCAACACCATTTTTTGCCAAATCATTAGCTGTTAGATATCCTTGATTCCATGGTCTTGATTCTGTAGCGAATGCTCTGATGTGTTTTCCCTCTTTATAGGCTTGCAAAATAACCGCAATTGCAGCAGAACTGTTGCAATGCGTAAGCACGGCGTCAGAATCTTTGATTCGTTTGGCGCCATATGTTCCAATTGTGGTAATTGCTTTCAAAGAATTTTGTATGAATCTCTCTGATTCTTCTTTTACACTTCTCTTAAAATCCTCAGATGTATTTCCACGTGTTCCTTGGAGGGTAAGACGTAGTGCATTTCTCAGAGATATAGCGGTTGGTCGCGTTTTAACTAAAGTTTGTGTACCTTCTTTTAAAAGAAATTTAAGTTCTTCTAAATCATTACCTGTGTAACTTACAGCTAGATCTTGTATACTCTTAGCGGCAAATCTTGCGATTTTTCCTGCGCCTCTTACACGCATGCTGTAGATGTCATCTGCAGCCTTGTTGAACCATTCAGGAAGAACAATTTTTTCCATCCCCTCTTGCATGTATATAGATTTTAAAATCTTTTTGTTTGTTTTGATTTAAGAAATCAATATAAAATTTAATATTAATTTTTATGGTAGAATTATAGGTTGGAGACTTTGTTTTAAAATTGGATATAATTGTCAAACAATCTTTATATATCATTATTAACAAAGTATTACAAAAATACCCAAAATTCGAGGTAAGAGAATGAAACACAAAAAATATATTGCAACAATTGGGCTGGTGACTTTACTTTTAGTATGTGGAATGAATGTAGCATATGCTGCAGAAAATCAGAGACAAGAGGTTATGCCTCCTAAGGATCTAAGGATATCTGAACCAGTGAATGGGGCTTCTTTTTTAGAAGGTTCGACAATTACAATCCGAGTGGTCAATATAAACGGCAATGGGATTGAACTTGCAACCGTAATAATTGTAGGTACGGATAACCATGGTTTCACTGATGGTGATGGATATGTGCAGCTTACGCCTGATCTAGTTGAAAAGGATACTACCTTAACTATTCATGCTGAAAAATATGGATACGTCGATACCGATAATATTAACATTATAATCAGGAATAAGATGTTAATAGTTACACCTAGTGTTTCTGTAATTGATGAAAATAGCGAATTTTTTTGTACAGTAACCGATCAAGATGGTGCGGCTGTGTCACTTGCACAAGTGACATTCAATGGTAAACTTAGATTTACTAATTCTAATGGAGAGACTGGCAGTTTCTTAGCACCTTGGGTTAGTTACGACAAAACGTACGATATAAAAGCAGTTAAATCTGGTTATGATGATGGTAATTCAGAGATACTTGTAAGGCAAGTACATACATCAATGCCTTCCATTGTTCAGGGTAGAGTGGCTGATCAATATTTACATGGCGTATCCGGCGCAACCGTACATTGTAATGCTGGAGGAAATGATTACTACGCTACAACTGACTCAAACGGAGATTTTTCGTTTTCTGTAACGCCTAATGAAGGCGGTCAGTGGGTCATATTTAGTGCATCAAAGAACGGTTACCGTCAAACCATCCAATCTTTTGCACTTAAATTTTTAGATGGCGAAGGTAACGGAGTTTACGTAGCTTTACAACTAAAAAAATTATAATCTGATAATAACTAATAAGAAAGGCCAAAAACGCCTTTTTTATTTCTCTTTTTTTCTGTTTTTATTTATCATTTTTTTATTTGATTTTGTATTAGTAAAGATTACAACTAATGGCTACTTTTAACCATATTTACAGGTTTCTCAAGCAATTCTACTAATTTTTTTCAAAAAATATATAAATTACTTATTATATAATAACTATGGGAAGAGGCTAAAATGAGAGGTGAATGTAAGAAAGGAATAGTTTTAGCAATTATAATCATGTTTTTTATTACGAATTTTTCCTCTGCGCAAGCAAGACATTTGCTATATGAAAATGGAGACCAAGAAGTATCTAAATCTATTTATAATGAAAAAACAACACGTAGCGATAAAAAATGGACTTTCATGGCATACTTGGATGGGGATTACAATGATCTTCAAAGTGATGTGTTTGCCATTATCAACGATATGGAACTTGTTGGGTCAACATCTGATGTAAACATCATTGTACAGGCAGATGATTATAACGGATGGAGTGGTCAAACTAGACGATACTACGTTGAACATGATGATAACCCCGCTGAACACGATCGTAACCCAGAGAATATTACGTCACCATTGGCCAACATAGATACTAGTGAGAAAAACATGGGCGATCCACAAACGCTTATAGATTTTGTCTGCTGGACAATTGATAATTATCCGGCTGAGCATTATTCTCTAACATTATTTGATCATGGTCTAGGATGGAAAGGAATATGCTTTGATCAAACATCAAATTTTGAATCGATAGATACGAATGAATTAAAATATGCTATGACTATGATTAGTAACTATTCAGGTAGAAATCTGGATATTTTAATTTTAGATGCATGCATGATGGGCATGATGGAGGTTCTTTATCCAATACGAGAATATGTTAGTATTGCTATATCTTCTGAGGATAGAACTGCCTTTGGGGATATTTCATATAAGGGAATTTTAGAGAATTTAACAGATCAACCATTGGTTACGCCTTCACAATTTGCGCAGAAAACAGTGGATACTTCCTATTATGCAATCAACGATCTACATACTCATGAATATTTTGGCATAAATATGGATAAGATAGAAGAGATCACAGAGGTTGTTAATGAGCTGGTGCAAGTCTTAAAAGACAATATGCCACCCAACTTTATGATTAAAGAGGCATATAGCTACTCGCTTTGTTGGGAGGGTGGCACAAATTCGGCGCACCCACACGATATACGTAGGTTTGCAGAGAAAATTTCGGATTTAGTATATAATACTGATATCAAAAATAAGGCCAATGAACTTATGAACACTATTGATGCCTCTGTAATAAGACCACAAGAAGGAAATAATAGTTATATCGATCCTAGATTAAATGGCATTGCTATTTATTTTCCTCCTAAAAAAAGCGATTTTGAAGCCGCATATACACAACTAGAATTTGCTAATAATTCTCAGTGGGATGAATTCCTTTCAGGGTATTATACTCAGGCCATAAAAAGTGCTCAACAAACTATATTAGTCAAAATTTTGGCTCTAAAAAATCTTCGGATAGATAAAATAATTGGAGACTTTCGATCTTTAATTCTTTCTATAATTAATTATATTACGCAAAAGCAACAACAGAATATCGTGGTAAAAACCTAGCTTTTATAAGTAAAAGAATAATCTAGTGTCGAGGAGAATTTTGATGGAGTTGTGACAATGACTTACAAAAAGAAATCGTGGCAAGAAAAACTAGAGGATAACAAGAAATTCCCCAAGATATTGAAATTCGATCCTAAATTTCCCTGTGGAAAAGCACTACAAAAAATGGGTGCGAAACCCGGCGACTCAGTTGTTCTTGTTGCACCTTTGGAAGTAGATGGAATCATGAAAAATGTTCCAATAGGTAAGTTAATCACTCTTAATGAAATCTGTAAGGTCCTTGCAAAAAGACACAATGTAAAATTTTGTTGCACTCTAACCACTGGAATTTTTATTATGATTTCTGCAAATGCTGCAGAGGAAACAAAAGAAAAAGGTGAGAGAAACACTACTCCTTACTGGCGTACATTGAAAATGGATGGGTTTTTAAATGATAAGTATCCGGGTGGCGCAGAAGCACATAAGAAACTTCTCGAAAAAGAAGGTTTTAAAATATTGAAAAAAGGGAAAAAATATGTTGTAGAGAATTACGAAGATCATCTAGTGAAGTAACTTTTTAGTTAAACTTCTTTTTACTCCAGGACATGGATGTTTTTCTTTGCGCTTATTTCCTTTAGAACCTTCGGCCAGATTGTGACGCTCACTTCCCCGAGATGTGCCTTCTTGAGCAGATACATGTAGGTTCTGGATTGTCCTATTCCACCACCAATGCTTAGTGGGATCTTATTGTTAAGTATAGCTTGGTGATAAGGCAATTTAAGGAAATCAGTTTGTCCCGACAATTCTAGTTGCTTCTTTAGAGTCTCTGGGGTGACACGTATGCCCATAGAGGATAGCTCATGACGACGTTGTGTGACAGGATTCCAAACGAGGATATCCCCATTTAAACCATGGGTTTCTTTACCGGTCTCTTTCGATGTGTCTGTAACCCAGTCGTCGTAATCTGCAGCCCGCATTTCGTGTGGATAACCATCTTTTAAGACCCAGCCGATGCCTATAATGAAGATGGCGGGGTGATCCTGCAGTATTGTGGTCTCCCTCTGTTTTCGTGGGAGATCTGGATACATATCTAAAATTTCTTCAGCATGGAAGAATTCTAGTTTCTTTGGCAGATTCGGGTACTGGTCGGTGTCGAGTGCTGGGAATTCCTTTAGGACATGATCTTCTGCTCCTTTGATGACTTTCCAAATTTTATTGACCGTGTCTTTTAGGTAATTTAGGTTTCGTTGGTCTTTTGTAATGACTCTTTCCCAGTCCCATTGGTCTACGTAGGAGCTGTGGTCATGGTCGAGGAAGTAGTCCTTTCTAACTGCACGCATATCGGTGTTTATTCCTTCGCCGATCTTGCAGTCGAACTCTTTTAATGCCATTCGCTTCCATTTTGTAGCTGCCTGTACGACTTGTGCTTGAATGCGTGGACTAATTCCGAGTCCGCATGGAAACTCTACTGGTGTACGTGAACCATCACGATCCAGATAATCATTTACACCACTGTCTTTATCTACAATAAGAGGAACAGTCACCATCATCAAATTTAGTTCTTTGTGCAAGTTATCTTCAATGTATCTCTTCGCAGCAAAAATCGCTTTTTGAGTATCTTTTGGGCTCAATAAGGATTTGTAGTTCTTTGGTAGTATCTTTTCTACCTCATTATAATTACTAATGCCCGGTCCAGCTAAATCTGCTTTCTTACTTGTCATCATAATAATCAAACCTTCTTCTCCTGGCAAATAATATGCTGTATTTAAACTTTTATTTATAAAACAGATAAAATATGTTTATGGGCCCGGCAGGATATGAACTCTAAATTATTTGTAGTTATAGCAATTGTTAGTGTTAGTATTGAAATAAAAAATAATTATTATATACTGACTTCTATTCAGGAAGTTAACCATATGCGGTACAAATGAGGGGAAACGTATGATTTTTGAACGGCTTGGAAATTTCATCGTTAAACGCTATAAACTGGTCCTGGTTCTCTGGATTATCATCCTCCTTGTTTGCGTGCCGCTAATCCTCAGATCCAGCCAGGTTGTGACCTATCAGCAGGAGACCACCATGAGCACCGGGCAGACGGATTCTGATAAGGCGGCGGCAATAATTGGCGAGCAGTTCTCCACGAGCACTTCCAATTCATCCATGATAATCGTTTTAGATACTGATAATGTATCGAGCCCACAAATGCGTGATTTCATCCTGGAACTGGAGCATCAGGTCAGGTCCGATCCAAATATAAAGTACTTTGAACCCAATATTCCTGGCGCTTTTCCAAAGGACTTCATCTCGGTCTATACTGTCCAAAGTTACATTTTCATCCAGGCCCTAGCCGGAATGTACCAGATGGCAGACATGGTTTCATTGGTGTGGGGCATACCTGCTCAGTACCTTCAGGTTTATTTGACTACTTCTGGGAACGACACCGAGGCTGCAGCTCAAATGAATGCAACCATACAAGCAATGGGTGCTGCAGACCCGCAGACTGCCGAAATGCTGTTCGGTTACTTCACCCTCTTCAGCACCAGTTGGCAGGCATCAGCGACCAACGTGACATTGGTCACGAACCCCCAGCTCAGGGCAGAACTGGCCGCACAGTCGGCAGTTGCAGTGATAACATCGAATCCAGAAATGCCCATCGTTCAATCGCAGATGATGCTCGTCATCGCGAACACATTCAATATAACGACCTTCACAAACGTGCAGATGGTACGTGAGTTTGCTGTGAACTCCATCGCTCAACAAATGAGCATCACAGATACAGAGTTTCTGAATGAGACCTATGACCTCACTAACCTGGCTAGTATATCACCGGAGAACCGTACAGCGGCCATCCAGGACTTCGTTTCAAACGTCGTCATACCCAACGGGACGATTGACACATACCCAATAAAGCTCCCCGCCGATATTCTGTCATCGTTCGTGAGTCCTGACGGACACGTGACCATAATCTCACTGGCCTTCACGAAAGGTGATGAGTGGACCGATAGCAGCGGGACGAAGCCCATAGTCAACAATGTCAAGGAAATCAGGGATATCATCTCTGAGCTCAAGGCAACAGAAAATGTACAGGGTCTCAAGACTTATGTCTCGGGCGGCGCGCCTATATCGTCGGACTTGATGGAGACTATGTCCAGCGACTTTGCTCTCATCGAGTTCGTGACCATTCCGGTCATCATAATACTGATGGGCCTGTTCTTCCGCTCCATCGTCACACCGGTGTTACCCCTTGGTGCCGTCATGATTGCACTTGGTCTGAGCCAGGCGGTCATATACATTATAGGGACTTTTGTGGCGGGCGTGGATTCCAATACCACGACCATGCTCTTCTCGATCCTTATGGGTGTGGGAACTGACTATTCGATTTTCATAGTGGCCAGATATCGCGAGGAACGTATCAAGGGCGCGTCCAGGGACGAAGCAGTGAAGACCTCGGTCACGTGGGCCGGTGAGTCCATCACCACTTCAGGTGCCACGGTCATGATTGCATTTATGTCCTTGGGGATTGCATCCTACTCGATGATTAGGGTGATGGGCATCGTGATGGGTCTGGCAATCCTGATTGCTCTTCTAATCGCCCTGACACTCGTGCCCAGCTTCCTCATGCTGATTGGAAACCGCATCTTCTGGCCGAGTAACAAGGAGCGGTTCAAGCGCTACGCCAAACTGAGTCGGGAGCGCCGAGCGGCGGGCAAACATGGGTATTTCTACAAGGCCGCCCGATTCTCTGTAAAACACGCTAAAGGGGTGGTCCTCGTGGCCGTCCTCGTTTCTATACCCACAACCTACATTTACTTGACAGCCGAGACGAGTTTCGATTTCATAGGAGGTATGCCTGGGGTCGAGTCCATCAATGGGATGAATGCCATGACATCGGGCTTCGGCGCTGGCCGCATAATGCCATCCAATGTTGTCATAGTGTTCGACCAGCAGATACTGATGGAGGACGGGAGCTACAACACATCGGCCTTGCAGACCATCGAGGACGTATCCTCATCCCTGGCCCGCAATACAATCGTACGCGAGGTTGATAGTCCTACCCGGCCATATGGCACGACAGTCGATTATGCCAATATTGCCAACCTCTCTGCGAATGACCAATCCAAGATGCGCGAGTTCATCGGCCAGGACAATCAGACCGTCCGCTTGAGCTTTGTTCTCGATGCACAACCAACTTCTAAAAAGGCCGTCGACTCCATTCCTGACCTGCGCTCCGCGGTCGAGAATATGCTCTCCGGCAAGGGCGTGAAGGAAGCCTACGTCGGCGGGTCCACTGCAGGAATGTACGACACCATGGTATCCATGGGCAGTGAGTTCAACCAGATGGAGCTTATCGTCATCATCGGTATCTTCATCGTTCTGGTAATCGTCCTGGGTTCTCTGTTCCTGCCGGCGTTCGCATTGATTAGTATAGGAATGTCCATATCTTGGTCGTTCGCGGCGACGTTCCTGATATTCCAGACCTGGCTGGGTGTTCCGATTCTGTGGCTCATCCCGCTCATCCTCTTCATCATGCTTATGGGCCTTGGGATGGACTACAATGTATTCATCCTGACAAGGATTCGAGAGGAGGTTCACAAGGGGAAATCCGATGAGGATGCAATAGTGGAAGCGGTGGACAGGACAGGGGGCATAATCACCGCGCTTGCCATCATAATGGGCAGCGCCATCGGGGTCCTGATGCTATCGTCCACGAAAATGCTGGCCGAGTTCGGCTTCGCCATCGCATTCGCCGTACTCTTGGATGCCATGGTGGTACGTACTTATATCGTTCCGGCCGTCATGAAGCTCCTCGGCAAATGGAACTGGTATGCACCTGGTCCTCTTCAGCGGGAACGAAGGGAGATGAAGGGAAGGAAAGGACATACTGAATCAGAATCAACGAAAGCAGATATGAAAAACTAATAGAGAGCATGGCGAGTAATTATTAAGACGTAGTCCATCTCAATTAAAGACGGGAAAACAAGTGGGCCCGGCAGGATTTGAACCTGCGACCAACTGGTTATGAGCCAGTCGCTCCGCCGGTCTAAGCTACGAGCCCGAATAAATTCGAGCCTAAATACAACTTCTACTACTTAAAATTTTGATATTAAAAATTAAGTAATTATTCTAATTATTAAAAATAATATAGAGTTTATTGTGATATAGACTTCCAAAAGGCAAGTGATTCCTTGTGCAACTCTGCTTTCCACAGAACAAATTTCAAATCGTCTTCAGGCGATTCAATTTTTACTAATTTAGGCTTATCTTTAATCTCATTATATTTTTCCATCTTACCACCTATCAATGCATATATGTGTTAAACTTTGTCTCTGTTGCTTTAAATACCTGCCGTGTAAAAATGTCAATAAGATAAAATATCGACTTATAAGGATAAAGTTCATTAATACTTCTTGGTTAAATATTGAGGCATAAAATGGTGGAGTTGACAACTTTATCTAGATATCCCTTCCTAAATGCGGCTAAAGATTATGTTAAAAATAATGATCTTTCTGTCGAGGAGTTATTAGACGATCCTTTGTATGAACGAGCGCGTGCAACAGGTGTTGAAAGACTCGATAATGCGTTCAAAAATAGAGACATTGGCGACCGAAAACTAGTTACTGAATCCGATTGTGTAATGGAACTTCTTTCTTATCCAATAGCAAGGATGATAGCTGTATGCATAGACGATATCTATTTCAAGAGAAGATATGCACTTGGTGAGGCTATTCATGCTTATAAAAATCTAATAAATGAATCTACTTCTTTTTTGATAAATGTTGCAAAAGAATTCAATTTGAATGTGATGCATATACCTGACATTAATAAGATAAGAATTTACTTTGTAGATTATCTTCACTATGCCCCAACAAGATACAAAGAATGGAAGATGATTAATCGCGGAATGAAGAATGGATACATAGATCTCTCCCATAAAGACCTTGCAAGAATAATACAGGAGGCATTAAGGAGCAGGATAAACGATGAACTTGACAGCAAGGAGTGTAGTAAATCGATTTACAAAATATTTTCCTCTGATATTAAAAGAATCCAAAATACAGTGATGATTCACAGGAAAAAACTAGAAAACGCACCTGTTGGAAAACTAGATGTTAAAAAACTGCCACCTTGTATAAAAAATATCCTTGCAGCTATACAAGCAGGAGAAAACGTACCGCACGTTGGAAGATTTGCTCTCGTATCTTTTTTAAATTCACTAAAACTTAGTACAAACGATATACTTAAGATATTCAGCACTGCACCAGATTATGAAGAGGATAAAACCAGATATCAGGTAGAACATATAACAGGTAGTATCTCTTCGACATCCTACAAACCACCGGGGTGTGACAAGATGCGTACTTATGGAATATGTCCTTCTGAAGAAATGGATGATTTATGTAAAAAGAAGCGGCACCCATTGAGTTACTATAACGCTAAATGGCGAGAGGAGAGTACCAAGCAATGAAACATTTTGTGACATTTGAAGGGATAGATGGTTCAGGTAAATCTACGGTATCAAAACTTGTTTATACGAAATTGAAATCGCAGGGTTACGATGTTGTTTTAACATACGAACCTACCGACACGTATCTGGGAAAACTTGTAAAAAAGTGCATAGAGACAAACTCCGATCCATTCATAACTGCTTTTGCATTTATTGCGGATCGGATCGATCATTGCAAAAAAATCCAGAAATGGCTTGACAATGGTAAAATAGTTCTCTGCGACAGATATGCAGAATCTACTTATGCATACCAGGGTGCGCAAATGCAGGATTTGGTTAAAAATCCCATAAAATGGTTGCAAGAAATCTCTAAAAATAGAATAATTGTCCCAGATAGAACTTTTATGTTTTTGATAGATCCAAAAGAGTCCGTTGGTCGTATACAAAATAGAACAAAATTGATTCCTTTTGAAAAGATTAATTTTCTTAAAAAGGTTAATAATAACTATCTTAAACTCGCAGTTGGAAAACGTTTTAAGAAAATAGATGCAAAGAAACCAATAGATGAGATTGTAAACATTTGCTACGAAGATATTATATCATAACTTTTTGCAAAATGCTCCCGTCCAGAATATGCGTTAATTGTTTAATACCCTGAATTGCATCATTCAACTTGAGCAAATGCGACAGCATAGTTATGACCGTATATTTTAGCACATTTAGGACAGATTGTAAAATAGAGGACGTTATTTAAGTTCATAATGAACATATATTAATTTATTTGAAAATTTAATTTCTCTCTACTGACTAGTCAGGACAATAAATAACATTCTTTCACACCGGAGTTTAAATTAAGCTGTTATATAAAAGATAAGTTTGTTACAATACACAACAATCAAGAAAAAGATGTTATTACGCTAACAATCCGTCTCATAATTTATTAATATTCAGCAAATGATTTAGACTTGATAAAAATGCTACAGAAAAAAAATAAAAAAATCAATACAAGATTAGGTGAAATTGGAAAAATATTAAACATGAGTAGTTCGGATGTAGTAAAATCCAAAAGAACAATAAGGAACATGATATGTGTTTGTATAGCTACGGGGGTAATTTCTATAATTGGTTTTTTCTTGGTTACGCGACAGGACTCAATTGGATTGTGGTATATTTCACCGAGCTTAAAGGATTTCAATTTTTTCAGAGGATTATTTTAAAAAATAAAACGCCAGTTTATTTTTCTAATATGCTTATACGAGAAGTTATATGTTTAAACTAAAATATGTGCCAGTAAGTGTTGGCTTAGAATTAACTAGAGAATGCAATATGCGTTGTGTGCATTGTGGGTCTTCTGCAGGAGATGTAAGATCCGGTGAGCTCACTACAAAAGAATTAATTGATTTATGTAAAAAATTAAAAAAACTAAAAACTAAATTAATTACATTTTCGGGTGGGGAGCCTTTAATCAGAAAGGATTGGTACGAAATAGGGTTGAAGGTTAAAGAATTGAGAATGGATCTATCTATTATTTCTAATGGTTATAACATTGACGAAAGAGTAGTTACCAAATTTAAGGAAATTAATCTATGTGCTGTAGGCATTAGTTTGGATGCTGCAACACCTGAGATTCATGATTCTATTAGAAGAATAAAAGGCTCTTTTGATAAATGTTTGAAAGTTTTAAAGTTATTAAGAGAAAATGATATTTCAACAACCGTTGTTACCACTATCAGTAAAGAAAATATTAAAGAGTTACCAAAGATCCGAGAAATTCTTCTTGATAAAAACATAGCTTGGCAGATACAAATTGCGATTCCGATAGGTCGTTTTCCTAAAGAATTAATCCTTTCGAAAGAGGAGTATTATTCAGTGTCTATGTTTATTTCTTCCACTCTCAATAGTTATTCTAAAAAGAGAATGCCTGTCATGGGCGCTCATAGTATCGGTTATAACTCTGAGGTTTTGAGAAGTACCATGCTTGTACCTAGATGGAATGGTTGTCAGGCGGGTATTAGCGCTCTTGGTATAGAGAGTAATGGCGGTGTTAAAGGCTGTCTTTCGTTACCAAGTAATTTTGTTGAAGATAATATCCGCAACAGAGACATTTCTGATATCTGGAACGATCCGAATATGTTTTCATATAATAGAAAATTTACAAAAGGTGATCTTAAAAATGATTGCAGGGATTGCAAATATGGAAGAATCTGTAAAGGTGGTTGCTTAACTGTTTCTACTGCGCTTAAAAATGAACCACATTGCAATCCTTATTGTCAATATCTAATTGAACAAGAAATGGTGGTCGAATAAAACTAAAAATAGTGCTCCCATCGGGATTTGAACCCGAGTCTAAGCCTCGAGAGGGCCTGATGATTGACCGGACTACACCATGGGAGCAAAAATTTGTTTATCCGCCTGAAGAAACTTGTATAATAACTAACTCTTCTCCTTCCCGTAGTTCTTCATCAATAGGAATCGGTTTGTTTTTGTTCATCACAACTATTGTATCTGGCTTCAGATTAAGTTTTTTAAGTGCACCTTGAACTGTCGTTCCTATATCTAGTTCTAAACTTTTTGTTTCCTTGGTTCTTGATATATTGACCTTTATCTTCACCTGAATCGATACTCATATAAAAAAGGGTTTGATTAAGCTTTTGACAATTCTATCTGTTGCAGGGGTAGCCAAGTCCGGACCAAGGCGGTAGTCTCGAAAACTACTGGTGCTTCGCACCTCGGGGGTTCAAATCCCTTCCCCTGCGCTATAAATACCTTTTAAATGCATTATATTATTATATAAAAAGATTTATATACTAACAATGCTAATTTAAATATACAAAAAACCAAGGTGTTGGTATGAAGAAAAAAATAATGTTAATAGCTGTGCTTATGATATACATATCATTTGCGTTATTTTCACCTATTGTTTTTGCTGAAGATACATCTGAAGGAAATCAAAGCTCAGGATTATTTAAATCCGAAATAGGCTTCGATGTCTCAACAGATTTAACGGCTCCAATAGATTCTTCACAGACAACAAAAGTTGAGATTAAAGTAAAATACCGATTGGATATGGGTCCATTAGCAAAATGGTTCTTTTTCAAAAGAAGAATCGGCAGATTAATGCTATTCGGTCCAGGCTATTTTTTGAAAATCAAGGGAATACCACAGGCAACTGTAAACCTGACAATAACTGAAGTTCCTGATTGGTGTACGGCAAAGTTAGATACAACAGCACTAACATTTGAACTGAACAAAAAAATACTGGACAATGAAATTACAGAACAAATAGTAAAACTCGAGTTTACAATAAATGAAGATGCTAAATCATTGGAGAAAGGAGATATTGTAGTAAGTGCAGAATCCTCTATACCTTGGGGGAAAATTTTCAAAAAACCAATTCTTACATTACCCGGTGCAACCAATACAACCTCGATTTCTGTACAAGTAGCTTACAAATCAGATATTTCTATTAATGCAGAATCGGAATTAACTGTTCCTCCACTCCAAAACAACGTCGTTCCAATTAACATTACAAATAATGGAAATGGTAAGAGTGACGTGGCTGTAAAATTTTCAACACCAGAAAATTGGAATATAACCTTTGACCAATATGTGATTACGTTGGATGTAGGCGAAACTCAACAGATGAATTTAATGTATATCCCTCCAAGAGATTTTTCTGATCAAACAGTAGATATTACATTTATACCTATTTCAACAGAGGGGTATTACCAAGGAACACCAGTCGCATTCAACATAAACTTCCATAATGACGGTAGTCTCAAAGAAGAAGGCGGAATGGATTTATCGATACTTCTACTCATAATACCGATCTTTGTTGTCATAGCAATAATAGTTGCTATTCTATTATTGAGAAGGAAGAAACAATAATTTTTTTTCTTCATTTTTTTCTATAAACTTTTAAATCAGAATAGGTAATACATTTTTCTTAATTTAGAAGAAGAGTTCCTTGTTATGAAACAAAATATTAAACACCTTGAAGAAATTTTCAAACTATTAAAAGAAGAGCTAAAAGAAAATAAGGCTTACGAGGTCTCGCAATCAAATTGGGATGAAATTGTTGATACTCCATTTACTACGTTAATTTCATGCATTCTGAGTCTACGTACCAAGGATGAAGTGACAGAAAAAGCGTCCGTTAGACTCCTTAAAAAATATGATACACCGCAAAAAATTATAAAACTACCCGAACAGAAAATACAGTCGTTGATTTACCCTGTTGGTTTCTACAAAACAAAAGCAAAGAGAATAAAAGAAATCTCTAAAACACTCATAGAAAACTATGCTGGAAAAGTTCCAGATGATTTTGACGAACTGTTAAAACTAAAAGGTGTTGGTAGAAAAACTGCAAACATTGTGATGGTCTACGGGCACAAAAAACAAGGTTTCCTGCCAATAGATACGCACTGCCACAAAATCCCAAATAGACTTGGCTGGATTAAAACAAAAACACCTGAGCAAACTGAGTTAGAACTCAAAAAGATTCTTCCAAAAAAATATTGGGATGATTTCAATCATCTATTTGTCACATTCGGTCAAACCATCTGCGTACCAATTTCGCCATTTTGTAGTAAATGTCCAATAAATAAATATTGCAAACGAGTATCTGTGACAAAAAGTCGATAAAATTTATTTTGATTACTTATTGACTTGTAATTTTATGAATTTTTCAATTTCTTTTACAGTTAAATCTTCTTTTTCATTCATCAAGTCAATTATTTTTTCTTTTTCATTCCAATTAGTATAGTACATCTCTTGCGTTTCACTTAGTTTAAATTTTATACCTTTGCTTTCCGCGAGTTCTTTCAATTGTTTTTCAGTTAGCCTATTTAACAATTCTTTCTTTATTGACATAAATTATCTCTTGATTTTGGTTCGGAGGGAATCCTTCTACCTTATTATTAATTTTATCATATCTCTAAATGCAAAATTGAATTGCTAAAATAACCGATTAATTTATTAATAAGAAATAGCATACTTCTTCTGCAAATCGAGCGGATGGGATGCAGAGTGACAATAAATTTGTTTTTTCTAGAGATTCTAAGAGACCTTTAATTATTAGATCTTTAAGAAGAAGCAATGTTCGGAAAAAAATTGCGGATTATCTATTCGATATTAGTCCAAGTGGAAGTTATACTTCTGAAATTGCATATAATGTAAAGACTACGCCGACAAACGTAATTGGAGCTATTAGAGGAATGGGTACCCGGTACAAAGAAGGCGAGTCTCTTATATCTTTAGACATAGTTGAACAAATTACAAGTGGCAAAAATATTAAATTGTATAAATTAACAGACTTTGGAAAAGAAATAGTCAATTCTCTTAGAAACAAATAACATCAATTTCAAAAATATTTTTTTAAATTTCCTTGCCTTTTCTTCTTATTTCAAACATCGTTGTTACTTGAGTTTCTTCAACCTGATCCATGTTTCCATCTTCATATTGAACAACCAACCATCTACTTGGATGTGGATATGTGTTGACCACCCTCGCTTTTCTTCCAGGTATGTCTGGATCCAGAGCATCTCTCACAAAAACCTCGATACCTTTCTTTATGCCTCGATCTTTTAGCATTTTTCCCTCGTCTACGTTCTGCATTAATATTGTTATCATATTTATAAACTTATATTTGCAAACTATAATTATGGCGACATTTAAATATACTTCATGCATTACTAATTACAGAGGTGGGTAGCATTAAATCAAAATTCTTAACTTTAGTAATATTTATTTTTACATTTTTAGGCCTGTTTTTTGTAATGTTTACTGAAAAATGTATTGCTGCAGATCAAGCTGGAGTGTCTTTTTTAGGTGAACCAACTTACAGATTAATTACAAATATTGAAAGAAATGGTCAGATAATTGGTAAGACTTTTCAGATTAATGTAACTTTGCATAACTCCGGAAAATTGAGGTCTGATGAACTTACAGTAAACCTTTCCGATCAAGAGGGCTTTACGCTAAATAGAGAAAGCATATATCTTGATCCAGGCGAAACAAAGACTATTTCTTTTGCCTGGTCTACAACAGTAAATAAAAATCAACAAATTGTGGTTAATTTCTATCCAACAAATCTTGATACGATTTGGGATGGATATAATAGTGGATCAACAAGCTTTACTGTTAGCGCTGTGGGTGGAGGTGGTATACCCGCAACAAGTACACCCGGATTCGAATTTGTAGCCTTATTATCTGCCGTTGCAATTTTGATATTTTTGTTGAAAAAAAAGAAATAGGACTTATAATTTTACTTAGTGCCGTCCAATCTCTAAATGCTATAATTTCTCATTGGCAACAATTTTCGCATGATCAACTTTCATGGCATCTTTTCCGTCGTATGATATTATATTTGCAGGAGAAATGCCGTGCTCGGTCCAGTCCGTAGGCAAATCAATTTCCTTCGAGCCTACGGTTGCCAATAGGTTATTATTTTTGTCATAGAATTTTACAAATACTTCCACATTTACGGCTCTATTCGCAATATTTTTGAAAAGGTATTCTACGTCAGCTCTTACGATATTACCTGAATGATCTTTGGTAAAATTTAATGATGAATAAACGAGTTCTACCACTTTAGAATCTAAAGTTATCAATTTTGAACTATTTTCGACTTCTGTTCCTTTTTGTTCACAACCGCTTAAAAAGGCAATTGTAATGATAATGGCTATTAATAATAAGCATGGAATTTTCCTCATCGTTTTCCCCTCCTTTTCTTCTTGCCAGATATTAACTTACTCGTTAATATAAATTTTTATTAAATGGTTTTTATTAAATGTCTTTAACCTATAATATTATGCTGAAAAAATTAATATACATTATTTTTGATAGAGTTTGTGTAGGGTTAGAAACTTATCTCGGAGGTAAAGATGCCACAGGTAGAAAACTCAGAAATTGTTAGACATGTTCTACAAACCTTAGTTGATATATCTGGTAGAAAAACTACTCAGATGCAGGCTGTTTTAACATTGAGTGAATTAATTAAAAAACTCGAAGAAAAATATGTTTTTCTGAGGCATATCGAAGTAAAGAATGTGCGTTATTCTGAGATAGATGATCCTATTTCAGTAATGTCTGATATCGATGGAGTGGAGTCAAACGATGTTGGTAAAGCGCTTTATGATATTATAAAAACGATGAATACCAATTTGGGAAAAGAAGCGGGTCATTTTTTTATTAGAGAGTTAAAAAATAGATTGGGGGATGCTTATAATTCAACTATGGAAGAAATGGGCGTAGATTTAGGCCTCATGCAGTTAGAATTTGAAGTAAATGAAATGACAAAAAAATTGTAAATACAGAATTTTTCGGTTTTTTTAATCTTCTTATTTTTATATCCTTTTATCGCGTAGTTGTATATGCATTTCTTTATTTGAACAAATTTTTGCATAAATACCTGCATATGCATCTGCTTACCTACCTGCAAATAAAGTATATAAGCTTTTCAGATATTTATGAGGGTTAGCACTCTAAATATTTGTTTATTTAGAACTGAAAAGGAAGGGATGTGGGAATCATGGAAAAGAAAACATATAATAAAATTAAAAATAAAGACATTGGTGATATGGGTATTGGTGCTTTGATAGTTTTTATTGCAATGGTCCTTGTGGCAGGTATCGCTGCAAGTGTTTTAATTCAGACCAGCACCTCTCTTCAGACACAAGTGTTATCAACAGGTACTGAAACTACTTATGCAGCAGCTAGTGGAATACTAGTCGAAGGTGTTGAAGGATATAATGCTTCTGGCGCCGGAAATATTAGTCGTTTGGGTATTGAAATTAGGGCACGTGCAGGATCACCTGATATTGATTTGAGAACGACAATTATTGAACTGTCAAATTCCAGTAATAAATTTGTTTTGGAATATGATCTTAACACATTCACGCTTTCAGCTGCTGTAAGTGCCGATATATTTAGTTGTGCATTTCCAACTTCGAATACCACTAATTATGGTATAATAGTATTGCAAGATGAAGATGGGTCATGTACTTCAGATAGCCCTGTGATTAACTTTGGAGATCATGTAATTTTAGTTGTTGGTAACGTGTTTGAAGGTTTACAACCTCGCCAGGATGTATTTGGATATGTCCTTCCTGAACAAGGTTCTCCTGGTCTTATTGATTTTCGAACGCCTGAAGCATTTTTTGATGCTATAATTGATTTACAATGAGGTGATAAGAAATGAGAAAATTATTGTTTAATGAGAAAAATAATGGTGGTTCTATCGGAATTGGTGCTATGATCGTATTGATTGCTATGATACTTGTAGCAGGTGTTGCTGCATCAGTAATTATTTCAACTTCTACTACGCTTCAAAGTCAAGCGATGAAAACAGGAATTCAAACCATCAGAGAAGTTTCCAGTGGACTTAATGTTTTTTCAATTGTCGGATATGCTGCAACTGGTGAAGATATGTCCTGCTTGGCAATAACCATAGAAGGAAGACCCGGTGCTAATAGAATTGATTTGAACAATACCTTTATTTTAATTAGTGATGGAACAACGAAATCCCTGTTGAGTTATGCGTGTATAAGCGATGATCCAACAAATGTCAGTTTCTTTAATGCTAGCGTAACAGGTGATTTGTTTACTGCTGTAAATTGGTCTCTTCTAGATTCTGCTAAGTTCGCTGTTGGTGTGTTACAGGATTATGACGGATCGATGAGTACCCAGGCTAATCCAACGATAAATCGTGGTGATAAGGCATGCTTGTTTATCCATATGGATACTGGTGGAACGTTTGACTCTCAGTTACCAACAAGAACAGAAGTATTTGGTGAAGTTATTCCTGAAATTGGAGCATCAGGAGTAATAGGCTTTACATCACCGATGTCATACTTTGACAATATATATACTCTACAGTAGAAAATATAAAATTCGAGAGAATCGTTCTCTCACACTCTTTTTTTATTTTTTTTTGAAACCATAATTTTTTATTCTGCTATTTGATTCGTTATTTTGGATGGGCTCTCTTTAGGGATGCCTAAAATCCTGATTTACTGGGAGGTGAGAAGAGTTAAAATTACTTTAACTCAGAGGGGACTATTCACTGATAAAAACGCAGCTGTTGGAATAGGCTCATTAATCATCTTTATTGCAATGATAATCGTTGCTGGTGTTGCGGCGTCTGTAATGATTCAAACCATGAACAGTATGCAACAGCAGGCATTGAAGACTAGCCAAGATGTCCTTAAGGATATCTCTAGTGGACTAAGAGTGACTTATGTAAGTGGCTATAATAACGAAATGAGTATCACACAACTTGCGATATTAATTACGACAACAGCTGGCTCTGATGATATTGATTTGACTTATGCCTATATTTCGCTTTCCGATTCTACTAAAAAGGTAATTCTAACTTATTCAAGTGACTGTTTTAGTAGCAGTGTCTCAAATGGTTTATTTGGAACATTAAATTCTAGTAATCTAACAGCTACGGCCTATGGAATAATGGTAATAAGAGATATAGACGGTTCATGTACTTTTACAAAACCTACTATCAATAGTGATGATATAGTTGTCCTACTGGTTAATACAACAGAATGTTTTTCAGGCATAGACACAAGAACTGAGATTTCAGGGACTGTTATGCCTGAGCAGGGAATGAATGGTATAATTAGTTTCACTACACCAAGTACATATAATAGTGCGATTGTTGAATTACAACCATAAAAGTTAAATTTTTTTTCATCCAAAGAATATCTTTGCTATTTCGTATAATTCCATATCAACGGTTTTTAGTTTAGAAACCGCTTCTTCGAGTTTAACAGGAACTATTTTATTGCCCTGCAAGGCAACCATTTTGCCAAAATCTCCGTTCTTTATCAATTCGACAGCAGCTACACCAAATCTTGTAGCCAAAACCCTATCATGCGCGGTAGGGCTGCCTCCTCGTTGCACATGGCCTAAAACAGTAACTCTTGTCTCTACATTCATACGTTTCTCTATCTCTTTAGCTAAAAAATTACCTATACCACCAAGTCGTACATTACCAAACGCGTCCTTTTCGTCTGTTATAGTAACCAATCCACTCTGTTCAATATTTTGCCCACTTTTTGTATCTGAATTGTATTCAATTTTTGGGTGTGCTCCCTCGGCTATAGCCACTATACTGAATTTTTTTCCACGATCATATCTAGCTTTAAGATTCTTACAAACCTCATCTATGTCGAAAGGAAGTTCTGGAATTAGTATCTCATCAGCCCCACCAGCTATACCCGCTATAGTTGCAATCCATCCAGCATGTCTGCCCATTACTTCCACAACAATGATTCTATGATGGGATTCAGCCGTTGTATGAAGTCTATCTATTGCTTCGGTGACGATAGAGACGGCTGTGTCAAAACCAAATGTATAATCTGTTCCTGAGAGATCGTTATCTATGGTTTTTGGAACACCGACTACAGGTATATCCATTTCGTATAGTTTTTTTGCGACACTTAATGTATCGTCCCCTCCAATAGCAACAATAGCATCTATGTTAAATTTCTTAATGTTTTCAATAGTCTTCTGTAAATCTCCTTCCTCTTTAAGGGGATTTGTTCTCGAAGTTCCAATAATGGTTCCTCCTTTTGGAAGAATTCCTGAAACACTATAATCAGTTAAAAGTTCCATTTCTCCGGTGATTAGTCCCATCCATCCATTTTTTATACCTGTGACTTCCCAGCCGTATTTCATTGATTTCTTTACCACGGCTCTAATTACTGCATTCAAACCTGGGCAGTCTCCCCCTCCTGTTAAAACGCCTATCCTTTTCATATAAATCAACCATTTATATTTTAACTCTAATTATCTCCTCAAACCATCTATTCCCTATTATTTTATAATACTTTTTGTAATACAAAAAATCCACGCTTCATCCTGTGCTTAGCATCCCTCCAAATACCAATTCGACAATGTAACTCGTAATTGCTATAACCCATACAAATGGGACAAAATAAATCAAGGTTACCAGTACATGGCTTCCTCGCATCATTCTCAATGTTAAAGCCAACAGAAGACAGTGTATAACAAGTACGAAAAATATTATTAAAAAATTATAGTTGTATATATTTGGATCTATATAGTGAAGTATAGCTCCGATATTTATTTTATTCTCTCCCAAACCCGCGAAAGGGTCTCCCGTATCCTTTACTATAGTGTTTAGGTGTCTACCTATAATCAAAGATATGTAAATAGCAAAGGCTATACCAAAAGTTATTCCACCAAATAATGCAATAGATGTATTTACAATGGTTAATTTCTTTACACGGAGATCTCTGATTTTTCTCATATTTTCGGCTATCATCCGCGCTACGTTGCGAGGGTTTGCGGCGGCGTAAGTAGCTTCACGAAACATCTCACTTGATCGCTGAATATAATTGCTGCCAGTGTCTACACCAAACCATTCCCATGCATCGTTATCGTTGATCCTTGTTCTTAGCCGTCGGTAAAGATCTCTTACATGTTTTGTTAAAACTCCGTAATCTTTTTCACTTAGATAATAAACCGAATCGTTTATTTTTCCTCCTCGCATAGTAGATATTGAGCCTAAAGCGGGTAAAAAACCTAGGAAGCTTTTTTCTTTTCGTGATATGTTTTGCTCTTCAATGAATACAGCTGTACCTGCGATCATTAAGGGAGTTATAGCAATTGCAAATAAGATTTCAAAAGGTATCATTTGTAAAATAGGAATTGATAGGTAATATCTCCCAAAAATTATGAGAGATACAACAAAAATCGTTAAAACTACAGATAATCTAAAGATACGTTGTATTTTTTCCTCTATTTCTCCTTTTTCGCCTGTTACATGCCATATCTCATCTACAGGCATCATCGCCTTTAGAAGATACATTAGCATACCTTCGCTTATAATAAGTAAAAAGGATGAGATTAAAATGAACGTGTTCATATCTTCGGTACCCATTATTATTGGTAAAACTATCCCAAGTGTCATTACAAACATAATGGCGATCAGCATGCTTACGTAGACTTCATTTAAAATAACGACATTCTCATTGCTTGTTTCATACAGTGTTTTATATTCTTGCAAGACCGCTTCTTGTTCTATTTCTATAAATTCTCTATGTTCTACACCACTATCAAGACTCTGCGAAAATCTATCTAAAAAATCTTTTAGTATTTTACTTGGTGTTCTAGCAGAAATAAAACGGAATGCCTTTGATAGAGGCATACGCCACTGAGTAGAGAGTACGCTAATTCTTTTAAGTTCTTCTCCAAGTGCACCATATGCCTTTTTGCCGCCTAGAATGCTGATGATGTCCTTTAACGATAAATCTGAAATAGCTAAAACTCTAAGATGCGTTATGAAAAAATGTATTTTACCATTGATGTCGTTCTCTCTGCCCTTCCATTTTATAAATGGATATAAAACTCCTAAAAATATCGGAACTGTGCCTCCTATGATAAAGGTTATGAGATTAAAATTTATGGGATATGGAAGAATTGCATTCAAAATGAACGGCATGAGGGAGATCAATAATCCTAAGATAACCAAAGGTAACAGTGTTGCAAGATAAAATTTTCTGGGATTTTCAAGACTTCTATATGCTATTTTAAATTGTTGTAAGAAATCTTGCTTTTTTTCAACTTCGTCTTTCTCTAAATCCTTCTCAGATTTCTTTGATTTTTTTTTCTTCTTTTCCTCAGCCATATTTACCCTTTATAGAGTGATAGGTATTCCTTTGTCTCCCTCTCTATAATAGCTCCAAATACATTGAACTACCTCGTAGTAGTCCATTATCTCTTCTTCAACCATTCTATCTAAAATGTGTTTTCTTTTGTCATATTCTAGATAAATTTCTGCTAAATCTGCGTACCCTGCATTTTTTGCTATTTTTTGTTCTAAAATAAAACTATTTCTATTTGCTTTGAAACGATGCATGTCTTCGACTGGATCCCATTCAAATGCATTCCTTGCCATTATACCATCAACTTCTCTATTGTAACCCTCGATTTCATCTATGGAAGTAACCCTTCTTATGAATTTTCCATTCCTGTCTATAGCTAGTTGTATAACTACAAAATCAAGATTGTCCATGAATGTTTTAGGTACGTTTATCGGATCACCTGTGAAACGTTGTATAACCTTTGTGACCGAACCAGCATGAAATGTTGTCATAACAGGATGTCCTGTCTGCATAGCTTGGAATACTATACTTCCTTCTGCGCCTCTAACCTCGCCAGGTATTATGTACTCAGGTCTAGATCGCAATGCGGCTTTAAGTAAAGTAAATAAATCTACCTGTCCTTCTTCAGGGCCTGTTGTTTTAGTAAGCAATCTTTGCCATACTTCGTGCGGTACTTGTAATTCTGGCGTGCTTTCAGCGGTATAAATTTTTTTTTCAGGAGGTATGAAAGGAATTATTGCATTCATTGTGGTAGTTTTACCGCATGCCGTTCCACCGCATAAGAAAAAACTGCGTCCATATTGAAGGCAAAGCCAAAGATATGCGCCTATGCTTGAACTTAGCGTTCCCCATTTTATTAGTTGTGTTATGCTAATTGGAGTTTCTGTAAACCGTCTAATAGTCATACTTGGTCCTTTTAGACTAATTGCATCGCTATAGATGATGTTGCCTCGACTTCCATCAGGTAAAACCCCATCTGCTATAGGTTGCCCTTCACTTACTGGTGCGCCCATTTTTTCACTTAATTTTCTTGCAAAAAGGTGGCCCTCCTCTTTACTGATCTCAACATTAGTTTTAATCATCCCAAAAACCTTGTGTGTTAAATGAATTTTATTTCCAGTAACGATGTGAATATCTTCCAGATACGGATCTCTCATAAAACACTCAATAGGTCCACCACCTATCAAATTTTTAATGAGATAATATTTCAGATTACTCTTTTGGGGTGATGTAGCTTTTATTTTGTCACGTTTACCAGAGTTTAAAAATTTTATTTTTTTTGCTGTTTCAGCTTCAATCGCTTTTTCGTCTACTATAATAATTTCGTCTATTAATTCATTTAAAATTATCTTAAATTCTTCATCTGCTATAACACTATCTTTTTTAGGAGCTAATTTAACTATCAATTTTTGTAGCTCTTCATATTTTATTTGCTCGTTCTTGTCTAACTGTGGTTCAATTGCATAATACTCTAGTTCCTCCATATCTCTTGTCTTATATACGTGAATAAAAATTGAACCATGACCAGGATATATTAAGTTAGGATATTCTTCATCTCTTACTTCAAATGGTAAAGCTGCATAGAAAACAGGGCCTTTCATTTTCTTTCCGATATTATCTAAATACACTTTTAAATGTGGATTTTTTAGAATAATCTGTTCTTTTTCTTTTTCATTCATTACTGCCATTTTCATTCACTTTTGTCTTACGTGATACAATTTTTAAGGTGGCTTTTGTCTCCCCGCCTTGTTTACTGTTTTTTTTATATTGATATTGGTAGTCCCTCTATTCCCTCTCTGTAAAATGTCCAAATAAACTGAACAAACTCGTAATAATCAAATATTTTTTCTTCTACCATTCTTTCTAAGATGTGTTTTCGCGTATCATATTCATCGTATATTGTCATTGGATCGTCTAGCCCCATCATTGGGGCTATCCTTCTTTCTAAAATGAAACTGTTTCTGTTTGCCTTAAAAACTTGGATGTCATCTACGGCATTCCATTCAAATGCCTTTCTTGACATTATACCATCCACCTCTTTATTGTAGCCTTCTATTTCATCTACCGAAAGGACCCGTCTTATTTTCTTTCCTTTACGTTCTATAGCCATTTGTATTAGTACAACGTCTAGGTTATCCATGAATGGTTTTGGTATGTTTATAGGATGACCTGTGAAACGTTGTATGACCTTTGTGACAGAGCCAGCATGAAATGTCGTTACAACAGGATGTCCTGTCTGCATAGCCTGGAACACAACCCTTCCTTCGATTCCTCTAGTTTCGCCTGGAATTATATAGTCTGGTCTGGATCTTAATCCAGCTCTTAGAAGATCACCTTCGTCGATATGCCCTTCTTTTGGGCCAGTTGATCTGGTAAGTAACTGTTGCCAAACAGGGTGAGGTATTTTTACTTCAGGAGTGTTTTCTACTGAATATATCTTTTTATCAGGTGGAATAAAAGGAAACATTGCATTGGATGTGGTCGTTTTACCAGATGCTGTTTCGCCGCAAACGAAAATACTGCGTCCGTATTGAAGGCAAAGCCAAAGATATGCACCAATTCCTGCATCAATTGTTTTCCAACTGATAAGCTGTGTAATGCTGATAGGTGTTTCGCTAAATTTTCTAATAGTCATTGTTGGTCCTTTAAGGCTTACATCTTTGCTATGGATGATATTCACTCTGCTGCCATCCGGAAGGACTCCATCTGCAATTGGTTGTCCTTCGCTGACAGGGCTTCCAATTTTTTCAGCGAATTCTTGAGAAAATTTATTGGCCCACGATTTATCAATATGAATATTTGTCTTGACCATTTCAAAGACTTTGTGGATTAGATGTACGTTTTCCCCAGTAATGATATGGATATCCTCGATATAAGGATCCCTCATAAAAGGTTCTAATGGACCCCCACCGACAATTTCTTTAGTTATATCATATTCTATATTCATTTTCTCTAAAGGACTAACTTTTATTTTTCCGCCTCTAGCTTTTGCAATTTTTCCAGCAGCTTTTTTGTCAACAACGGTAATCTGATCTAAGGCTTCTTTGATTGCCTTTCTTAACTCATCCTGAGTTTTAATATTTGTTTTAAAATGAGCTCTTTCATACATCATTTCTATAATCATTTCGCGTTTTTCTTTAGCATTTCCGGTTACTTCGGGTTCTACGGCATGATACTCTGGTTTTTCCATATCATCTGTTTTAAAAACATGTATAAAAACTGAACCTTTTGTAGTGTAAATTAGATTGAGTAGATCTTGTTCTTTTACATCCATAGGTAATTTGCTATAAAATGTTGGTCTTCCCATCTTTTTTTCAATTTCTTCTACGTATTTTTTAAGATGTCGATTGTCTTTCAGTAATTTGTCTACTTCAGTTTTACCTATTTCAGTCATATTTTTTTCACTTTTCTTTAGAATGCCACTCCGCTAGTTTCTATAGTCAATCCAACACCAGGTCTAACAGAAAATGTTGTTAACGGTTCATATTTAAATCTTGCACCGTTAAACTTGTCTATATAAATATTATGAACAATGCCGATTCCAGGCATAGTTTCGCGTGTTATCTTAAAATGAATGTCAGCAATCATCTGAAAGGCATTATGAATTTTTGTAGACCATTCATTTGGATTTGCAGTTGCAATTATTATTTTGCCCGAGCCTTTTAATCGATTGAAAAAGTTAGTGAGCTCTACCAAGTTATTGTCATTTAAACTTTCATTCAATAGTGTAGATAACGAATCTATAAATATTATCTCCGGGTCAAAAAGTTGTTTACACGTAAGTAATCCTTCAAGAAATGTGTTTTTAGGTTTCGTCTCTGCAAGCATTACTTCAGTTGATATGAAGAAAAGCTTACCTGACATTATATATTTTCTAATATCATATCCTACAGAGGCTGTTTGCCTAAGAAAAGTCTTTATGGTGTATTGTGTAGAAACATATGAACATGTTGAACCATTTTTTAAAAAAGCATAACAAAATCTTTGAGAAAAAATGCTTTTGCCAGTCCCTTCTTTCCCTTCCATAAATACCAGTGTTCCATCTGGTATTTCTTTTCCAAATCTTTGCTCGAAACCGTCTTTTTCTCCTTTTCTTTCCAAGATTAAAGATTTGGTCGCCATATTTTATCATCCCACCCATTTTTTTTAAACTGTGAAAGTAAATTCATCTTCAATGGCTTGAGGTCCAACTATTCTTAATACGTGGTCGCCAGAAGATATTTCACTATCGTCTATATACAACGTTGTAATCTCATCAGGTTTTATTGAACTATCTGAGAAATTGTAATTGTCTGCCACTACAATTTCTCCATCTACAAATAAATGAAATGTTTGATTAGTTGTTGTAAGTTCTTTAGCTCCAATATTTTTTAGGTAAAATAAGTAATTATTTCCAGACGCTGGTGTGTGGTCCGGATCATTTATTATATTAAACTCTGTATCCAAGCGTTCTTGTACTCTGTCTCCTCTTTCTGATAGACTTTTGCTAAGATCAGTTACAACTGTTATAAGTACTCCTGACACAGCGCTGGCTGCAATTACAGCTGCAATAAAGAATACCACGTGGGTCCCAGTTAGGCTAAATCCCATTTTTCATCACTTTCCATTAAGGTAAATTAAACTCGTAATAATCAGATACACCATTATTTGTTAAGACCTTCAATGTATTTATCCCCGTTCCTTGCAAGTTAGATACATTGAAATAAACTTCATTTTCAGGATAAAGAAATGATTTTGAGCAGGTGAATCTTTTTTCAGTGCCATTTACTAATATATTGAAATAAGTAGTTTCTAGTGTTATGCTGCCTGTATTTTCTACGGTGATATTTATATCGTAATCTGATCCGTTATTTTCAATACCTACATATGTAATATTTATATCGGTCTGGATTCGATCGATGGCTCTATCACGCATGTTGTAAAATGAATCATGAACATTTGTTAGTGTAGGGACAGTAGCTCCTATGATAACCTCTATGGCTATCAGTAAGGTAATTCCAATAATTGCAGTAGCAGCTATCAATGAGAATCCCGTGCACTCCACCTCCAGCTAATTAGCAATATAGCTAAAGTCCCCTCAAACTATTTATTTAGAAATAATAAACACAAAGGAGGTATAAATATTTTTATTTAGATTCGTAGCCATCAAGCTTTTTTGCAATTCTGGAAATATCATTATCTATTCTGTCTATAAAATGTCTATCAAAATCTCTTCCTTTGAGTTTTTGTATGAATAATAATGATTGTATATGGTCTTTAGATGGTAGATTTGACACTTCTTTCTTTGTCGAATCCATTCTTTTATTCTCGTCAGTAATTCCCTGCGAATAGTCCATTAAACTTATCTTTACATCTTGAGAAATCCATCCTATATCTACATAATACTCGAGTATAATTGAAAGATTAGAACGTCCACATTTGTCAATAAGATATTGTAGCCATTTCATTAAAACAATGACACTCTCAGGATCGTTAGGAATTTCTGTTAGAGGATCCAATCTTAGATCAGTAAAACTGCTTCCGGGAACTTTTATATCTTCTGTTGTAACTATCTTTGGAGACGATATTCTTTCTTTTGTTATAGGAAATCTAATATCGCTTTTGGTAACAATTCCTGCCTTGCTTAATGTACCAGTTTCAATTTTATTAATTCTCTCCTCAAGTCTTTCAATAGTTTGAACCAGTTTTAACATATCTGAATCTGTTTTTCTCTCTATTGGCTGTGTGCTCCTAGGTGTTAATTCGTCTTTCGTTTTTTCTGCATATTTCGTATAGTTTTTCATTATGTTTACTATTTTGTCCACAAGCAAATTAAGTTGTTCTTTACTGATTTTCACATTTTTTTCTGTTAATTTTTTTTCTAATTTATCTGCAATTCTTGAAGGGATCGCTCTCTTTTCGACTAAGGCAGATAGTTCATTTTTAAAATCAAAATCACTGGAAATACTCTTTTTCCTATCCCCCTCACTTTCTCCCATAATCCCACCTTAATTTACTTTTCACTCTTTTAAACTTTCTATAAATTCATCTATTGTATTATCAATTTTTTCATCAAACGTCATTTCATTTAATGACTTTTCGATTATTACGTCTAAATCTTCATTGGACAGTCCTTCAATTTTTGGTCCTCTGATTGTTTTACCTTCCATCAGTTGTGTTTCCTCTTTTGAATTCTCCAGGTTTACACCTGCATTTTCAGCAAAAGCCTCAAAGTCATTCATTCTATTTTTTAAATCGTCTATATCTTTTGTAAAGGTTTCCAATGCCTCGATTCTTTTCTTGGTAACTTTTGAGAGACCTACAAATGGATTCATTTGTTCTGATACAATTTCATATAAGCTAACAAGATCATCTAGATCTTTTGATACAGACTCCAATCTTTTGTTTATGGTGGTTATTTCTTCAGAATTCTTTTTAATTTGAAAATCAAAATCTTTTATACTCTGAAGTATCGCGCGTCTTTGTTCCAAGGCTTCTCTTGATGTGTCCTCGAGGTCCTTTGATACTGGTTCATTTTGTTTTTGAGTTTCTTTTTTTTCTTCTGTGGATCCAACTTTTATAACTTTTCTCAAATCGTCAGTATTTTTCTTTGCATTTTCTTCATTTTTTTGGACAGGCTCGCTAGAAGAAGCAGTATTTTTTTTGGTATCATCAGCATCTTTTTCAGCTGATTCCCACTCGTCTTTTCCCATCTTTAACTTTATCTGTACCCCTCCTATACAGCCGGATAAACTAGACCCTATATAATAACTATAAACTCGTATTTATACTTTTATTTGTAGGATATTTTTTTTCAAATTAGAATGAAATTTGTATTATTTATACTCTTTGGGTATCAAATGTGAACTGAAAAATAACATATTAGGTAAAACAAAAAGTTTTAAAGTAAATAAAGAATAGAGAAAAATGCATAATTTTCGTATTTTGCAAAGGGAAAAAGATGGCTAAACCAGTTGAGGAGTTAAAAACTAAGGATAAAAAAAGCGCCCAAACTCTAGGACGTAGTTTAGTTTTAAGCATAGATCAAAATGAGAGAATTGTTAAATTTAATAAAGAATGTGAACAAATTTCTGGTTATACTAAAAATGATGTATTAAATAAGCATCCTTTTGACTTCTTGATGCCAGATCGCTATCGCGAGCAGTGGAAAAAATTTTTAAATTATTCTAGAGAAAATAAGATGATGGACAATTTTAAACTTCCTTTATTGACTCGCCAGGGACATGAAATTATGATATCCTGGAGTAGTTTTCCTACTAAAAACAATAATGGTGCTGTATCGGATGTTAATCTTGTAGGAGACTTGGTTAAAGACTGGAATGACGTTACTGAACCTTCGGTTAAAAATCAAAAAATTGAAATTAAAAGTAGAACGATGGATCCGGGAAAAACACAGGACTATGAAACTCTTTATAAAACCGTTAAAAAATTAGAAAAAATAAATGCTGAATTGGAAAGAAAAAATAAGGGTCTTGAGAAGAATTTTAAGAACTTGAGTGTTCGCTGGGATGATTATAGGAAGAAACGAGAGGAGAAAGATAAACAATCTGGCCGTCCTCTTAACAAAAGCCTGTATTCCATGTCTGAATTATTTGGTGGTAAGAAAAGACGACAAGAATTAGAACATATGAAACATGAACTAGATGAACGAGAAGAAATATTGAATAAGATCGAATCTAGACTTATTGCTGAGAAAAAAAAGATGAACAATCAGATGATTGAATTTCGAAATTGGCGCGAGAAAATCGAGTCTCTGGAGAACGAAGTTGAAAATAGATGGAATGAGCTAAACAAACAGGAAAAATTACTTACCTGCGAGATAGCAGGTACTGAGGCTGTTTCAAACGACGATATTAAAGATGATATAATTGTGGGTCGTCACGACATCATTAATAAAATCCCCGATTGCGCTGCAGTTATTCAGAGAGGAATCCTAAAGCAGGTAAATGGTCCATTTGTAGATTTTATCGGTTACAATACAAATGAAATTGTTGATAAAAGTTTGTTTGATTTTATAGTTCCTGAAGGTTTTTCCAAGGTTGAGAAATATTATTTAAATCGTCTAAAAGGGGAGGATGTCACTAGTTACGAGACTGTTTTTTTGACAAAGAGTAATAATAAAGTACCTGTTGAAATTATTATCAAACCTACATTTTTTAAAGGTGAAAAAGCAGAGATTGCTATTGTTAAAAAATTGGACAAAAAGAAGTAAAAAATAAAATTTAAAATAAATATAGAGAAGGGGTTTTACCCCTTTTTATTTAGTCCAGTTCTATTATTCTGGTTTGGTATACTGCGGGCGAATTTACATCGTACAAGGCGTTGCTACCTATCTCTGGTGCTATTGTACCGGATATTGGTGCTCTTGATGGTAATCCTCCTTCATTTGGTATGATTGCAGACAAGTTCACAAGGAGAATTGCTCGGTCTCCACTGTTCATACCGTGAGTACGGGTGATCGAATCATCTGGGTCATGGATTGCTATGCATCCGAATTCTGTTGAACTTAGGTTGGCTAATATACTGATGTCTGATCCGGCTTCTACTGGTGTATAAAAGACGCTTTTTCCATCAAGGTTGACTGGTTGTACAAGAGATGCGTTTAGGGTTAGTATTGTTAGATTATCATACAGAATGCTTATTGTACATAGTTCTAAGTCGAGATCCTGTGTGCCTGCCCTTGGTCTTATTGTAAATGCAAGGTATTCTATCTTTGTTCTGTCTTCATTTGTGTATCCTGTAATTTGTTCTATAGCTAGTCCACTTGATACTTCTGCAATAGTCTGAGTACCTACACTTTTAGCCTTTGATTGTAGATGCTCAGCGGTGCTTATAAGAACACTTGCTGCTACCGCTGCGACTAATACCATTGCTATGAAAACAATCAGGGTACCGATACCAACCGCGGCTTTTTCATCTTTCTTAAATTTTCTTTTTTCGTGTTCTAGACCGTGTTTTCTACCTGGCTTTATTGCGATTATAGTGTTTATCCTTAGACACCCTAATCCTTGATCAGAATCAATTAAAACAAAACCATCTTTGTAGTCGACATCTTCTAGGGTGCCTGTAACAACGCTAGCTCTTTTTTCTCCAGGCTCTTTTGTAACGATTTTACAATACCTGCCTATCAGTCTTTCCATATATTTTTTTTCCATTCTTTTCACCACCTTTCGTTCCTTTCTTACGTTTCCATGCCAATTTGCGGCATGTCAATACGTTACATGTATATTGTTCGCAAGTGACAATATATAAAGATTCTCCGTTGGAACGTCAAAGTGGGAAAAAGGTCGGGTTGACAAAAACCACAAATTGACATTTTGTCAAGTTTGCCATATCTATATATTTTAATATGGGGGATTTGGTCGAATCCAGTTTTTATCCTAAAAAGCACCCATATAGGTAATAATTGTATAACAAAATTTATATATTATTCTCCCCAACTTTATCCTATAACCACATATAAACAACAGTGATAAAATGGGCAGATTATTTATTACCGGAATAACAAGTTCGATACTATTGATTTCCCTTATACTCATAGGGATTACGGTAGGTTCAGCTATAACAGATGGAACGTTAGGTAGTACAACAGAGCAGGATTATCAGCATATGGTAGACGAAGTTATAGATGGAATATCTACGTATTTACAGATAAAAGACCAAAAAGGAAAATATTACAATATAGATGGTACACAAAAAATTGAAAAAATTGCGTTATGGGTTTCTCCCCTATTTTCTCAGGATATAGATGTATCTCAACTTACGATTCAGTTGGATGATGGTGAAAAGGTTGCAGTTCTTACTTACGATGGTAACGCAGAGTATCTTGGGTCTCATTCGCTTTTTGAACATCCGATTTGGGATAACCTAACCGGTGCTAATTTTGGTTTTCTATCTATAATTGATATTGATGGCTCTTTGGTAAGTTATGATACCATAAATGAAAACTCAGATAACGCCTATGTTTTGATTAGATTGCCTGAAGATATGACACTAGTCAAAGGCGAAAGTCTGACAGTCACCCTATTTCCATCTACAGGAATAACGAGAACAACAATATTAAAAGCGCCCCTCCCTATGAAAAGCGTAGTCACTTTTGAATAAAATATCTTATTTTAGTTCTATTTCATTACTTATCTTCTTAGTTTTTAAGGCATCTCCATCATGAATTCCAAGAGATTTATCTATTTCGTCTAATATCTTAAGTTTATCTGTAATGTTTTTACTAATATCCTCTTCTTTCTTTGGAATACTTTCCACATCAACCCTTCTTCTTGCTATTTCATTTTCAACATTTTTTAAGGCAGATTTGTTCTCTTCAATTTTTTTATTTAGATTCTCGAGTTCGCCGGTTTTCGAGGTTATTGAACTATCTACGATTTCTAACTCTCTTTGTTTTTTCTCGATAAGCCCTCCTGTATGCTCTTCACTTGCAGTTCTGTCTTTATTTAAAAGTTTAAGTTTGGTATAAACTTCTTGAAATTTGGTATCGAGTTTTTCTAGATCTTCCTGCTTTCTTCTGAGCTCGGCTTGGGTTTCTTGGATATCGCTTACATCTTCTAGGATCAGCATCGATCCTTGAAATTCTTCTTTGTGATCAAACATTGGAACTTGGGAGACATTTGTTAGGCGGATATCTCCTTGTTTATTTTTTACAGAAATGGATTTTACTGTCACTGGTTTTTTATTCTTTTCAAATTTTTTCATTCCATCTAAAATTCTTTCTTTTTTGAATAGACCTAGGTTGAAAAGATCCATTCCCACCGAACTGCCTGGTTCTAATCCAAGCATTTCCTCTGCTTTTTCGTTCCAATTGACAATATTGTTGTTTTCATCCACCAATATCACAGAAGAAGGAATTGAATTTTTGATTCTGTCGAATTGGGACATTATCTCATCTTTTTCTTCTTTTAGGTGTTTCACTAATTCACTATTTTTAAGTTCTATTTCCTGTAACTTTTCCTGCAGTTTATCTTGAAGATCTGCCCATTGTCCTTCTTTATTTTGTATTGTCTGCTGAAGTGTTTGTATTTGTTGTCCTTCTAACTTAATTTGTTCCGTAGATTCTTCTATCTTCGTTTGAAGTTCATTTATAGATAGATTCTTTTCATCAAGTAGAGTGTGTTGTTCCGATAATTGTCTTGTTATATCTTCAATTTTAAGCTCTTTTGATTCGAGTTCTTTATCTTTTAGCTGAATTTCTTTCTGTTTTTCTTCTACTGCAGTCTTAAACCAGTTAAGTGCAGATTTACCCGCTTTCAATTCCTCGTTTAATTCTGCGATTTTTTCCGTTCTTGATTCTAATCCTGCGTTCTTAGATTCGATTTCTTCCATTAGTTTTCCAATTTCTGATTTTAATCTATTTGCATGCTCACTTTTTTCTTTAAATTGATGATCAAATAGTTCAATTTCCTCATTTTTATTTTTGAGTTCCTTTATTCTTCTTTCTAGTTTCAGTTGTAATTGTGTGTTTTCATCAGTTTTTTCATCAAATTTTCTTTCTATTATGTTTAGTGCATCTTTTTTTTCTTCCATTTCCATTTGTAAATCCGTTATATCTGTTTCTTTCTTCTCTAGTTCTTCCAATTTATCTTGCAAGGCTCTTCGAATCTCTTCTGACTCGTCCTGAACTTTTGCCAGATTCTCTCTTGTTTTGTTTAATTCTTCAGTGATAAAATTGGTGTCTTTATTTTTTACGTCTACCTCTTTTTCTCGTTCATCCAATTCATTTCTTATCCTTTTAATCTCAGCTCTTGTCTCGATTAGTTCATTTTGTTGATTTTCTAATTCTATTTTAAGATGATTTAATTCTCTAGATTTCTCGTCTATCCCCATTTCTGTAGTTCTTATTTTTTGATTCCTTAGATCTATCTCATTGTTTGCATTTTCAAGTTCAAATTCTAATTCATGAATCTTGCTCTTTCTTTCTTCAAGCTCCATCGTCCTCTGTTTTAATTCCTCGTTTGTCGCTTCCACTTCTTTATCAAATAAACTTAGTTTCTTGTAAGCATCTTGGAATCTAAAATTAATAGATTCTAGCTCTTCCTGCTTCCTTTCGAGTTCCGCTCGTATTTGCTCTAGATTTCTTTCTCGTATACCTACTTCTTCTTCCAATTTTTCAGCAAAATCACTCTTCTCTATAAGATGCGTATGTTTTTCAGTTAGCTGTCTTTTTAATTCTTCTATAATATTATTCCTTTCTGCCAGATCTGAATTTATACTTTCTGATTCCTCTTGTATCAGTCTTAACTCATTTTTCGCCTCAGTTAAGTCTTGTTTTTTATCCTCGATCTCTGCGTTCCTCTTTTCTAGTTCAAACTTTAAATTAATTGTCTCCTCTTCTAATTTGTTTATTATGTTATTTCTCTCTTTAACATCTTTCAATTTCTCTTCTAATTCTATTTGTAACTTTGATAATTCTTTTTCATTACCGGACATTTCTGTGACACGTTTTTCCAATTTTTGGAGTTCATTTCTCTTTTGTTCTAATTCTGTTTCCAATCGGCCTGAAAAAGTGATTTTTTCTAGAAGTTGCACGTTATTTTGCGTTAGTTGATCCTTTAGATCTGATATTATCTCGTTTCTTGTTTCGAGATCAATTCGTACAGATTCTAATTGCTGTTGATTATCCTCCAGCTCTGTTTTTAAATCAAATATAATTTGTTTATTGTTGCTTAGTTCTTTTATTCTTATTTCTAGTTCTTTTCTTATCTGTTCTATTTCATCTTCTCTTTCGTTTAATTCGCAATCCATAAATAGTATTTCATCTACTTTGTCTTCTAGTTCTCTTTGTAATTGTTGCAAGTCTTGTTCTTTTGTTTTTAGTTTTTCTGTGTTTATCTCCATTTTTTCTTTTATTTGATTTATTTCCGTTTCTAGATTATCTGCCAAGTTGTTTTTTTCTGCCAATGTTGCGTGTTTATCTGTTAGTTGATTTTTTAATTCCTCTATAATTTTATTTCTTGTGCCAAGTTCGTCATTTAAAAGTTGTATTTCGTCTTCTTTGCTATTCAATTTCAAAATAATGTTTTCTAACTCGTGTTTGTTATTCTCAATTTCCTTTTCTAACTGGTCTGCAAAGTCTACTCGTTCTATCAGTTGTAAACGGTTCCGTTCTAACTCTTTACTAATTTCTTTGATTAAATCTCCTCTGTCTATGTTTTCTTGCCATAATTTTTTTAATTCGATTTTCAGTTGTTCTCTAGAATCGTTTTTATAATTTAATTCGTCTTTAATTTCTTGCTTGTCTTCCGACTCTATCTGTAAACGTCTTAGCTCTGCATCTTTATCCAGCACAGCTTTGTGGTACTTTCCTATTTCTTTTTCTTTTTTTTCTGAATCTAGTTTTAATTTTTCCGCTTCGTATCTTTTTTCTTCAATTTCCATTTGGGTATTTGATAATTCATTTTGTAATTCGCTAATTTCTTGTTGATATATTTCGATTTGATGCTGTTTTATCTGTAAATCTGATAGCAATTTTCGAATTTCTTCGTTTTTTATTTTGGTATTAGGTGATGAAAAAGTTATTGGGCGGGGTTGTCTTTCTTCCGTCTTTCTTATCTTTAATTCTTTGTTTTCTAAAATACCTTTTTTAACACGGGTTATATTTCTTACGATTCCTATCTCACCAACAATTTCTCCATTTTTTGAATACATCTTTGTCTCTATCTCAAAAGATAAAACATCCCCTTTGTCGGTTTTTACATCTATGTTGTAACTCTTTGGTGCTTTTCCGATTAATTTTGCGACCTGTCTGTACATTGTCTGTTTTCTAGATTCTTCTGTTAGGAAATCTGATTCGTGCAGTACATTTCCTAACAAATCCTCTTTGTTGTATCCTATTTTTTCGCAGAAAGAATCATTTGCATCGATGATTTCCATTTTTTTATTAGTGACAAAAATAGGCTCATCGCTATCCAAATCAAAGGAATCTATCTGGTTGTCTAGATCTGTTTTTTCCTTCACTCTCATTTTATCAAATCTTCGATCTAGGTCTCCCTTGCTCTCCCCAATTTTTACGGTTCGCCATTAGCAATTAATTTTTCGACAGCTGATTTCAACTCATTATACTCTTCTTCTAGCTGTTCAAAACGTTCTTTCATATCATAGTATTTTTGCTTATAAGGCTTTTCAATTTCCTCGATTACAAGATCATTTTCTCTAACATTTCTGGAAGATCGAATAAGTTGTTCTTTATCAGCAAAACCTTCGCTAGTGATGATATTTTTACTCAATTTTCCAAACGAAGTGGCATCAAGTCTTTTCAGTAAATCTTTACATTTACTAATATTAACATCAAGTATGTTTACCTTGCGTCTATGCGCCATTACATCTTCTGAAAATTCTCTTCTGTCGATATCCTTTATTAATCTTCTCTCTGTTAAATCCATTAAACTATCTTTTAATGCAAATCGTTGTTTCTCTAGAACCTTTAAACGTTGATATAGAATCTCCTTAAGAGAGATGGCCCCTTCTATATAGTGAGCCATCTGGTCGTCATGCTTTACAAATATATTGTATAACTCTTCATTTGAAATTGTATCCTCGCTGATTAGTGTTGTAAGTTCTGGGGATACTCTCTCTTTAAACTCCAATTCTTCTATTGTTTTTACCGCTTTTCTGTACCAGCTTTGTACGAATATCAATCCATCTTTACTTTCTTCGAATTGATCAAGTGGGAAAGACAGGACTGAATCAGTTTTTTTATCTTTTATTTTGTATCCGATGAGGTTCTTTTTAGCATCGTGCATCATATCAAAAACAGTTCCCAGCTTTTCACCGGTATCCTCTAAGTAAACTGGTTTGCCCTTCATATCTCCAAGTAATAAATTTTTTTTCTTTGGAGCCGTAGTCCATTGTTTTTCTGGTTCATTGATATTTTCAGGTATATCTTCTTGGAAAATTTCTCGTTCCGCTTCTTCGATATTTTCTACCTGATGCAAATTGTGTTCAAGTTCATCTACTTTGTCTTCTATATTTATGTTATTTTGTTCATCTTTTTTATTTTCGACCTTTTCTTTTTGCTCTGGTTCTTTTTTTGGGAATCTAAAACCTAATCTAGTTTTCCTTATCACTATTTTTTTTCCTGTTTTAGCATCATCTTTCTTTTCTTTTTTAACTTCTTTAGAAGCATCTGTTGATTTTTTCCCGAACCTATCAAAAAGAGACATCCTTAAACTCTCCATCTGTTAATCTTTACAGATCACAGCTTCCCTCCAGAGAGAGTAATGGGTCTTTTCGTTCTTTAAGATTTCGGATAAAACGAATTATAGCCCAAGACAATAGTGCTAGCGGTATTAATACTATTGAGAACAAGAGCAGATAAATGCTTGTCGCTCCTAATGCTAGAGTCATTAATTCAAGCATATTATTTGTTTTTGATATTATTGTAAGGTTAGATTGGATAACCATGTGCGTGGTTGCAAGTATCGCTGTAATTAAAACAGCTAATATGATTCTATTTCTTAGTTTGCAACTGATGAAGTATGCTATAAGTCCAGCCATTAAAACTGCAAGAAACATCGCTATTAAACTATCTTCCAAAAATAATAGAATCGGTATTACTATACATGCCGCTATAATTGGTTTACTAATCTTCAAAAAAGGAGTTGCTTTTGATATTTCTTCAAATGGATCTACTCTTGCGATCCAGACGATACCCCTCCCCAAAGCCCCTTTTATTTTGTCTCTTATTGTGGATGCTTTTTTGGCAGTCTCTTTATTAATAATAATTATCGATGGACGTCGCCAAGATGCATCTATAACCCATGCTGTTAGTCTGTCTCCAACAAAAGTTATTGATAGTAACAAAATTAATGTTATACTTGTTAGAATTACTGCTGATAATAAGTCTAAGACTAATACCGTTGCTTGTGCATTCCACGCTAAAAGATTTTTTATAAAGTCATCTGGAAACATGATCCAAAGTGGAGAAGAGTAAATCATGATTTCTCCTGTGTATGATCCGTTTTGTGTTCCATTTGGCGCTACTGCTTTTACATTTAAATTTTTAGTTTCTCCTGTATTAAGTTCGAAGATTTTATTAGTTACATAACCGTCTATTTCTCCTTTCCCAAATATTATGCCTTTTACAGGCATAATGCTCGGATTTATTACGGGAAGCTCTTTTGGGAGTGATTCTCCTCCGCTTGATATTCTGCCGAAATTTAACCCTGTGTCTTTGCTACTTGAGTTTATCCCAAAAGATGCCATAGTGGAATCATTAGCAAAGACATGTATAACTGTAAGGAAAACAACATATGCGACCAAGAACATTATTATCGTTCTTTTTAGTTTAAGCGGTCTATGACCAAATATATTTAGATGTATTTTTTCTTTAGGTGTTTTTGCTTTTTCGGGCAACATGAAAATTAATGCTACGAATACAACTGCAGATATTGTGAGTGGCGCAAAGATTCCAATGTAACCGATAGATTCTTTCGACGTTGTAGATTGTGATAGCGATTCCAATCCTTGGTTTATCCAGACACCTAAGTACCCAACAAATGGTATTCTTAATGGTTGCTGAGCTATGGATATTGCTTTTCCCATTACGTGGTCTTCTCTAATAGGATACTCTGGTGCTTGAGGCGCGGGCCCTTGGTCTACCCACTCGTTATTATCTCCCTTTGTTTCCAAGGCAAGATTTCCTTTGTCATCTGTTAGTATGTTTGTGACTCTGTGTACAATAATTTTTTCGTCGGGCCAATGTAAATAGCTTTTGAAAACTATGACGTCTCCAACTTTTATATCCTCCATTTTTATTGGTGTCCATGCTACAACATCTCCTTCAAAAAGCGTTGGGCTCATAGAATCAGAAGTTACAAGATCTATTGGGAATGGTGTACCAGTCCATACGGATAGGAAACGGGCTAATATTAAAATAAGAGCTGAGAAAAAGATAACATTACCAATAATTGTTTTTATTTGTAACTTTATGCTTCATCCCATCCCAATTACAAGGATGTATATTTTTATCGATATATTATCTTTGTGTCTAAAAAACAGAAGTATGTTAATTTAAATGATAGTCTTTACATCTTTTTATTTGGAGAGAGATTTTCATCTATCTTTCTTATTCTGATTTCGCCGCTTTTAATAGGGATTATTTCGACAAGATCTCCACTATTTATATTAAAAGCTTCTACCAGTTGACTAGGAATCGTAACAACAATACTACTTCCGGATACACGGGTTTTTCTCGTTAGGGGCATTTTTCCATCTCCAAATTTAGATATATTTTTATATACATACTTTTGGGCTTTTCATATATACTTTCAAATATTCGTTTATCACGCTTTTTACCCTTTATTTTGTTCGGTGCCAAAACTACTCCATGATGGTTCTATTGTTGCGATTTTTCTTACAAATACAGTATCAGCATACGTTGTGCCTGAATCTCCAGCAGTTGTAAAGCTATTGTCAAGGTCTGAGTTAGGGTAGATTCCTGCGTCATCAGCATATCCTTTTCCAACTATAATTAAAGTGGGAGTGCCCCAGTTAGTTCCTTTAGCAGTTGATTTTAAATTTGTCCAAGTTTGTCCATCAGAGGACACATCATAGTAAGCATTGGTACTATCAATTCTAATGCGGTAATAATACCAATTAGTTACAGTACCTGAACCCATATCAGCATTGTAGGTTACAGTTCCTTCTTTGTCCCATTCCACGACAAATAGACCACTAGCTCTTATCCCAATATGAGTCCACTCATAAGCACTCCAATAGACAGCAACAGCAGGCATCCAAGATGTTCCACCATTTGCTTCACTTTTAGTTTTGCCTTGTAAGACAAAAGTTGACAAAGCAGGAGCAGCTTTCTCGATATGGCAAAAATAGTTTGTATATTGAACAATCTTTAATGTATTACTTTCAATAGATAATGCTCCAACACCAGAATCTTCATCTTCAGTCCAGCCATTTCCTACAGTTGCACTATCTGCTCTGTTAAAATCATCAAAAAGATCAAAAGTAGTGTCACCATCACTTGTAGTAGAAGCCCCAGCATTGCCATAATACATCCAAATCGAGCTGTCATTATAACTATTATTTATCCAGAATGTTGCTTGGTCATCAGTGGTGTAGTTTTCACGCCAATAAGGTACTGTTGTGCTGTTATCTGAATAGCTGATGAAGCGGATATCATCGAAATCACTCTGGGCGTGTCCTTCGCATGTTACATTGCCTCCACTGCTGTTACCAACTAGAATTTCCGTTTCATAACCAATTATATTGTTTGTAATGTTACCCAGTTTACGGTAATTCCAATTTGTATTCCACCAGTTCAGTTGATTTGCTGTTGTGAAGTTATATGTTGCATTCGTCCATGCTGTTCCATCTGTGACATTTACTGACCAATAATATGTGGTGCCTAAACTATTCATATTAGATGGGGTCTGGCTGTATGTTCCGTTGTAGACGCTGTTGTTACTTCCGATATTAGTCCATGATCCAGATGCGTTTGTTCGGAATGTAACTGTCATCGAATCTGCGTTTGTATCGTTAACCGTTACTGATAATGGTGGGTTCAAGTTTATTCCTGTTGTGCCATCATCTGGGCTTGGATTGCTTTGTGTTGGTGCAACGTTTCTTATTTTTTGTGGGCCAAATGCAGTAAAGTTAGCTGAGTCGTTCATCGTGTTATAAGATGTTTTAATCCATGAACCAGAACGATTAACATTTGAAAGACGGAATTCATCAATAGTGCCATCGAACTCATACATGACGGTACTAGGGTTTGCACAACCTATGTACATATCTTTAGCTACTGTATTTTCAAGGGCAAAACCACCGGAGCCATCTGCTGTTCCGTTATTATAGAAATATACATTTACGTCGTCAAAGCTACACACGCGGTACGTCCATATATCTGCAGAAAAAGCGGTATTAGAATATCTCAAGGTAGCACCGCCTTCACCGTTCTGAGCAAGTACAACTGCAGGGGAACTTGTATAATAATGTTCAATATCCCAGCCGTTTCCGCTACCACCCGTATTTTTTGAAATAAGATTTCCTTCATTTGTGGCAGGATCTACGTCATCGGTGTTAACCCATCCTTCCCACGTCATTTCTGTTGTAAAGTTAATGCTCGGGTTGTCATAAACAGTGATATAATCATCATTACCACTGCCATCGAAATCCGGACAGTTCGTACCAATCTTTGGAGAATTCCCTGAGCGACTGACTTCAGCAGAGGGAACACCATCGTTATTATTACTTGTTGAATCTTGATAATTATCTGTTGTTTCCTCAAAATGTAGGACCATTACATAGTTGGAGTCCCACACTCCTGTTGGATTCTGCCTGTTTGCGGTGCAAAGAGTGTTTCCATAATACATATATAGAATCGTATTTGTTGCGCTTGATAGGCTAGTGACATTTACCCATGCAACAAGCTCCCCGGTGTTGCTATCATATTTTTCAATCTCGTGGTTTAATTTTTGTGCGTATGATCCTGTGTCCCAGCTTACTGAAGAATCAGTGAATAATATATCATAACCATTAGACAATGCATTGCTTTTCAGATCACTATCAATCGTATTAATAAGAACAGGGAAGTTAGTTAGGTCAGTATCAACCATCGAAGCATTTATCGTTATCTGTTTTCGGTACGCCCAAGTTCTTAGAATACCTACTTGTTCTCCAAATGTTGCAAAGGTAGTGGGACTGTTTGTGTTGAGATATGTTGTGTTTATCCATGCTGCGCTTCGTGCTGTATCTGATATACGTATTTCGTCCAGTGTTCCAGTTAAATAATCACCTAATATTAGGTCGTTGGCATTTGTGTTTATTGATGCGGAAAGGCTTTGGTTGTTTTTGAGTTCTCCGTCGATATACAGTTTCATGTCTGTTCCGTCATATGTTAATGTAACGTAATGCAAGTTTGTGTCTATGGGTGTTGACACACTGTTTCCGTTTATGTAACCATAAAGTGTTGTGCTGTCAGGATGGATCTCAAGAGAATATGCATTTTGTCCCTTACTCACGACTACCTTATTGTTACCTATTGTTGTGAAGTGGTAGGTTTCGTTTGTCCATTCTCCATGCCCATCGTTTACTGTAACCTTCCAATAATATGTTTGAGCATTTAATGAGAAGTTGTTGTCGTTGTTCATAGTGTATGTTCCGTTGTTTACAGAGCTATTTGTTCCTATAAGATTAGGACAGGCACTAATAGTACCCCAGTACCAGGTGATGTTCATTTGATAGGCATTACTATGATTAACCTGGATGCTAAGTGTCGGATTCAAACTAATGCTGGTAGAACTGTTCGTTGGATTTTCGTTGCTTAAAACCGGTACGTTCTTTGTGGTGTTGCTTCCGCTTTCGTAGTTATCTGACCATTGGTATAATGTAGTTGAGTCATAAGTCCAGTTTGTGTAGCTCCATACCTGGTAGTAGTACGTTGTTCCTGGTGTGAGTCCCGTATCTTCGTAGTTAATTCCTGTGCTGTTGTATACTACGGTTCCTTGTTCTCGTGTCCAACTTGTCACCGCGGTTGCATTGCGTTCTATGTATGTGTTGTTTGCTCCTGTTCCTTGGGTCCAGTTGAGATATATTATGGTTGAGCTGTTGGTTCTGACTGTGAGGTTACCTGTTATTGGCGGGTTGGGTTTGGTTAGGAATACCATTTCGCTTCCGATTGCGAATCCAACACTGTTAATTGCCCACGCTTGGTAGAAGTAGATCTGTCCTGGTGTTAGGCTACCGTTATTATTGCTGAATTCAGTTGTGTTTGCGATGATTCCTACTGAGAAGTTTTGTGTGTAACCCCCTGAAGTTGTTCCGTATCTAAATCCGCAGGTGGTGGCTGCACTTCCGTTGTTTTGTAGGTATCCGTTTAGTGTTGCGTTGGTTTCTTCCACTCCTGTTGATGTATTTGTTGTTACTATCGGTAGTGTTGCTGGGCTAGCTTGTGTTGTGAATTGGTATGTGGTGTTGGTCCAGTTGCATCCATCGGTGAGATTTATGCTCCACCAGTAGTTGGTGCTGTATGCTGTTGCGTTTGTGAATGTTTGTGTGATATTTGTTCCTGTGGTGATGCTGTTGTTGGTTGCGAATGTTATCCATGATTCTGATGAGTTGCTTTTCCATGTTGCTGTCATGGTGTCGCTGTCTGTGTCTGTGCATATGATGTATAGTTTTGGTGTTAGTGGTATGTTTGTGCTTTGGTTTGTGGGTGATTCTCCGCTCTGTGTGGGTGCGTTGTTTGTTGTGAAGCTGTATGTTGTGTTTGTCCAGTTGCATCCGTCTGTTAGGTTGATGCTCCAGTAGTATGTGGTGCCTGGTGAGCTGAAATTAGTGTTGGTTTGTGTTATGTTGGTTCCTGTGGTTATGGTGTTGTTTGTTGCGAATGTTTGCCATGTTCCTGTGCTGTTGCTTCTCCATGTTGCTGTCATGGTGTCGCTGTCTGTGTCTGTGCATATGATGTATAGTCTGGGTGTGGGGCATATTCCTGTTGCTCCGTTGGTGGGTGATGGTCCTGTTTGTGTTGGTATGTTGTTTGTTGTGAAGTTGTAGGTTGTGTTTGTCCAGTTGCATCCGTCTGTTAGGTTGATGCTCCAGTAGTATGTGGTGCCTGGTGAGCTGAAATTGTTGTTGGTTTGTGTT
>Ga0315275_10000032_pt1 | contig 104348 bp, 93 predicted proteins | sample YL17G03_0_MG_FD_205557 | JGI IMG/M metagenome (GOLD analysis project Ga0315275, IMG submission 205557) | Sediment microbial communities from Yellowstone Lake, YNP, Wyoming, USA - YL17G03_0 | ecosystem: Environmental > Aquatic > Freshwater > Lake > Sediment | place: USA: Wyoming | collected... | reverse complement strand
ATTTTTGCTTGGATATCACTTATGGCTGGATTGCTCTTTAGCCCTGCAACGATTTCTCCTTTCAGGTACGCCTCTACTGAGGCCTCATCTTTGAACAGGTAGATTCCACCTGCTGATTTTTCAGACTCATTCATAAGCCAGATCTTCCATAGAAGTCCCTTGACATCGCCACTAGGACCAAATCTAGGGGCAACCTTCAGAAAGGCTTTCTCAAGCTCGGGTCTTGGTGCCTTAAACTTAAAATTTATCTGCAGAATTTTCTTCATTTTTCTTTCTCCTTCAATCTGTTGTCTACTGAAAAGTTGTATTTAACATTTCCCCTTGTTCAAGCCCCCAAGGGTTAACAGAACCTCGTTTTCTTTACAAAGCCCCTTTGGTTAACATGGACAAGTCCTAGTCCATGCAAGACCCTAAGAGTCAACAGAACCCTTTGGTCACAGACGAGCCTACGCCTTTTCCTTGTGCTGGCTGAGTGAACCCAGCAATCGACACACCTCGCTTTTAGCCGAAAGCTTACCTTGTCACATGTATGCTCTTGGCCCCATCGCAAGTGGAATCCAGCACGTTACAGCTTATATTCGCGAACCTCCAACATGCGCTCTATAGAAGAGCTGTCTAACATGACTGAAACAAGACCCAATTACAGTTTTCCAATTCAATCACTGCTTTCCGCAAGGCTTCTTCTCAGCCCAAGAGTCTCGGAGGGCAGGGTGTACTTTCTGAGTGACGCGAGTGGAGTTTTGAGCTTCTACGCTATGGACAAGAAGGGCAGCATGCCTGAACCACTGTTGCCGACGGGCCTTTCACTGCAGAACCCTCATTTGATAATCGGCTACAACTACTTCGTCCTGCCGAAACTGGGCAAAGCACTCGTGATGATTGACGAAAACGGGAACGAGAACTACCAGCCAAATTTCATTCCGCTTCAGGGCGGGATTCCACAACCGGTTTTCGGGGACAAGTACAAGGGCCACCAATTAGCATGCATCGAATGCGACACAAAGAAGAACATAGCTTACTTTTATCATGATGACCGAAAAACCCCGAACTTGGAATGCTTGCAGGTTAACCTGGCCACGCTGGAAACCACCTCGCTTGGCAAGAGCATTTATGGCAACTTCTACTTAGGTTCCGACCCCACACACTCCACAATCATACTCTCAGACGGCTACACCGCCGGAGACAACGTGCTCTTCATCCTGCGCAAAGGCGAAAAAGAAAGACAGCTGCTGTACGGGACACCCCTCGACAAAAGAACCAAAAACCAGAAAATCAAACTGCCAAACATCGGACAGTGCAACTTCACACAAGACAAAAAGGGCTTGCTCTTCAAATCCACCGTCTTCAAAGACGAGGGTTCAATCACCCATCTTCCCCTAGAAAACCCGAGCAAGGTCACCGAAGTTCCAGTTCAGGGCCTACGTCACAGAGGCAAAGGCGAATTGGTCGACATTAGACACGTGGACAAAAACCTCTTCCTGCTCGAATACAACATAGACGGTTGCAGCTGGCTGTACGAATGCGAATACAAAAAGACAAGCCGAGGACAAAACCTCACCGTGAAACGCACACTGTGCGGTCCGCCACCGCTTGATGATGGAGTCCAAATGGGAATCGATTATGAGCTTGACGGCACCAAACCAACGTATATCCTAGCTCATGCAAAAGCGAACAGCCCCGCCCAACTCTATATCCACCCGCCGAGAGGAAGCACAGAGGCACCAGAAAAACTGTCGAATGAACGAGCCTTGGGAATCGAAACAAAATTGCTTGTCAAAGGTGAAGACGCCAGCTACAAGACCTTCGACGGAAAAAGAGTCTCTGCCCGGCTGTACCTGCCCTCAAAACACCTAAACTTCAAAGGCCCCAGACCTCTCGTACTCTACGTTCACGGAGGCCCGCAAGGCCAAGAACGCCCAGATTTCACCTGGTTTTCCATGCCCCTCATACAGTACCTAACGCTCAACGGATTCGCCGTCTTCGTACCAAACGTCAGAGGAAGCACCGGCTACGGTTTGAAATACATGAAACTGGTTGACCACGACTGGGGCGGCGGCGACGTCAAAGACCACCTAGAAGGTCTGAAAATGCTCGAAAAGGACCCGCGCATCGACTCAACCAGAAGAGCCGTAGTAGGCCGTTCCTACGGCGGCTACATGACGCTGACGCTTGCCGGAAGGCACCCGAACCTGTGGAAAGCTGCCTGCGACATGTTCGGACCACAGGACTTGATCAAGTTCATCAATCGCCTCCCAGAAAGCTGGAAAACAGGCTTCTATCTAATGATGGGCCATCCTGAAAAAGACAGAGACTTCCTGATAGAGCGCTCACCGAACACTTACATGAATAACATAAAATGCCCTATGCTCATCATCCAAGGCAAGAACGACCCCAGAGTATTGGAGATCGAATCAAGGGAAGCTGCCGAAACCCTCAAAGCCAACAACGTGGACGTAGAACTTCTAATCTTCGAAGACGAAGGACATGACGTCATGAAATTCAAGAACAAAGTCACCTGTTACACAAAAATCACTGATTTCTTCAAGAAGCACCTGACCCCATGAGTGGAACCGAACGCACTCGTTTAGAGGTTTCATGAACTCGACAGAACCATAAATGAACACATGACAAGAGACTTCTGAACGAAAATGCGCTGCCCAACACTGTTCACTAACCAGACGCAGGCCGGACTATCGAGTCCTTCCCATCATAACGAAGACCGTAACAGCGGCCATACAAATCCCGACCATCACCAGCGTGAGAAAAAGCATCTGCGGCATTCCTAAAATGTAATGGTCAACACCATATCTCAGACTGAGAAATTTGTTCACGCTCGAACCAACGTTGGAAAAGTGCATCGTGTATTCGCCATTTTGCCCGCAAATAAAGTCACAGGTCGCTTCGCCCACGCCGGAAAGAGATTGCATGACGGTACCATGAGGGTCAGTCACGTAAAAGTCCAACACGTTCACATCCTGTCCTGTCACTGTAAATCGTATCGCAACATGATCATCAACGACAAGGCTAAGAACCCTCCTCTCTTCCTCACCGGCACGCACCGTGAAAGTTATGGCAGTCGCTCCAACACTTTGAACTAAGGCAACGATTACAATTCCAGCCCAGAACATGAGGAATGGGTAGTTCTTGGTCAAAGCCATACATTAATTGCTACGTGCCGACGCGAATAACGCTTGTGAATTTGAAATAAGAATCTCCAGCGTCACGTCCTTTCGGAAAAGACTTACATGGCCTAAGTCGCAATAACTGCTTTGATTCACCCCGAAACCAGGTGCATCGACTGTGGATGAATTCCTAAACAAGCTAGTTGGCGCGTGGAATCTCCGTGGCATGATGGGAGACACGAAACTCTTCCAGGAAGCCGTGGGACGTTGGGTCTTGAAAGGCCTATTTATTGAGTTGCGATTCCACGCTGTAAGAATCGGCGAAAGCGGAAACCCGCCGTACGAAGCCATTTACCTAATAGGCTATGACAGCAAACTGGACAATTATGTCCTGCACCTCTTTGACACGTTCGGAGTCACGTCAAACCCAGTTGCTGGAATAGGAAAACGAAATGGCAACACGATTCGATTCGAATTCGCGTACAACTCTGGGCCATTCACCAATGTCTTCACATGGCACCCCAAAAAGCTGATGTGGACAATGAAGCTGACGTCCGCCGCAGAAGGCAAGACTCAAGCCTTTGCACAGAAAGAAATGACACGAAAGGGCAGGGTATCACATGTATCACACCCTTAGACAAAGCGACACTTGAACCGTTAGAATTCAGAAATTCGCACATTCACCGTGTGCTGACTTTACCGATCAAGTGGGCGGGCTTATCATTCTACCTGATGCTGAAAGAACCCTTAGAAGAACCGACGCAGTCGAAGAACATGATGGCTGAAAAGCGATAGAGGTTCTATGAATCCAGAATCAACTAACAAGCACATGCTTCTGTAGTGTTGTTGAACTCGAAATTCGCATACTTTAATAAATACCAAAGCTCCAGCTAACTCCAAAAAATGGAATGGTGCACATGAAAACTGAGCTTCTCGCAGTACTTCTCATCATAATAGCCTCAGCCAGCGTCGTGGCGCCAATCGCCAACGCAGACACTCTGCTCAAAGGAGATTTTCTGCTTGAGAGCTTCTCAAAAACCGTTGATTTCATGGACTACGCAAGAGCTTATGCCAATTCCAGCGGATCAGAAGCTCCCCCAAGCAATTTCCATTCTTACCTATACATGAACTACATCAACACGAGTGGACTGCAACTGTTCTACGCTGGACTGGACAACATAACGCTCGGGGGACCCACAACGTTCAGAATACCCATGCAATCCTTCATAATACACTACAAGACCAACAACCGCACACGCGACGTACTTCTAGCCTCAACGTTTCTCATGCTTCTAGCCTTCAACGAAAGCACCGACACAATCTATCCAGATTTACCAGACATCAACGACACTCTCTACGCATCCTTCATCATGGGCTTCGACCTGACCGCCCTGAACGCCACACTTCCAGTGCTCAACAGCAAAACCGAAACAATCCCACTAACGCACTCGGAAGACAAGCTCCAATGGACATGGGGAATGAAATACACAAACCTGACCGCCCTATGGTGGAGAACATGGCTCGACCCGGTCAACCCACACTTCGACAACAGCTGGCCAGTTGCCCTAACAGTCTACGACGAACTCACCTTCACGTACAACCTGACCATAGACCCAACAGCAAATACCACAACCCTGACTGAAAACCACATGATCGGAAGAATGCGCGACCTCCTCATCGGCCCACCCCTACTATGGGTCCACTACAACAGCACAGGGACTTACTGGCTGGGCCACAAAATCAGCAACGACACCATCTACGACTATCTCCAGAACAACCAAATCAAGATGAGCATCGCAGACTTCCAAACCTCAATCCTGGCAGATCACGAAACCTACAGCACGACACCAAACGGTCAAAACGTGACAGACACGGAAACACCCGTAACAGAAACTCAAATCAGCACTTACGCAGACGATGGCGAAAAAATCAGCGACCTCAACTTCGGCGCCAAACAAACCTACAAACTGTTCAACTACACCGACGACCCGACTGAACAGAACTACACCATCAACGAAGCAACAGCCAGAACCGCTAAAGCAATAGGCTTCGCCAGAAACACAGGACTGTTCACCTACCAAATAGGCCTAATGAAATTCCTCCCCCTCGTGGTCGTAGGCATGTATCCAGGACTCTACGAAAGAGCAAAAGAAACCATAACCAACATGACTCGAGCCAACTACTTCTACATAATAGGCTACGGAAACTACAGCGGCTACCGAGTTGAACACGACCCAACCCTGACAGTCTATATGTCAGCATCAGCGACATCAGCAATAAGCCAGACGCCCCCGCCAAACTGGACAGGAATAGCATTCATTGGCATAATCGCTGTCATAATCATAGCCGCCGCAGCCATGATACTTCGTCGAAGAAAACCAAAACCCCCTGAAAAAACAATCAAGCCACCGCCCCCCTAGACGCTCTTCAACCCTTTTTTCTTTACCTCCAATTCCAGTCCAGTCTACAATCTGAGCAACCCCTCCTAAGGTTTGACTCGCCTGAACGCTATTGTCGCGATTGCAAAGGCGATAAGACTTTCAACTGCGAACAGCAAAACCTCGACTGGTAAAAGTGGCACGTAAACCTGCAGCAGCCCAGCTCTGAGCATGTCAGCAGCGTAGGTAAGGGGATTAGCCAACGAAACGGCTTGAATAACTAGTGGAGCCTTCTCCAAAGGGTAGTATACTGAACTCAGAAACATCAAGGGCGTGAACAGCACGTTGAGAATGGCGTTAAACGCCTCGTTCGACTTTATGAACACGGAAATGGCAAGTGTTAGAGAACCGAAAAATAAAGATCCCAACAACAGCGAGCCCACGATATAAAGAACGCCCTCAATAGGCACGGTTAACCCGACTAGCAATGGGGAAGCTATGAGAAAAACCAGAAAAGCGTTCAGCATTCCCTGAAGCATTATCGAAACCAGCTTGCTGAGTATGTACTGCCATCTGCTGAACGGTCCCACCACTATCTGCGCGAACATAGCCAGCCTCTTGTCAAGCCAAAGCATCGCTCCCGCCATGGAAGCAGCAAACATTATCTGCATCACCACAACTCCTGGAGCGAGAAAAAGAACGTAACTGACCACTCTGTTACCGACAGACATGTTCGGAATGACTGACGCATAGCCGAACCCCGCGACAAAGATGTAGAAAAGCGGGGTCACGAGTTGAACGACCATCATCGATTTGGTCGACCAGAGACTAGCCTTCAGGTCTCTGTACAGCAGCCTAAGAAAACTGTTCATCGTGCTTCCCTCCCTTTGAATTGACCATCTGAACGAAAACATCATCCAATGACGGCTCCTCCACCCTGAGCTCCGTTATGCGCACCCCAAGGGTTGCTGCAACCTCGATGATTTTGAGCAGCACGGCGTTCGCATCTTCAGCAAACACCTTCAAGGGGTCGTCCCTCTGTTGCGGATGAACCATCCTCTTGACACCAGGCAGATTCTGCAACCTGTGGTCTAGGTCGCTGTTGTACACGGCAAAACGCAGGTAAATCACGCTCACTCCCCCGAACTTGCGCTTGACTTTGTCTATCGTGTCCAACGCCAAGATTTGCCCACGATCGATCACTGCTATTCTGTCACAGACGTACTCCGCCTCCTCCATTATATGCGTGGTGAAAAAGACGGTTGCACCATTTCTCACTTTCTCGCGCACGAAATCCAACGTCACCCTTCTTGCCTGCGGGTCCAACCCAGTCGTGGGCTCATCAAGAAACATAAGCTCACAATCGTGCATAAACTCTCTAGCAACCTGCAAACGTCTCCTCTGCCCCATCGACAGCTCAGGCGGAGCTGTCTTCCGAAACTCCCTTAGGCCAAACTTGTCAAGAAGAAGCTCAATCCTCTTCTTCCTCTCCGCCTTCGGCACGTTCCACAAAAAACCGTACAAGTCAAGATTCCCCTCCACACTCAGAGCGTGCTCGTAGCTCAGCTCCTGCTGCACAACGCCTATCCGCGGCCTAATCTTGCCTCCCTCAGAAGCGACATCATATCCCAAGACTGTGGCCTTGCCATTAGTCGGCTTCAATAGGGTGGTCAAAATCTTGATGGTCGTTGTCTTGCCAGCACCATTCGGGCCTAGGAACCCGAAGACCTCGCCTTTTCGGACTTTGAAGGAAACGTGATCAACAGCAACCACGGTGCCATAATGCATTGTAAGCTCGTTCGTTTCAATGGAATACTCGGGCAACCCATTCCACCAACATAACAGCCTCTGGTCTTCTGTAAATAGCATTGTGGAAAAAAGTGACCACTAATTCCATGAAGAAACAAAAAAAGATACATCTGATCAATCCAGTGCGCGCCAGGACTGTATCTTCCAAGCTTGAGTGGATGAGAGATAACATTAAGAACCAACCAGTGACATTGTCAACAACTATTGGACTCTACTCAGATTCGAGACCAAAGGCGATGTTGATGAGTAAGAAGAAAAAGAAGCGTGGAAAGGTAGAGCACGGAGACACAGAGAAAGCCTTGGAAGAGGACAAGGCATACAGTACAAGAGAATTGGAAGAAGACTTTTAGTCCATCAGTTACCTATCGATCATAATCAAGTTTCAAGGTATTGTATGAGGTTATCAACAATTCTGTATGTAAGTCCCCAGATGATCGTATCTCTTACCGCGAAGGCTGAAGATTCTCCGAAGCCGAATTTTGCCTTAGTTCTGCTTCGGACAAGCTCCTCAACAGCAATCCAAAAATACTCTTCAAGCTCCTTCTGGTTCAGTCTTATCAACGGTTCGTTTCCAACGAGAATGACAAACGGAAGGACCTTGATATCATGTCGAGGTTTTGATTGAAACGTTGACATCACTCCTAGAAGACTGCAATCATCGAGGAGGTTTATGTTTGTCTCTTCTCTCGTTTCCCTAATTACGGTTTCCTTCAAGTCTTTGTCCTCAGCCTCTCGCTTTCCTCCAGGCAACGCCACCTGACCAGACCAAGGATCCTTTGGATCTTCAACCCGTCTCACAAACAAAACACACAGTCTCCGATGTTCCAGCTTCATGAGAACGGCCACTGCTGCATTCGCGTCTTGCTCATCCGATAGAGGTCGTAGAGCTTTAGAGAGTTTTTCGATTGAAAAGATCAATTCAAATCAGCACACGCTGTTTGTGATTCCGAACCAAAAGATAAAAGCAATTCTGTCTTCGACATCGCAGAGGCATAGTGGACAGGAGACTTAGAGATTCGAACGCTTCAATTGTGTCTAGTTGAAACAGGGTTCTCCAATCCAATATTCAAGCGTGGATCATATTATCTGAGTTGTTGGACTAACACACAGCAAAAGATGTATAGTGACTCGTTGCAATGCATTGTTCAAGCTGGAGGCTGACTGTTTAATGAATCTGGTGGCGCTCTGCGACTTTGATGGTACGATTACGAGGATTGATACGGCGGAATGGGTTCTGGGCAAGTTCGCCAAAGGAGACTGGCGACAGTATGACAGGCAGTTCGAGAAGGGCGAAATAGAGCTTGAAGAATGTCTGAACAAAGAGTTTTCGTTAGTGAAAGCATCAGAAGAACAGATACTGGAAGAACTGAAGACAGTGGTTACTTTCCGCCCAAACTTCAAAAAGTTCGGCGAATTTTGCAAAGAAAACAGCATCCCTCTCATAATAGTCAGCGCAGGACTAGATTTCGTAATAAAACACTTCCTGCAAGCCAATAACTGCCTAGACCTAGTCACAGTCTACGCCGCAAAAACCACATTCAGTCTCGAAGGCATCAAGCTCACTTTCCCAATAATGTTTGACAATTCATCAGACAATTTCAAACACGACATGGTCAGACACTACAGTAGCCAGAACATGAAAGTGATGTACATAGGAGACGGCTTAGCAGACTACGCTGGGGCAAAAGATGCAGATTTTGCTTTCGTCATCGAAGGTTCTAGGCTAGCGAAACTATGTAAAACCCATAGAATACTATGCAAGAGCATAACCGGTTTCCAAGAAATAACCGAGGCTATTCGCGAAATCGAACCCTAGAAAACACACACAGAACAATCGAATGGGAAGAATAGGAAATGTGAGACTGACGAGTTCTAGATGGCATCGATAGCAAGAAGCCAATCGATCGTGTCCAAACCAATCTCGAGATACGGCATCCGGTTTGACAGCGCGCGCGACAGGAGAAAAAGTCAGCCATGGTAGAACCGTCAGCAAATAGGCCCGAACGATAGTCACAGTCAATTATGCTTCGCTTTTCGCCTGCGCTTTCACGGAACTGTAGGTTTTTGTTCCCTTTCTCTGCAGTCTGAATAGCCCATGGATCGTTACCTTGGATATTATCTCATCTTCTTTCATGTGATGATCACTGAAAGACAGAATTCCATCTCGTTTTAGAACACGCCTCAATTCTTCCAACACAATTTCTGCGTTTGTTAAATCATGAAAGATGTCATAAAGAAGAACCACATCAACGCTGCCACGAGGCAATCCAGTTTTACAGTCGGATAGAATCGTTTCTACGTTCGCCAGCTGATTCTTTTTGGCAATTTCCTTTACCATCTGAATCGCTAGCGGATTTATGTCCAAGGCATAGACTTTTCCCGATTTTCCAACGAGCTCAGCAACGACCCTCACGTAACTGCCCGGTCCGCAACCAAAATCGAGAACACGAAAACCTTCTTCGATCCCAACCTCTTTCAGAATCTCCTTGCGAGGCCTGAGGAAATCCCTGACCCTAAAGGTGAGGGCTATCACCCTGAAACCCAGGTTTGACATCGTTCTATCATTCATCTCCTCGCTGGTTAAACTTCCTTTAAGAACCTGCAACGCAAGAATTCATTGTTATCGTTTATTAGTTTTGCTCATTGAGTGAACTCTGAAGAGCGGGGTTTAGCAGCCTTGTGTAGTTTTCTAGTTTACTATGTACTTTTTTACACAATGTTAATAAAACTTCTTGAAACAGTAGTGAAACAGAGAGGGTTCTAGTGGAAACCGGCTCGCTTCGAAAGTCGAACCACATTGCCAGCTGCTTGGAACTCGCAATCCTGCTTGAGAGCAGCGCCCACAAACCGGGAAATGTGAGCGTCGTAACCAACTTTGAAAGCACGCGCTATGAACACTTCCTCGCTTCCGCCGTGGCTGCGACGCCTTCTTTCAGATTGGCTGCCGAGCGAGGAATCGGCGTCTCGAAAGGAGAAATCAGGGCGAATGAAGTCGGGATCGGCCAAATCATCCGAGATTGTGTCAAGAACATCCACAATTGGCAACACGGCGGAAATACCCTACTTGGCACGGTGATTCTACTATCGCCCATTGCTGTTGCAGCGGGCATGAGTAGCGACGAAAAAAACGTTTTTGACAATGCAGAGATTAGGAAAAACCTGAAACAGATTGTGGAAGCTACGACTCCCGAAGACGCCGTGGAACTGTACGAAGCCATAAGAATTGCCGATCCAAGTGGTCTCGGAAAAGTCTCAGACCTGGATGTCAACAGCCCAGACTCGAACCGCAAGATACTCGACAAGAAGATTTCGCTCTATCAGATTTTTGAAATTGCCGCCGAATACGATAGAATCTGCTCTGAATGGGTAAACAATTATACGATAACCTTCGATTTCTCCCATCCCTACCTATCAGAACAGATTAAAAAAACCAATGACGTGTCCAGAGCCATAATTCAGACGTTCCTGAAGGTTCTGGCAGAATATCCAGATACGTTCATTGCACGAAAGACAAGCTTTGAAAAAGCCAAAAAAGTATCAATTAAGGCCGCTCAGATTCTGGAACTTGGAGCGTTGGAGACTCCTGTTGGAAAGCAAAGCCTCGGCAAATTTGATGAAGAGCTCAGGCGAAAGAGCAATCTTCTGAATCCTGGGACAACAGCTGACATGATAGTAGCGGCTCTGGCTCTGTGCGTTCTCAACGGGTACAGACCGTAATCGAACTCACTTCCCCCTAATCAGCATGTTCAGAACTGCTGCTAAGAATTTCTATCGCTGCCTTTTTGTAGATTTCGAAGTCATTTTTCGTGAATAACACGAACACTACTTTGACGAGTTCACTCTGTTTTCGCAGAAAACCCTTGACAGTGGTCAGAGCTACTCTGCTTGCTTCTTCTATTGGATATCCGTATGCGCCTGTGCTTATGGATGGAAAGGCTATGGTTTTCAGTCCTTTGGAAATCGCCAGTTTCAAGCTGTTACGATAGGCTTCTGCAAGAAGCTCTGGTTCTTTCTTGTTCCCTCCGTGCCATATGGGCCCGACGGTGTGAATAACATATTTAGCCTTGAGATTTCCCCCAGTCGTGATTACTGCCTTCCCCGTCGGAAGCCCTTCGGGCCAATCTCTGGCTCTCAGACGCTTGCATTCTTCGAGTATTTTCGGCCCGCCCTTCCTGTGGATGGCCCCATCAACGCCACCACCTCCCATAAGAGACGAATTCGCAGCGTTCACTATAGCATCTGTCTCCATGTCGGTTAGGTCTCCCTGAAGAATGGAGATTTTTGTATTTCCAACGTGAAATTCAACTTTCGTCATATGCCTTCTTCAGCTCTACGAGAAATCACGATTCTCCGCGTACCCTTCCATCGCCAAAGAGGTGTTCTTGCGCTTCCACCACTTCCCCGCTGTCTTTCGCCTTTGCATAGATTTCCAGTCTTTCATGGTTTATCTCAAGGAATGTGTGTCCCCATGTGAAAATGGAAAGCAACTCATCTGCTTGCTCTTTGAAACCGGCGATGTAAAGAGCTGCCGCCAGTGCTTCTGCGGTTGTGAGTTTGGTTAGCTTGCCAAAATTAACAGGGTTTCCCGCAACGAGTATCGGCAGGCAACGAGATGTTCCCCTTACATGTTTGAGTAATACTTTTTCAGCGTGCTCCCAGCTGCAATCCAATCCTACAAGTCCAAACGCTTCAACGCGCAGTCTGTCAGCAGGAGAAAAAGCAGTTTCAGAAAAAGGGTTAAGCACGACCGCCCTCTTTGGAAGAAAGCGTAGCTGAACCACTTGTCGAACCAGTCTAAATCGTTTAAGCTTCAGTGCGGTGCACTTCTTAGGATCACACTGCTTCGCGTTGTAGACAACGATTCTAACTTGTCCTTGCACGCGCCCTCTGCACCCTCAAGTGACTCATAGGATCATTCAAAACACTCGGGAGGCGCTGTATGAGATCCGAAGCAACCATGTGGGCCCCCAATTCCTCGAAAACAAAGTCTCCCGCAGCGCCGTTAACAAACGCTCCAGCAACTGCGGCTTCGAAACAATCTGCCTTCTGAGCAAGAAAGGCCCCTGCAATTCCGCTAAGCACATCACCCGTGCCCCCGACCGTCATGCCTGGATTGCCTGTGAAGTTGAGCTTAACACGCTTACCGTCAGAAACAATGTCGACGGGTCCCTTCAACAGGACTGTTGCGTTAAGCTTTGCGGCCGTCTTTTTCACTTCCAATAGCTTCTCTGCCAAGGGTTCAGGGGGTCTCTTGCCAGTTAGAATAGCGTATTCTCCAGCGTGAGGAGTCACGATTAAGGGTGCTTTCAGTTTTCTTTTGCACTCGGCATATGCTTTCAGCCCATCTGCGTCCAGAAGCAAAGGCTTTCCAAGCTTCTCTACGTCCCCAACTATATCTTTGACCGCGTCTCTGGTCTCGGGATCCAATCCGAGGCCTGGACCGATGACGACAGCATCAGAGGCATGGATGTAGGGTTTCAGTGTGGTCAAGTTGCCTGGGTTTAGGTGTTTTCCTTCAAGCTTTACGGTGATCAGGTCTGGAGACAAGGAAGAAATAGCATAGGCAGTCTTTTCAGGCGCAGCGACATAGGCCAAGTCAACGCCTGTGCGTAGGGCAGCTTGAGCCACGAGCGTGGGGGCGCCTGAAAAGGTTTCGCTGCCACCAATGACAAGCAGACGCCCGAAATCTCCTTTGTGAGACTCTGAAGGGCGGTTTTTGGTGACGAGCAGAACATCACCGGGCCCTGCAAACTGTTCAAATTCTTCAGGCAAGCCGATGCTTTTTACAACGAGCTCACCCACGTATTTCTTTGCTTTTTCGAGTCCTTTCTTGGATCTGTGAAAAGTAATCGTCAAATTCGCCTTCACGGCCTCCCCTGAGGCTGCTCCTGTGTCTGAATCTATTCCCGTCGGAACGTCAACTGCAACTCGGAAAGCATTCATTCCATTAATTCTCTCAACAAATTGCAGAATAGGCGCCCGCAAGCTTCCCTTTGCTCCTGTTCCAAGCAGGGCATCGACAACGACATCCGCTTTCGTCTTTGGCACGAGCGTGCTGTCCTGGATCTCTTCAACAGGAATCGTGTCATGAAGGACCTGAAGTGCAAGCCAGTTTTCAAGTGCAGCTTTGTCCGAGATGTCCTTGTTCTTTCCAGCAAGGATAACTCTGACTTTGAAACCCATACATGACAGGTGTCTAGCGGCAACAAAGCCGTCGCCGCCGTTTCCACCCAAGCCGCAGAAAACAGCCACGGTCTTTCCCGGCTTGAAACGTGAAGAAACCTCTAGGGCAACGCTGTGCCCAGCGTTCTCCATCAACAAGAGCCTAGAAACGCCAAAGTATTCCGCGTTCAACTCCAATGCTCGCATGTCACGGCTAGTCACAGAATGCTCGAGCATATTTATAGCCCGATAATGTAGTGTCGGGAAACCAAAGATAAGCCTATCCATATTTCCAGAAGAACAGTTAGCATCATAGGCCTTGACCTAAAAGAGCAGAGGAATGCAGTGGCACGAATGATCAGCCTCAAAGTGTAGCAAAATATTTTAATGCTTATGCGCAAACAATACGGTGGAGATTCAAATGCCAACAGCTTTCGTGTTAATCAACACCGAAATCGGTTCAGAAAGCGATGTGCTCAAAGACTTGAAGAAGGTTGAAGGAGTAGAGCAAGCAAACGCTGTCTACGGAGTCTACGACATAATCGCCAGAGTCAGTGCAGACACTATGGACAGGCTTAAGGAAATCGTCACGTGGAAGGTCAGAAGACTCGACAAGGTTAGATCAACGCTCACGATGATAGTAGTGGAAGAAGTCGCGAAGAAATAGCAGCCATTCCCTCTTTTTTATTCCGGCCAAGCAATTCCTAGTTTATATTTCACGCTGATTCTGATATCGAACAGCTGAGTTTAGACGAATGTCCCAGAAAACGATTCACATCGGACTAGACGATACAGACTCAACGAGGAAGGGTTGCACTACCTACGTCGCCGCCCTTCTTGTGGAGAAACTTCAGAAGCTCGGAGCCAACTTCATTGATTATCCAAGCCTGATCCGACTGAACCCTAATGTGCCTTGGAAGACTCGGGGAAACGGGGCACTGTCCCTCAGAATTGTCTGCAGCAAGAATTCTCAGGACGAAATAAGAGAGATGGTCTTGTCCACGGTCGAACAGAACTCTGATCTAGAGTCTACTGGCACAGACCCAGGTGTTGTATTCCTTGAAAAAACCAGAATGCCGAAGGAAATCAGAACCTTTGCCAGACAGGCTATAACGGGAATCGTGACGCTCAGAGAAGCCTCAAAGCTTTTGAAAAGGTACCATGGAGAAGCGGTGGGTTTCAAGGAGGGCAGAGGAATCATCGGCGGTCTAGCAGCCATCGGCGAAACGCTTCTGGGAGACCACACATACGAGATTCTTGCCTACCGGGTTCCAGAGAATTACGGACTGAAACGAAGAGTTGACGAGACCATAATCTTCGCGATGGACAAAGCAACGGCGCCATACACCTTCAACAACGTCGACACGGAAAGACGGAGGGTCATCATAACCCCTCGTGGACCGGACCCGATTCTTTTTGGCATCAGGGGTGAGACCCCAGAAATTGTGAAGAAAGGATTTGAGATGGTCAAACCGTTGGAACCTATTGAAAGATGGGTCATTTTCCGCTCGAACCAAGGAACCGATGCTCACCTCCAAAGAGTCAGTAGTCTGAGCCAGCTGAAGCCATACAATTCAGTGATTGCAAGAGCAGCGGTGGCGGCCAACCCGAAGATGATTCGCGGAAAACACGTGATTTTTCAGGCCAGAGACAACAGTGCCAAGATTGACTGTGCCGCATACGAACCAAGCGGTGCCCTAAACCGTGTTGCCAGAGAACTGGCCCTCGGGGACGAAATAGAAGTCTATGGCAGTGTCCGAGTTCCTCAACGTGGAGAGTCTTTAACAGTGAATCTTGAGAAAATCCGATTGTTGAAACTGGCTCCAAGAATTGTTTACAGAAACCCAATCTGCCCAAACTGTGAGAAACGCATGAAATCAATGGGCAGGGACAAGGGTTTCCGCTGTGAAAAATGCAGGCTTAGAGAACCTGAAGCCGAAAAGGTCGAAGTCAGAATGAAACGTGACATAGAGAAAGGTCTATACATCACCTCAGTCAGGTCCCAGAGACATCTAACGAAGCCGCTTGTCCGATATGGAATGGAAAAACGTCACGGAACGCGAGAAAGACTGCTTGAAGTCTGGCATTTTCCCTGAGCTATTCCTCTTTTACCATGAAGATTTCGCACAGCATGCGATAGAGCTCATCGCCTCCTTCAACCTTCGAAAAAAGGTCCTTTTCCGCCTTGAGAATGCGCCCCATAGTTTGATACGTCTGTCGCCACTCCAGCTCTCGCCACATCAAACTGTAGTTCCTCATCTCGAGCCACGCGCGGAAAATCAAAACAACGAACATGCCAAGAGTCAGCACTAGGTTCAACACGTAGATGTCAAATATGTCCATGATAGTTCACCTCCAGATCGCCACTTTGACAAGATGAGCTTACAGACAAAACACATTTAAATCAACCGCGCCACGGCACCTCCAAACATACGCATCTTATGAAGCCATGTCTCCCTCTTGTTTCTCAGTCCATAGCTGTCAATGGAGTAGCGTGTTCAGTTTATCCAGCGAATTCAGGAGAGAACATGCGAACTTCTATTCCATCATATTTGGAAGAGCACAGAAAGTGCGCTTTTATTGGGTTTGTAATTCTCCTCAATAGAAAACGTGTCAAAACCCTTTAATAAGGAATATGTCCGATTTAGCGCGCGCTAGAAGCAAGCAAGAGCTTTTATAGTGGGATTTTTGAGTCTAGAGTTGAGGGATCGTTTGAGCAAGCCGAAAAGAAATGATAGGAAAGCAGAAGTCATCGGCATTTCTTCAGGAGAATCGATCAAACGGTACAAGATGCTTCTTGAGCAAGAGTTTGGAGCAGTTGATATTCCAGACAAAGGGCAATACACTTCACTGCATAAGCGAATTAAACTTCCCGAAAGGATGTTCGTTGATGTTATCGCATACTCTACGGATACAATCTATGTTTCTGGCTCAGCATATATAGAATCAGAAGACTTTGCACGAATTGCCACCAGAGCAATAGAGCTAGCTCAGCAAGCCAATACTCCACCCTTAGAACAAATGCGCCCGATCTCGGTTCAAAGAGCTAAAGACCTTCTCGGATTTGCCAAGAACCTTAATCTAGACAAAGATTATGAAAGAATGATAGCGATTATTCTTGCTGACACATGCAATGAGATTGTTCTTAGGGAAAAAATGAAGGCTATGAACATTGATGGAGCTCCTCTCGACGATAACATTCCCGAAAAGATAAAGAGATTAAGAGTCAAAGGATGCCAAGTTGTTGATGAGGACGCAATAAAAAACGTTAGGGAAACAAGAAATAGAATCGTACATTATGGAGACATCCCCCACAAGGGACAAGCCGAAGAATCCCTGAAAATCGCAGATCATGTTCTCCAATCGGTGTAAAACTTGTCTCTTGAAAACCAAAATGAATACGTTGCGTACATAGGTTCAGATGAAGCTGGCAAGGGCGAATGGCTTGGTGCGCTAGTAGTGGTAGCTGTTGCACTATCAAAGCAACAGCGTGCTTATCTCGTCACTCAAGGAGTAATGGACAGCAAGAAACTTAGACTTAATGTCATTAGTGAGCTTGCCAAAGTAATACAGAGATCGTGTTTGTCTTATCATGCCATTACTATCTCCCCCCATTCGTTCAATAACTTGATACAGCAATTTAGAAAGGAAAGTCGGAGCCTAAACGACATCTTGGCATGGGCACACGCACAGGCGATTGGGAATGTTTTTGAAGAATTGACAAAAAAAGGAATATCTGGAAAGATCAAGCTTTCAATCGATATGTTTGACAAGATAAAAACTGAAGACAGACTGAAAAGAGTTCTTGACCTCAGAAAATTCGATCTGTACCACCATCCAAAAGCTGAAACCGAAACATCTGTTGCAGCAGCAAGCATAATTGCTCGTTCAGTTAGAGAACTATGGATAGATGAAAGATCAATTGAACTTAATCTAGACCTGCGGAAGCTTTCTGTTGAGCAAGCAAGATCAAACCCAAGTGCAGATTACTTTGCGAAACTCGATTTCTTAAAGCCGAAATTGAAATCTAGGAAAGGTCTTGTTTAAGACTTGCTGAAGCTTCTCCATTGAAAAAGAGGTTCTGATTAGAGCAGCTCGAATATGTCCATAGTTTTCTCTTTTGCAAAGGCCGCTTCCTCTCTTGCAGTTGTGGCACCCCCGTGAGCCACTTTGTTTCTCAATTCTCTAATGTCACGAACAGCTTTGGAGTTGTAGAGAGGAATTCCAAATTGAGTTTCCAGTAGATCAAGCTTAGCACCAACACTCTCATTTTCCAAGCTGTCACGTTTGTGAGTGTAACGCGACAGCTTTTCGGTCACAACTAGATCAAGAATCACATCGCACAAAGTGACAATGACCATTCTCTGAACTTCTTCGTCGACTGAGAAGCTCTCCATATATTCCTTGATTCTTCTTGCTCTGTTAATACGTACTGTGCCTTGTCCACTCAAGAAGTCAATCGCTTCTTTAAGTATTATTTCAATTTCCTGGCATATTGCGTTGAACATAGGGTCAACTTCAGGAGATGCTTTTATCTCAGTATTTGAATTTGCAAAGATCTCTACATGAACTTCTCTCGGCAAACCCACTCGGCGAAGCTGAGCTTTGAAACGCATGTGTTTTGGCACTTTAGTCTCTTTAGTCAAAGAAAACGACAGGCCAAGTAAGAACTCCAGCTTCTTCAAACTCGCACCTTCGCAGATTCCTGGGACGTTGATTCGTTTCGATAGGGCACTCATGTTCATCTGTTTTATGAATTGCTATGTCTCGGCTTAAGATTTTCTATTTGGACAGAAATCGAATTCGCCGAGCGCGCGCACTCTGAAGAGAACGGGTGTTTACGGTTTATAGCGCGCGTGCCCACGTGAAAATCCCAAAGACTGCCAAACTATATTTGGAAAGCAAAGTAGTCGCAAAAAGACCAAGTGGGAAGCGAATTCGCGATTTGAAACTGCTTAGGAAGAATTGCACTATTGAGGTTGGGGCTGTACACGCACGCATATCGAGAACGGAACAACCTGAACCGAATAGATACGTACTCGTCAAGAATGCGCGGAGATGCGCAAAGATGAGCACGTGAAATGGTTTAAATTCCCGCGTCATGTTTATCCTTTGAAACTCGTTTCCGAGTTTGGAGTGTTTATGGCTTGCAGCAGTTTCCAAAAGAGGAGTACGATCTGCCGTTTTTCAAAGACCGCGGCTACGTTAGAAAGTTGTGCCCCAAATGTGGTAAGTATTTTAGAACACTGCGCAGGGATCAAGAAACGTGTGGGGAAGCAAGTTCGGAAGGATGCGCCTCCTACACTTTCATAGGCAATTCGCCCACGAACAAAAAGTACAGCCTGCGCGAGATGCGTGAAGCTTTTCTCTCGTTCTTCGAGAAAAACGGTCATGTGCGCATAAAGCCCTATCCCGTCGTGGCAAGATGGAGAGCAGACATTTATCTCACACATGCGAGCATAATAGATTTTCAGCCATACGTAACTGACGGAATCGCACCTCCGCCGGCAAACCCGCTTGTAATCTCTCAACCATGCATACGCCTGGTGGACACGGACAACACAGGCCCTACTTTCGGCAGACATATGACAATCTTTGAGATGGGCGGGGCACATGCTTTCAACTATCCAGACAAAGAAGTCTACTGGAAAGATCAGACCGTCAGGTACCAACACGACTTCGTTACGAACGTTTTGGGCGTTAAGCCTGAAGAAATAACGTACAAGGAGGAAGTCTGGTGCGGGGGAGGAAACGCAGGGCCATGCGTCGAATCCATCATTAGGGGTCTGGAGGTGGACACACTGGTTTTCATGCAGTTCAAAGTGGTCAACGATGAATTCGTTAGGCTGCCGATACGCACGGTTGACACAGGTTACGGCATAGACCGTTACGCGTGGCTCTCACAAGGCGCACCCAGTGGTTTCCACGCTATATACGGCGACCTGCTCGAGAAGGTTTTCAAGATGGCAGGAATAGCCAGAATCGATGAGGGACTATTGAAAAGAGTGGCAGAGGTTTCGGGCCTAGTGAACTTGGACAAGATGGCGAGCAGGGTTCAAACTAGGAAGAAAGAAGCTGACCTCGTGGGGATAAGCTTGGAAGAACTCGACAAGTTCGTGAGCCCGATAGAGAACGCTTTCGCAATAGTAGACCACACCAAGTGCTTGAGCTTCATACTCTCCGAAGGCGTAGTCCCTTCAAACATTCAGGAAGGCTATTTGGCTCGCCTCATCTTCCGCAGACTCTACCGACTGCTCAGAATTCTGGGCATATCTAACAAGCTTTACGACATCATGGACATGCAAGTGGACCGTTGGTCCAAGGATTACCCACAGTTGAAAGAGATGCGAACAGAAATAACTGAGATGCTCAAGGTCGAAGAAGAGAAGTTTGAAGAAACCATCAAACGCGGGGAAGGAATGGTCAGCCGCATCTCAAACGAGCTCAGGAAAGAGGGGAAGAAGACGATTCCTGTGGAAACTCTGACAGAACTGTACGATTCGCATGGACTCCCCCCCGAAATTGTAAGGCAAGCTGCAGAAAAAGAGGGCTTTAATGTGGAGCTTCCAGACAACTTCTACAACCTGATTGCACAGAGACACATGCAAGTCTCAAAACCCGCAGAAGAAGAAGCCACGTTGGAACAAAAGTTGAAGACGGAAGTTGACGGGCTTCCCGCAACGGAGGCGCTTTACTATGAGGATCAATACATGAAAGAATTTGAAGCGAAAGTTCTGAAAACCATAAGCAAAGAGTTTATCGTCCTCGACAAGACTTGCTTCTTCCCTGAAGGCGGTGGACAACCCGCTGACAGCGGACACTTCACGTTTGACAGCAAGAAGGCCGATGTAGTGGACGTTCAGAAAATCGGCAAGGTCATCGTTCACAAGGTCAAAGGCGATGTTCCAAAAGAGGGCACAGTGGTGAAAGGGGCCATCTTATGGGAGAAGCGGTACAGCCTGATGAAGAGTCACACTGCAACCCACGTGGTTGGCGGGGCTGCAAAGCGTGTCCTAGGTCAGCACGTTTGGCAGTACGGAACACAGAAGGGAGTTGAGTCGTCCAGGCTTGACATTTCACATTACCGGAGATTGACGCTGGAAGAGCTGCACAAGATAGAGATTCTGGCGAACGAGGCTGTTCTGCGGAACATTCAGGTTGAAACCAAATGGATGCCCAGAAATGAGGCTGAAAGCCTCTACGGTTTCAGACTGTATCAGGGCGGAGCAGTGCCAAGCAAAGACATCCGAGTTGTGAGAACCGGAGACTGGGACGTTGAAGCCTGCGCGGGAACACATTTGAGGGGAACAGGCGAGATTGGTTTTCTCAAAATCGTCCACTCAGAAAGAGTTCAAGACGGAGTCGAAAGGCTCGTCTATTCAATCGGCATCCCAGCCGTCAAGGCCGTCCAGAAAAACGAGGAATTGCTGTTCAGGGTCTCTGAAACGCTGAACGCCCCTCTGGAGAAGCTGGACAAAACGGCGGAAAAGCTCGTGAAAGACTTGAAGGAAGCAAACGCTGAAAGAAGAAGACTCGTCAAAGAAATAGCGGTACAAGACAGCGCCAAACTGCAGGATGATGACGTAGCCGGGGAAACTGAGGAGATAGCTGGCGTCAGCTTTGTGACCCGAGACTTTCACGAATCCATCGACATCGATAGAATGGTTCAGACCGCGAACGAAATCATCAAACGAAACGAGGCAACTGTCACGGTATTCTATGGTGCGGACGGGAAAAACGCGAGAATAATGGTGATGGCTGGAAAAACTGCCTTGGAGAAGGGAGTAAACGCTAACGAAGTGGTCAAGGAATCAGCTGCGATGATAGGTGGCGGAGGCGGAGGAAGACCAAACTTTGCCCAGGGAGGCGGAACAAATATTCAAAGACTGCCTGAGGCAATTAATAAGGCCAAAGAGACTGTGAGAAAAAAACTGAAGCACTAATCAAATATCGCTGACTGGAAGCAAACGCCGTTCTTTTCTGACAAGTTAAGACCCACGTAGCTCCGTCTTTGCCAGGATTAACTCTTTTGCCTTAACACTCCATCCTGCAGGGTATAAACTGTGTCCGCGGCATCGACTATTTTTTCGTCGTGCGTGGCAACTATCACCATTGCTTTCGCGCGCTCGCGTACTTCCTGAAGCAGGTTAATTATATCCCCGGCTGTTTTCGAGTCGAGCTCTCCCGTTGGTTCGTCAGCGATGACTATTTCCGGCTCGTTTGCGAGAGCCCTAGCGATGGCCACACGCTGCATCTCGCCCATGCTCAACTGTTTCGGCCTGTGACCCTGTCTTCGCGTCAGCCCAACAGTCTCAAGAAGTCTCAAAGCTTTTTCCCGCTGTTCCTTCTGGGGCTTGTGTGCAAGCGACATAGGCAATTCAACGTTCTCCAGAGCGCTGAGCGTGGGAAAGAGGTTGAATGACTGAAAGACGAAGCCCATGCGCATGTTGCGGATTTTTCTACGTTCACGATTGGACAGCTGCGAGGCATCAGCATCGTCGAGGAAGACGTTTCCTGAGGTTGGATAATCGTTCAAGCCGATTAGGTTGAGCAGTGTCGATTTTCCTGAGCCTGAGGGTCCAATGATGGCGACAAATCTCCTCTCGTTGAGTTCTAAGCTAACCGCTTTGACGGCTGCTATTTCTGATGAGCCCAGTCGAAACGTTCTTGTCAGGTTTACCGTCCGAATCTTCATCAGTATTCAGCTCTCAAGACTTCGGCTATGCGCATTCTCATAGCATTTACGGCGGGGATTATTCCGCCGAGGCAGCAGACGCCCACGATGGCCACGAGCATTTCGAGCATGTATATTGGCGGAACGATTTCCAGCACGCTGGGAAAGAACAGTGTTACAGGAATGTTAGTGTAGAAACTTGCTAACAAGACAGCTGCCAGTGAGCCGAAGGCTATGCCGATGACGCCGCCCAAGACACCTATGAAGAGGGTTTCCATGATCACCACTTTGAACATGTAGGTTGCTGGCGCTCCAATCGCGTCCAAGGTTGCGAAATCGCGACGTCTCTCTGATACACTCATGACAGTGACTGTCATGACGAGTATCAGGCTCATGATAAAGACTACCGCTTCAATTCCTAATGTCCAGGTCTGCACCTGATCGAGGACGGGTTGGACGATGTCGTTTCTTTCAGTTTCTGTCAAGGCGTTGACGTAGCCTATTCCCTGCTTGATGGTCGTGGTCAGGTTTTTCTGTGGTATGTTTTGAAGCGGTTTTACCGCGATTATGTTTACGCTCTGGGGATAGTTGTAGATGGTCTGCGCCAGTGTGAGGGGCATGACTAGGCAGCGGTTCAGCAAGGCCATTTTCGTGTCGAAAACGCCTGAAACGTGCAGGGTGTAGCCATTTACTTGGATGTCTGAGCTCACGGTCCAGTTGTACTGGTCAGCGATAGAGGCGCCTGCTACGATTTCGTTGCTCGAATCATTTGCTGGAAAATGGCCGCTCGGCCTGAGTGGTATGGGGCCGAGGACGAGCTCCCAATCATCGACTGGTATGCCCATCGTGAAGTTCACTGGGACTGCTTGGACCAGTGCCTGTGATCCTACAGATGTGACGAAGAGGACCGGAGTAATAGTGGCCACCCCTGAGATGTTCATTAGTTTTTTCACTGTGGAATCTTCGGGCAGCATGCCGCCGCTGATGGGTATTGCCTGAACTACGATGGCGTCCTTGCTCACGACGGTGATTTGACCGTTGAAGAGCACGTTCATTTCGCGTATCACCGTCGTATACCGCATGGTGGTGGCGCCGACGGCGATGACGAAGGTTGCTGCGATTGCCACTCCTAGAATGCACAGGAATGTTCTGATTTTTCTGTGGAAAAGGTTTCTGAAGCAGAATGTCAGTAGCCGCGTTTGCGATCCCTCTTGACGCTTAGTCTTGCGCGAAAACTATTTAAGCATTGGCAACCCATGATTATAATGCACAGTGCAAATCTGTGTGGAGAAGGAAGATGAAAATTAAGAAGTTTTTGAGTCTATCTGTGGCGTTTCTCCTGTTGGTTTCACCTTTAATGGTTATGAGCAGACCCTACGTGGCCGCTCAAACATCCGAAGCGACTTTGACCGGCAACGTTCTTGATCATGGTGTGGACGTCAACGGCAACGGCCTGTACGATTACTTGGAAATCGACGTTGAAGTCAATGTAACCGTCGCAGGAAACTTTATGGTATCAACAGGTACGCTTATGGATCAGTTCGGCAACATTATCCCTGTCTCTAACAATAGTCAAGGCTTCCTCAACGCGGGCATTCAGTATTTGAACGTATCCTTGTTCGGGCCTACGATTTTCAGCTATCAACTGAACCCTGAGAAAATCTATCAAATTTCTCTTTACACCGAAGACTACTACTACAAATGGCAAGGCATTTACGATGTGACCTTGTCGCGGATATACAACTATACTGAATTTGATTCTCGCGCATTCTGGACTGGACACGTTTCGGACCGAGGCATTGACACTGACAGTGACGGACTTTTCAACTATCTTGAAGTCGGAATAGAATTTAATGTAACAGAAGCGGGACAATATCAGTTAAATGTCGCAGGGTTGATGGAGAAAAACGGATCCATGGTAGACTATTTGTACGATTCCCACTATGAAACTAAAACCTTCAGCCCGGGCATTTACAAGTTCGACATGAATTTCTCAGGTTCACAAATCGCTTCTGAACGTATCAACCCGACGCACGTAAATTACTTGAGCATATACGATCTGACAAACACTATTGTACTGAGTCAGCTTGATTCTACCCCTCTTTCAAAGAGATACGACTACACGCTTTTCGATGCACCTTCAAGAGATATTCAAGTCAACTTCCAAGTCTACCCAAACGCCACGATTGCGGTGGACGGGGCGCTCAATTATACGCACATGTATCCAGAGAACACTTACTATCCTAAAATGAATGCTTCAGTGGGTTTTTCAACAAATGGAAACATGACGACTGAGACTTCCAACGGCACTTTCTTCTTTCCCGAAGACACCTACAAAGGCTACAACACGATCGAAGCCCATTCACTCTCCACCTATAAGAACGGGTTTGAGAACAACACCATCACTGCTTCGGCAATATTGCCTCCAGAAGAAACACAGTTCTATCCGTACAATGCGACTGATGTAAGCCTCAACGCCTCATACGCCGGCGGCTTTTTCGACGTGACCATCAATGGACAGACGGTTATACCCATGCCCGCCTACGGTTCCATGTACAGTCCTCTTTTTCCCCTCAACATGTCAGACGCCACCGTGCGCGCAGAGTTCGACGGGACGACATTAAAGGGAAACATCACATTCCACGCGATTTCAGGTTTCCCACTTACCGACGTAACGGTTTACTTTAGTGGTAACAGGAGCAACCTCAACCTGATGGGTAACGTTAACGTCACGTATTCGAACTATAACGACTTTCAGCTAAACCAAACAACGCTTGACCAGAGACTCGACGACTTGAAGGCTGACTTTACTGGGGAGGGGGCATACTCGCTTTACAACGAAAGTGGGGGTTACCTAGAATGCTCTAATCTGAACATCACAAAGACGTCATGGTCAGACCCGACGTTGGGCGCAGATGTCATGTACAGCGCTTCGGTCGTCGGAAATTTCACAGGGGCCTTGGCCAGTATGCTGTTTCCGCCTGGGTCTCCGGCTGATCAGGTGCAGCAGTTTGCGTATGCATCCCTGGAGTCGGCGGCTTCTTCGGTCAAAAATGCGTCCTTAGTGCTCAGTTACTATCATGAATCAGGGATAGCACAAGTGGACTTGCATTTAACCTGCGACGTGCAGGGCCTGTGCAGTAGCCTCCTCTTGCTGGCGCCACCAGCGATACCCTCTTACTGGTCCTCAGAGGAAAAGCAAATCGAAGCTTTGTTCAAGGTTGCAAATGCGACATCGTACGCGTTGACAGACGCAGGCGTGAACGCCTCATACTCGAGTGCTGAGAGGAAAACGACTCTTGACGCTTGGCTTATGAGCAACGATAGACAGCTCAAGAACGACCTCATTCCAGTTCTGCCTGACTTAGCACCACCGAACATGCACGACCTCATCGCATCTTACTTCAACACTACCTATTGCACCGTGAACTCTTCAGTAACGACGTTTGACATGGTGAACGGAACCGCAACTTTTGCTTCACAAGTTAATCTTCAAGGCGATTTCGACGCGGAGCTGAACCGCGGAAAAGCTCTTCTCGTCGCATCCTTCAACGCAGCACTCCCGTCATCGTTACCTCCAACATGGGAGCTGCGCGTGCTTAACGAGACCGACATAAACATCAACAACTTCGAAGCAGAGCTTCAGGTGGGACAGGACTGGATGTACGCGAACTTCAGCGGCTTGATTCTCAAACCTCAACCCGACGATATCGACGCGATAACGTTCAGACTCAAGAATTGGTTGAACATGACAAACGATATCAACGCACCGCCGCAGGACTTCGGCAGATTCAGCATCACGATAACCGGGGCGTCGAGTGAAAACCAGACGGTCCTGCTATCCCAGCAGCCTAACTTGCCTTCACCCAATCAGCTTTCCCCTGACGGCAGAAGCATGGTCTGGACCAATGCCTCTCTGAGCAGCTTGCAGGACGTGACTTTTCTCATAGCTTACCAGAGTCGAATCAATTACGCGGGAGGGAGCTATGATGTTCCAATATTCACGAACTCCACGGTAACGGCTTTTGTCTTCGATTCAAATGCCAAGCAGATAGCCTTCAACGTCACAGGATCGCCAGGCACTGGCTTCAGCAACGTGACCATCCCTAAAGCGTTGCTCAACGCGAGTGCACTCAGTGATTGGACCATAACGTTTGACGGACAAACCTTGACTCCGCAGCAGTTTGATATAACGCAAAACGCCGAGTATGTGTTCGTGTATCTGAACTACACTCATTCGGCGCACGTGATAACCATCAGGGGCACTCAGCTTGTCCCGGAGTTTCAACCCGACATCATGCTAGTAGCCCTGGCAATCCCGCTCATCATCGTAGCTATAATAGCCATGAAACAGAGAAGAAAACTCGAGATCGTGAAAACCAGATTCCTTCAGACTGTAGCACGCCTGAGGTCCGCTCAGAAACCACGCTGATTCCCACTTCCACTTTTTTGCACATTATGGCGTTGCCGCCCATGCTATCCGATCGAATATATTTTGGAAAATCCTCTGAGAATGGGTCTCATTGTATGATGGGCTGGTCAGACGTGGCTATCAGACTTGACCGTGCCGTTTGGGGTACACCTTTAGCTGGCGATGTTTTCAAGTTCTTTGAGGAAGTGTGCGTACTGTTTCATGCCAAGCTTCCAGAAGTTTGGGTCGCTTACGTCAAGGCCGACCATCTTGCCTATTTCGAGTGGTGAGACGCTGCTGCCGGCTGAAAGGGCTTGCTTGAACTTTGGCACGAATTTTGAGCCCTGTTCAAGGTAGGTTCGGTATAGGGCGTACACGAACAGCTGAGCGTATACGTAAGGGTAATTATAAAACCTGAAGTTGGCCAAGTAATAATGCGGGGTTGTGGTCCATTCCCCCTTCAGTTCGCTGAACCATTCCACGGTGTTCGCGTATATCCTGCTTCTTGCTGCCGTCCAGTGTTTGCACATCGTTTCAAAGTCCAGGTAGTCCCCTTGCTTGAGGGCGCTGTAGAGGCTTTGTTCGAACCATGCTCTGGCCGCCACCTTGAAGATGACGTTGCCTGCCGCGTCGAGGACCGAGCAGAGTATAGACTTCTTTTCCGTTTCTGATTTGGATTCGCTGAGCAGAAGGTCGGTTAGGAGCAGCTCCCCGAATATCGACGCAGTCTCTCCTACGACCATCGGGATTCTCAGGTTGAGGATTGTCTGCTTGGGTTCGGAATAGTAGTCGTGAGTAGCATGACCAAGTTCGTGGGCAAGCGTGTAAACGTCGCGCAACGTTCCGTTGAAGCTGCTTAGTATGAAGGCGGATCTGCCGTTGTACCAGGGTGCACAGAAGGCGCCGTTCTGCTTGCCGAATCGAGGCGTGGAATCCAGGTGGTCTCTTATGTACATGTCTTTTACGGCTGAAGCATAGTCCACATCGAATTTGCTGTATGCTTTGATGACGAGCTCTCTTGCTCTGTCGTAAGTGAACTTCGTGTGTCGGGCGTCCGGCAGGGGCGCGATTACGTCGTGGCAGCCGAGCCGTGGCAGCCCCATAATTTTCGCTTTCAGTTTCAGGTAGCGTCGGTATAGGCCACTGTGATTATCAACTGCCTCCAACAGGTTGTTTATTATTAGTTCTTCAATGTCGTTGTCAATCAGGCTTGCGTGCACTGGAGAATTGTACTTTCTCCTTTCACACACGTTCAGCCAATCGTTGCATGTGTTCCTGAGAGCTGAGGAAAATACCTCTCCGTGTTCTCTCAGTAGGCCATAGACAGATTTGTAAGCTGACTCTCGAGTGGCGCGATCAACGTGAGGAAACAGCCCGCTGGCCTGCCCGAACGACAGAATTTTCTTCTTACCTTCGACATCGACTTCGAACTTGCGCGTGTTGAGCCACTTTAACTGCAGCTCTTCCCAGGCCTTCACGCCGAACTGATCCTTTTCGATGATAAGTTGTTCTTCAACCTCGGACAATTGGTGGGCTGTCTGCCTCTTGAGCCTCTGCAGGGCATGCCTGTAGTTTGCCAGCGCGGAGTTAGAAATCATTTTTGGATTCTTGCTAACGAAGGCTCCAGCTTCGAGTTCGAAGAACGCCAGCATCTTGCCCAGCTTCGCCTCCATTTTTGCTACCTTCTCATGGAGTGACTGAGTGTCAGGCAGGGTCATGTTAGCCGCAAAAGATAACTCAGCGAACAGCGTAACATCGCGGAGCTTAGCCTGAAACGCTTCAAATTCCTTTATGCACTCTGCAAGGTTCTTAGCTGATAGGCCTCCGATTTTTCCTTGGTATTTCTCTGCAAAATGCTCTGCCATCTCTTCGAGGGCGTCAATAGCTATCTGGATTGAAGGATGTGTAGTGCTTGGGAATATCTCCGACAAGTCCCAAGCGATATCCTTTTTTGCCAGGGAAATCACCTCTGCAAGATTGATTGCTCAGATATTAAACGCTTTTCGGTTCAACTTCTTGTCTGAACAAGTGCAGCGGAATAGTGGACCCGCGCTTTGACCGAAGGCGCGCGCTTCGCTGTCTTTCATAGAAAATCCATTGTGTTCAGTGCAAGGCTTTCTTCCAGAACGCAGGTACATGTGGACTGTAACATATGTCGCTGGCGCCGAGGAAGGTGCCCAACTCTTCAATTGTGTGCGCGACTGTTTGAGCGGTCTCAGCAGATTCTGGGGCATTCGGCTCTGCGTGCACGGCGTTTACCTTCAGCTTCTCAGTCTTGCGATCCATCACGGGGTCTATGCGCCCTATGAACCGGTCACCATGTAAGATCGGCATCACGTAACAGCCGTACTTGCGCTGGGGTTTCGGTACGTAGACTTCGAAACGAAAATTGAACCCGAAGGCTTGTTCGGTGCGCCTGCGGTCGGAGATTAGGTTATCAAAGGGCGACAACAAGGTCGTACGCGGCCGCCACTCGCCGGCCTCAAGTGAATCCAGCAGGCCTACGTCTTGTGCGTGGATGTACCATGTGCCCGTCCACGGTTTTTCTTCGTCCCGAATTTCAACATTTAGAATGGCCTGTTCAGCTTCGAGCTCTCGTAATGTGTCTTCAAGGTTGAGATAGCAGCGACGGATGTAGTGCTGTTCGATATGTTGTTTAGTGGCTACGCCGAGAGCTCGAAGGGACAGTTGGGCAGCGGTTCGCGCAAACTCACGGTCTGACAACGGTTTCGCGAGAACCGAGTTGGGCAAGAAGCGCTCAGCTAGAGCCCACAGCCTTTGATTACCCACTCGACCTGCCGTCACAACCTTGCCTTGTGCTTTCAGAAAGGTGAGCATCATATCCACGTTGCGCTTGTGCGTCCAACCTGTTGAAACCCAGTCTTCTGCGGCTCTGTTCTCAAACTGGCTGGAAAGCATTGGCCCTCGACTGTCTAGCTCCTTGAGGATGTAAACACTGAATTCTTTGTTCTTTTCCATCCAATCACGGATTTTCTTGGCCCATGGCGAGTTGCCTGTTGCAAAACTGCGTTTCAAGAGTTTGAAAATAGGGTAGTCCTCCGCGAGTACGATCGATGTTGCCTGGGCCCAGTCTTCCAGAAGCTGCCGGTCCTTCCACAAGAGAGTATCAACAAGAGATTGTTTGTACGGCCCCAGCCGGCTCCACAATACCAAGAGGTGACTGGGGGCCACTACCTTCATGGGGTCAATCTGCAGGTAGCGTATATCATGCATTATATTCATTATTCCCTTAGAATTGGCTAGAGGACGCGGTCCTGCAAGACGTTGACGCATGATTGCAAACCGTCTGGCAACTGTCGAGGATATAACATGAGCAATTCTGGGATGCAATGAGTATCAACAAAAGGTTAGGTCATGAAAGATAATAAGATTTTCAGCTATTGACGCATGGAACAGGAGCTCCTGAAACTGGTTCCGGCTTCTGCCGAGTTCCGGTCATTTAAGCGCCTCCATTGTTGGAATTTCTCTTGTCTTTTGATTTGAGGAGTTCAAGGGCTGCAGACAATGCTCCGAGTTCGGCTCTGATCTTCTCTTCTCCGCTGCCGATTACTAAGACATCGCCCTCTTTCAGGCTCAGGTTCGACAGCTTGGCGAGAAGGGATGGATCGCTTTTAGAGATGTCTTCCTCAGCGCCGGGCATGGTGAGTCTATTCTTGGTGAAGACCAGAGTGGTGGCTCCCTTTGCGCCTGCTAATATCGCGGCATCCCTCTGTTCCAGACCGTATTTTACGGAATCTTTCATTCCTGCCACTCGAACTGCAATGTTGAAAGGCCCGACGGTTAAGGGTGTGGAAGGAACGTCTATTTGCTTGCTGATGTAAGCCCTTAGGCTGGACAGCAGCTTTTTTCCAGCGTTGGACAATGTAATCCCTGATTGTGAAACGTCAATCAACCCTTCATTCTTGAGATGTCTGACTAGAGTTCTGGCTTCTCCCTCCCCCAAGTGAAGGTCTTTTGAGAGCTTCATCCTACCGACAGGTTGCTGAATGTCAATCTCTTCCAGAGCCTTCACAACATGAGCCTCAGCAAAAGAGTGCAAACGTCCAGGTGCGATTTTCGCTGCGACCCTTTCGATAGTATTGAGAGCTTCCAAGGGGGTAGTCCTCGCATAGACGCTGTCATAAGTTGGATATAGGAATTGTTAAATATTACTTGGATGGATTATCTAACCAAGGGTATCCAGAATGAAAACTGTCAAGATAGCAATCATTGCCATATTCTGCGCATTGACACTGGGAACGGACTATGCCTTAGCAGGCATCCCAAACGTCAAACTGATGGACCTGATCGTGTTCATTGGAGGCTTTCTTTTCGGACCGATTGTCGGGTCTTCAATCGGCATATTTTCTTGGCTCATTTACGGTTCGATAAACCCAAACGGCTCCCCCGACCCTCGAATTTGGGTCGCAACCATGCTTGCTGAATCCGTTTACGGCATAGTTGGAGGCTTGCTTGGAAAGGCGCTTGTCTCAACGAACTTCAGTAGTCAACGATTAAGATTAAGTGTTCTTTTTGCAACGATGGGATTTCTACCGACAGTGCTCTACGATTTGATTACCAACACCGTCTATGCCTCTGTCATTGGCCAACCAGTCATCGTCACGATTTTTGTTGGGGCGCTGTTTGCAGTCGTGCATGAAGGATCCAACTTTCTGATATTTGGGATTCTATCGGTCCCAACAATTGCTGCATTAAGGAAGGTTGTGAAAGGGTGACCGAGAAGGCTTTCTCGATGAATAAATGGGTCCTAGTTGCATTGGTTGTCCTTTGTTGGGCCCTGACGGCGTCGCTTATGGCGGGATACTACTATTATCAGTACAGCGACCTCTCGTCGAAAGTCAAAGAAGCTGTATTCACGGCCAATCTGGGCATCAACTATGGCAACGGGAGCGCCATTAGCTGGTTCAATGATACCAAAATCAGCGCAGGTTCAACGCTACTCGACTTTACAAAACTCGTTGCTTCAGCCAACTACACGGACAGTCTTGGGGGAGCATCCATCAATGCAATAGATGGCGTGCCCAACTCTAACCCGAAATATTGGTTGTGGTGGAGTCACTCAAGCTTTGGATGGACCCTCGGTTCAGTTGCCTGCAACAAGTACGTAGTGGGAGAAAACGAGACCCTGCTTTGGTATCTTCAGGACACCTCTACATATCCTCCGCCTTCACCCTAGCCAAATTGAACTCACGCAGCAAGGAAATCCCAGAAAAGATGTTACGTTTACCCACCCTTGTTCTGCCAAGTTGTGACTGAAAAAAAGACGGTCGACGAAAGGAACCTGCAGGCTTGCGTGATGCTCTAATGAGCATCGTCAGCCTAACTATCTAGGACTGTGCTGAAGAGTTGCGCAATTTGCATGCCCGTCGGAAGACCGAGGAGAAGGCTCTTGAGCGAGATTGCATAGTAGTGTGCCTCGAAGGGCTTGAGGTCTTTTGTTTCTTCTAGCCACTTACTGAATGTGGCGACTTCGGCCTCAACCTGTTTTTCCAACTGGTTTCGCTCTTCGCGAGTTGCTCGTTCATAGTCGTTTTTCCGTATTCTGATAGTCTCGTGCATGTTGCATTGACTGTACTCCTCGTAGAGCGTGAAGCTTTTGGGCGTTTTCTGAGACCCAACTGTCTTTAGCTCGGAAGTGATTTCTTCGACCTTTGATTGCATGCAACAAAGCTTGCTGAGATTTGGAATATCTTGTTTGTGAAATCTCCATTCATATTCAGAATTCACAGCTCGCTCTTGCGGCGGTTTGCGACAACCCAAGAAAATAGCTCGCTATACGAGATTCAACGGAAAAGCATGAAAAAAGGTAACAGTTTTGAGGTAACAGTCGTTAACAATTCAGTTTTTTCAGGTATTTTCGAAAGATAATAAACGCAACATCATTTTTGACCTTTTTTTCCAAATCCTGTTACAGAAACCTGTTCTCGAAGAAATGAGCTTCTTTCCAAGAAACAGCATGAACTATTTCCTAAAACGTTGATATCATTCTGATCTCAAGTTTACTGAAAAGCGAGTTCTTGAGTTCTGCGGATAAATGCAAAGGTTTTTGCATGCGCGATTGGTGTACGCGCACGCTGCGGAAGTCTGCTAACTTCTGCGATGGGTAGATTCGAGGAGTGTTAGCGTTTCCACAATCCTACGAGAGATAACTCCACAGTTCTGACTCACAGATCGATAGAGAGACTCCATGTCTTCACGGAACATGTTCTGGTATTTGAGGAAATTCTGTTCTTCCAAAGGCTCGCCTGCAATTATGTCGATCAACACATTCTTTTCATAGACAGAATAACGTGATCGATACAATGTCTTGTAGAGAACGTGATTTGTAGGTTCCAATTCCACTTTGCCGTTTACTATCACGGCCTCATACATTGGTCCTTGGAAGACTATGCAAGGAAAGTACATTTCAATTGAGTATGGTAGTACTTGGGTTCTCTTTCTTATGTCTTGGTCGGTCGACCAATCGATGTATTTTTTCAGTTGGTTCTCAGCAGCATAGATCGTGTCCTTTCCAGTTTCATCCTTTTCAGGATTGTAGTTTTTATCAGCAAACCGAGGAAGAATGTCGGCTGTTACGGCAACCCTATTTTCTTTGTTATAGTGAAGTTCAGCATTGTTAAGAATAGTTTCCATTATTTCGGAATGTTCTGTATTCTTGGCGGCCATTTGTGCTTCATCGAGATAATGTCCGTTGATGTCGGAAACCTTGAATTTGAATGGTCTGGTATAGAAAATCCAAGCAGACTTGGTGCTTTGCTTACATTCTATTATGAGATAGGTCTCGAGTTGAAGATTCTGGATGTCTCTTGGTTGGTTTGATGACACAATGTCAATTTCTCTGAGATTCTTTGTTTCCTTGTCATAGAACGTATCAGAGTTGCAGATTTCTTGCCACCCAAGGTTCTCAAGATACGACGCCACAACGATCTCCAATGGTTTCCCGCTTTTGCTGATCGCATCTTTCAAGTTGTCTATGTTAGGTGGAGGGAGGTTGGATTGAATGGAAGTCATGCTGAGCTGTAAGAATATATCAGGATTTATTCTTTTGCTAACGCGGGCGGTAGTGTGACGAATGGGCATACCCGCGTGGTATGCACACACTAGGGCGAATTGATCCCTTCCGTGGGATAACCTGCGCCGTTCGTTATTAGCGTGCGATGGAGAGGTTAGTCCTTTACTCCTACGTTGGGTGAGAATCTTGGAATGGGCGCGCGAAGTGAGATTATGCGTTTTCCGTTCTCTTGCATCTGCCTATTCGTTTCGTTGTCTGTGCCACTTTCCCTTTTCAGTTCTTGTAGTATCTGCCTCGCTAGTGCTCTGCTCAGCTGTATTGGAACAGCCTCCCCAATCAGTCTGTACTTGGTGGAGATGTAACCAACGAATTCCCAGTCGTCAGGAAAGCCCTGAATCCTGGCATACTCTCTTACGGACAAAGGTCTATCCTCTTTCGGATGGGCAAGCGTCGTGCCTTTGTAAACTGGAGACGTTGCCAATGTGGGTGCAGGTTCATCCCAACTCAGCCTCCTAAAGAATCCAGTTCGCCCTCCTTGAGAGTAGTATGCCCCTTTCATGGCCTCCTTTTGGAGGTCAACAGGAAGATCGCGCCAATCGCCACCTTGTGGAATATGTCGCATATATTTCCTCCTTGAAGGCGGAAATCGAATATGTTCAAAACCTGGATCTTTCAGGTCTTTAAGAGCTTCCCGAAGAGTCGTCCAGGTCTTCTTGGATCCGTTCAGGACACCATCACTTCCAAGAGAACCATGCGTTGCCTGTGGAAGAATGACTTTCTTTCCTTCTCTTGAACCGAGTATAATCAACCTCTTTCTTCTTTGAGGAACCCCGTAGTCTGCTGCGTTTAATACTCCGAAACTTAGGCCGTAATGAGTCTTCCTAAATCTGTCCAGTATTATCTCAAATGCTGAACCTAATCTCTGCTCTGGGGGAAGTTCTTCTTCTTTCTTCCTTATCCTTTCATAGAACGATATGTGTTTGATTGCAGCGGATATCAAGCCTGCAACGTTCTCAAAGACAAAGAACTTGGGCTTAGCCTCTTCTACAACCCTAATGAACTCGAATATTAACTGACCTTTCATTTCATTGACTGATAGGCGTCTCCCGGCCGTGGAAAAAGGTTGACAGGGCGAACCGCCAGTCACTACTGCTGCCTCTCCAACGGTTAGTCCAGCAGTCTCCAGGATCTCTTTTGTCTCCACGTTAGAAATATCGCGGTTCATTACCGGAATTCTTGGGCGGTTCTTTCTAATGGTCTCTGCGGCATATGCATCAATGTCGAGAGCGACCTTTATGTTGAACTCCTCTTTCTCGAATCCCAGATCTAGCCCCATAGCTCCCGTGAATAGTGAAATGACAGCGGGTCGCCCTTGTTTCACCATGTTCTGTCATCTCTCTTTGTTTTGTGAAACAATATAAAGAATTGTTGGGCAATTTAGTGTTGAAGGTCTATGAGCGATGCAGACACATACGCCAGCCTGATCAGAGAAATCGAATCTAGAAAAGCTAGCATCCAGAGAAGCGTTGTAAATTGGGGGAGAACGAATTTCCGGCGCTTTGAATGGAGAGAAAACAGGTCGCCTTACTCAGTCCTTGTATCCGAGATTCTCCTCAAGAGAACCACTGCCATGGCGGCTGCGCATGTGTACAGCAAGTTCATGTCGCTCTATCCAAATCTTGAGGAATTGGCTAAGGCTCAAAGCAGAGATGTTGAGAGGCTCCTTCGAAAGATCGGTTACCACAAACGAAGGGCAAAGATGCTCATAGAAATAGCAAATTACATCCAGGAAGAATTCCATGGAAAAATCCCCGCATCAAAGCAAGATCTTCTTGAGATTCCCAATGTGGGGTATTATACTGCTAATGCAGTTTTGTCCCTTGGTTATGGAACTCCCGCAGCGATGGTTGACACGAATATCGAGAGGATATTATGTAGATTGTTCTTGAAGCATTTCCCCAAAAAACCAAGGATTAGCACTGTGCAAAGGATTGCTGATTTGATTTCCCCGACGATCAATAATCAAGACTACAACTATGCACTTCTTGATCTTGGTGGGCTGATCTGTAGATATGGTTCACCCAAATGCAAGCTATGCCCGATCAGAAAGCTCTGCGATTACTATTCTTCGAGCAAGCAACGTGATTGAGCAGAGCGCGCGGGCGCGCGCGTGTGGGCTGTGTGCCTACGCTGTTTTCTCAAGAACTTCTATCGGGATGTTGACTTCGAACTTCATGGACATGATAAAGATGAGCGCAGAGGTAGTCTCGTTTGTTGTGGTTTCTCTTCTTTGCCACTTGCGAGCACGTAACCACTTTTCTTCAAGGCCACTACCTCCGTTGTCCCATTCCTGAGAAAACAAGTCCTGAGCTGCATAACCTAGAGATGTAAGAGCACAGGAAACAGCCAAGATTTTCCCTCTATCCCTGCTCGTGAACGGTACGAGCGCTGTTAACGTTCTTGTTTCTGAAATTCTGGTAGCCAGCTCCCCAATGGCTATCTCCTTCTCCACAGACTTGTGCATCTGCTCAAACAATTCGAATGGATCACACGAACAGCAAAGCTTCAATAAATGAGGGTTAACATGGAAGAACCGCGAGATGCGGCCTGACCACATCTTGAAAGTTGCGTAATCAATGTCAAACGGTAATGCATCGGAGAATCTGAGCGCTGAAGAAAAACCGTTTGCTTCCAATGCAAGAAAAACCTTCGATGGCCACGCCTCCTCCTTGTAGTATAGCCACTTTTCGGTTTTCACGAGACACTTGGTCTCCTTGTAGGTACTCTCAATACAATTCTCTCCAAATAGTTCCAATGCTCGTTCGCATGACACTTTTCTGCGTGAATTCATGAACGACAATAGTCCCCATACTGAAGGACTTAGATCATTATCCAGCAGACCAAAAAAGGCAATCTCCGGATATCTCTTTCCTAGGATCCATACCCCAATGATCAAGAAGTCTCCGTCATAGCCATCGAGATCTGCTGGATCTTTGAAGCTAGCGCCCTTATGTTGTATTGGGTTCGCCATGCTTTCATTGAAGACCTCAGTGTTCATGAGTGCTTTAAGAGATCCGCTGAAGTCGCATAATGTGATAAAGGTTTGATCTGTGGTCACTCCAAAACCTGTTGGCGAAGGAACCCATCCCACTGAAGCTATTCTACATACCAAAGCAAAAAAGAAGCCAAGTCTGATACCTTCGTTTGTGAAGAAGGGAGTGAAGAAATTGAGGGATGCTCCATTTCCGATTCTTTCTATATCCTGGCATGTTCTCATGAATGGTTTGAAACTGCCGGAACCAAAAGTGAGAGCAGCGTTACTTTCAGCGTAGCCAATTCTTCTTCCTCTTATCGCGTGAGCTCTGTTGAAGAAACTGTAAAGATGAACATTCTCTAGGCGCACTTCTGACAGGCGAGGAATTATAGGATCCATAGGCATATCCACTTCTGTGGTGCTTATCGAAATTACCCTCGAGAAGTCAGGCAAAGCAAGAACGATGTCATAAGTGGACTCACCGTACTTCCTGATCCATCGGTCGCTTTCTATTAACTGAAGAACAACTGCCCGAATCGGTTCATCAATGACTTCTCTGCTCACTCCATCCCGAATTTGCTCGAGTATGAATGTGTGCTGTCTTTGGCACAAAGTTGCCAAAATCCTGAGTGCATGTGCAAATACAGGGTTGCTCCGCTGCTTTGCCTGAGCCCTGAGTTTTTCTATGGCAGTTCCTGGATTCTTAATCAGGTCTTCTATTATTTCTGGGATAGTTAGTCTGAGTTCTTCATTCCCGCAGATCGCATCATAAAGTTTCATATGCATATGTGGAAAAACTCTAAGCAAGAATCGATTCACGGGGGAATCATCAGGAGACATCTGACCCCATCCATTTTGAGGATTTGGCTCAAAAGGCTCTTCATAGTCCCTACAAGTTCAGCGTCATCCGAATATATTCCAATTTCAAGGTTGTCGGTTGCACTGTCAGGTTTTACATTGGCAGAAGTGACCAAAAGGGATCTGTCTGAACACCATACTTTGGCATGTGCTATTGAAGTCTCATTGCCAACGAAAAACACCTTGCCGGACTTGAATCGACTCTTTATTAAGGCTCCCAGCTTCTGGATTTTGAAATTTGTCCCACCAGGATATTCTTTTGCTAGAGATGGTTCGCTGGTTACAACAACCAACTCTGCGCTTTTGGCATAGATACCTCTAAGGGCAACCTGCATTATTCCAACATCAAGGAATGGCGTTACTATCACGAGCTGAGTCTTGGCACCTTCGGCAACAAGCTTTTGTCCTGTCAGCGTATGCTCAGTTACGCTGCCAAAATTCTTTTCTATATTCTCAACCCACATTGGGGGGACTGTTATGCAGACCTTCAACTCAGTTCCCCTGTCAATTCTTGGTGTGTCAGAATCGGCTTTCAGAATCTCTGAGTCCAAAGCAGTAACATATCGTTCAAAAGCGAGCCCTGCAACGGTTGCTTTCAACCTGTGCTCTCTGTTCTCTACTAAAAAGCCAAATTCCTTTGATAGTCTCGTAAGAGACTCTATTTCCGCCTTCCTCAAGTCGCCGCTGGACGCTAACGCTGTTCTTACTTCATCAAGAGTCATTTTTCCGCTATTAACGATATGAACGACATCTGCTACGATTCGGAATTTTCTGGCAAGATCGACACCCAAAGTTCCCACTGATAGAATGTCCTAATATTCGGGATATAAGCCTTGATTCGAGTGTGAGAAACTATAACTAGTAACCTTGATAGTACTTATGCAAAGGAAGTAGACTATGCCCCTGCCTAAGGAATGGGCTCAGATTGAAGCACGGGATCTAGTTGAACATCTACGTTCTCGCACCATGGCAGGTCTCCCACATATTGGTGTTCTTGGCCCTAAACCCTACGCTGTATCAGACGAGCCCTCAGACATCGAAGAAGATGAATACACGACGCCCACCGAAAGTGATGAAGGTGATTCGCAGTATCCAGACTGGAAATTCGTGCCTAACAAGATGAGCTATCAGGCAACGGTCAAGCCAACCGGCGAATTGCAGCTGACCACTCATGTAACCTTTTTTCTCAGGATTAAAGAAGGATGCGATGGTGATCTAGGATCCGCTCACAACGACCGACCAAAGGAATACCGCCTGACTCCGGATGAACTGCTTCATGCATTCAAGAAATATGAACTGACTGTGACGACGGCATCATTATCAAAGCCGTCAGATGTCCAACTCTTGGTAGACGACAAACTGTCTTCGCTGGGAGATAAGCAGGTAAAGATCGAAACTGACGCGGACAGACAGGTCATTTCAGTTTTCCTTGAAGATGTGAGTGAAGTATTTCTGTTTTATGAAGAATCCAAGCCGCGGCTCGCGAGGCAGAAGTACAAAATCAGGTATACAAGAACTATTACCAGAACACAGAATCAAATTGTAGTAAATGCTGAACTCAGAAACGAGAGTCCGAAGACGCCTCGCTCAGTTATACCCGAGAGGAAATGCGATCTGAAATCGGGAGAATTGGAAAGTGAGAAGACCGCAGTTTCAAGGCTAATTACTGGTGATCCGCTTGTAACTGCTTATTACCCTAGGCTTTTTGTCATTCCAGGATTGAGAGACAATCCGAGCGGCAATCGATACGGATATCTCATGGAGGTTGAGATGGAAGAGGGAATCCAGTCTTCCAGACATCCCTACGATGAACGCGATGCGGCTAACACTGTGAACTGCATCATGGATGATGCTAAACTTGGACAGGCAGCTGGTGCATACCGTGGCAAACTGGTTTTCAGAGATTATGCAATGTTTGAGGAAGATGTTCCGCAGATGGCACCTGGATCGACGCCCAAAGAACTCTTCTCAAAGCTAGGGTTAGACGAAAAACTCCAGGCCGTCTTTGAAGAGGATCTGAAGTTTGAGAATTTCTACCTTTTCCAAGCATCATCAATAGGCTGCCTAATGAATGCTATAGCAAAGCCAAGTCACCTAGAAACAATCGTGATTTCGGCAAGGACTGCCGGAGGAAAAACTGAAGCCTTCTTGGTTCCGATTGCTCAGTACTGCATAGAACACAAAGATGCACCAGGTGTAAAAGCTCTAGTGTTTTATCCTACTAAAGCTCTGGCTAATGACCAAACTAATAGATATATAGAGATTCTTTATCACCTCAACCGCCGACTTGGCGGGAAGAAAATAACTTTAGGGCTGCTTCACGGCGACATCTCAAGAATGGAACCAGAACCGGGCACTGAAGAAGAATGGGATCTACCTTTATCCTGCCCTAATTGTGAAGAAGGCGTACTTCGTTCAGAAGGAGTAACTCTCAAGTGTAATACGTGTGGGGAGACCCTGGATTTCGTCAAGGTTCGAAACAGGCAGCAGGTCTACTCTGATCCACCCGATATCCTGATATCGAATCCGGACACGTTAATCTGGGATCTAATGATGCGTCCTCAAAATCACTCCATCTTCGGCAGGCCTGTATTCGTATGCAAAGATTGTGGATGGACATATGTTGGGAAAGGCAGGAAAAGGAAGTGTGACAACCAAGAATGCAAGAGCACTAACCTTAGCTTAATCGAACCAGTAGTACCTCGATTCATAGTCTTTGATGAGGTTCATATGTTCAAGGGAACTTTCGGGATAAATTGCTCCTATTTCATCTCAAGACTAGAGGCGATTTTGCGAAAGTATAGTGCCCAGTATCACAATGAGCCGTCGCCGAAATTCATAAGGATTGGATCGACCGCAACAATTTCGAACCCTGTGGAATTCGCAGTTGATTTCTTTGACACCTCGCCGAAAGATGTGTTAATAGTTCCAAAAGACAGCGAGGAGAGGAAGAGTTTCTATCTAACAGGCAATAGAGACAAGACCATTAGTCGTCATCACGTATACATAATGCCCTACGCCTACAACACGGACAGTACGATCGGACGAGCCATCTATTATGTCCAGATGCGGTCAAAGAGAGGAACACCTCCTACTGGGCTTGCGGAAAAAGGCGAAATCTGGGATCAATACTTGCAGACCATCACATTTGTGAACTCAATTAGATCCTCCAACAACCTCATTGCTTTAACGAGACGAACAGTCGCTAATGATCTTCCAGATATCAAAATCGATGGTCATACAACAGATTTCGACAGAAAAAGCAGAGCAAGAATGGAGCGAGCTTTCAATAGAGACGAACTGCAGTGCATTTTTGCAACCCAAACCCTGGAAGTTGGGGTGGACTTCAGAAGAGTGGACGTGGTCGTTGTGAATGGTTTTCCTTTTTCTTTCAATGACTACCTGCAAAGAATCGGGAGAGGAGGCCGGAACAGGGACTCTTTGGTGGTCACCGTATGTCAGAACTGGAAGCCAATCGACCATTACTATTTCTCCAACGCAAGAGAGGCTCTTCGAGATCCGACTGCACACATTGAACCAGTGCCAATCACCAGAAACAACATTGAAGCAAGCAAAAAGCATGTTCGGGGAGCCCTACTTGATTATGTTACATCAGAACTTGAGCTGTCGGAGTATCTGGATGACTTCAGGAAATTCGCGAACATTGGCAGCAGATTCGAAGAACTGGAGAACCACTGCATACACGCCCTCGGCAAGAAAGGCGTAGTCTTAGAGGAAATCCGTCCCTGCATTTCAGAATTCGTGGATTATCTGGTAAATATCGCTAAAAACGAACTGACACCAAATACACTTTTCAAGAAATTCAGAGAAACCATAAACGAGCAGTACCAACTGACGAGTCTAAGATCGACTGACAGGGAAGTAGTAGTGGAGGTGTTGTGGACGCGATGACAATAACCACGAAGTCATTATCCTATGCTTTGAGAAGTCTGTATCCTGGGGCCTTTGCCTCCCATCAGGGAGTTGTTTTCAGAGTTATCGGGCCCGAGCAGACTACTCTGAAAGGAGTGTCTCCTGATATCACGCAGACGCTTTTGGTGATGCAAAAGCTGTCAGATGCTTCTGGAAAGCTTTTGCTACTTAAGGCAGTCTCAAAAATGCAGCGTCAGATAAATGAAGAAAGTGGCAGAACCGTCCCTAATCTGGAAAGAATAACCGTTATGATCCCGAAGAAAATCGACCTGCGGTTCGATGAATCGTTGGACATGGTCTATTGTTCAGATCCGAACTGTGGAACATTGGACAAATTGTCATACATGAAGACCCCGCCAAAAGACCGAATGCCCACCTGCAGGAAATGCTACACAGCTCGAGTCCAACAAGCACCTGTCTGGATACCTCAAAGACTCCCGCGTGCTACTTCACATGCGCTGCTTGGTGACCTAGGAGGGGGAATAATCCGCAATATGGGCACGCGTCAGATATTCTGCTATTATAGTAGCATGGGAGACAACTGCGCGAATCCAACAAGTGTCGACAAGAAGTGTGTCCACGACTTCATTCCCAAGCTGGGTTCTCTCAGAATGGAGGATCCTCAGAGACCTGTAGACTCTTTGAGGCGTTGCAACCCTCACTGCCCAAAAGGTCTTGAAGTACCTCCAAGAAGACTCGAACGGCTCTACAGAACTGGAAGTCATTGGTACAAGATGGACTTTCCAAGGGAATCGATGAGTGTGCCTCTGCAGGTGTCAGCGGTCGAGGACTACAGTCTGCAGAATGATTCAGAAGTAGATGAGGTAAATGACGTACTCGCAGATCTGAAACCTGTGTTGTTCAATTCGGAAATTGTTGACATGGAAAGGTCGAGGTTTTCGAGACAAAGGGTTCTTGAGATCACATATGGTTTTCGCATCGGGAACAAATTTACTGGAGTCTCAAGTTACTATCTTGGTGGCCAAGAAAACAACGTGATAGGTCGACTTACCGATACACAAGGCTTTGTATTGGTTCTGAAACCGCAGTTCCATGATGCAATAGAAAAGCTCAAGAAAGAGAGTAATGATACTCAAAGTGCAGAATACCTGAAAGAGGTTGCAGTGCATTCACTCAAACATGCTCTTCTAGTTCTGGCCCCAATGTATACTGGATTCGAACCTGAGAAATTCCATGGCTCATACGACGTGTTGAGACCAGACGAGGGTGCTAAAGTTTACGTTTATGACACAGACGAGGGCGGGAACGGTGGTTTCGCAGCACTCATGCACGACAAAGACAACCTGATCAAAATGTTCAAGAACATTAGGCAGAGGCTCGAATGCCGATCTCGCGAGTGTCAGAATGCCTGCAAGCAATGTCTTTTCATAAAGAATTGCGGAAACGTCAACAGAAAACTCAGCCGGCAATTGCTCCTAGCAATGAGGGTCTTTTGGCCAGACTAAATCGATGGAGTGCATTTGAATTCTATCTCTTCTACCTGCGCGCTAGAGCGGACGCACTGCACACTAGTTTTAATGCACAAACAAGGTGCGCTTGTGGTGTGTCCATACTAGCTGAAAGAGGCGTGTTGTATCTCTTGCACACTTCAGTGATGACCAGCGGTCGCGCTCACTATGAATAAGGCCCGCCAAGAATCCTGATGTTAGACTATTTCGATATTCTTTGCTCCTCCATAAAGCGGCAGATTAGGGCATCATTTCACTGGAATCAGTTTATCGAGCTGGCGGGTGCGCCAAAACCAGAGAAACAAAACTGAAGTTCAGCCCCAACAAGGTTCGATAAGTCTTTTAAGATTCTTGGAACAAATCACCCAGCATGAATGAAAAAGAAATCGCTGAAAAAAGGGTCACACCTTATCTAGAAAAACTTGGATGGCCGAAGCAACTGATAACTCAGTATGGAAAGGTTCCTGTGCAAATGGGAACCGAAATAAAATGGGCAGATATAGTGGCAATGTTTGTAGACGAGAATAATTCAGCAGTTCCTTATTTGGTCATCGAAGTCAAGACTGCACTCAACAACATGAACTCAATACTTGCACAGGCAGACTCATACTCCAAGTTACTTGATGCGCAGTATTTTGTCGCCACTGATGGAGAAGACTACTTCTTCTATCAAAGGAGACTCACTGGTGGATACATAAGAATCAACAATGTGCCGATCCCCGACAGAGTGCACTTGGCAGTGACTCAGAACACTAAATTCAAAACAGGCTATCTTCTTTGTGCGAGACCAAGCATTGAAGGAATCAGACAAACAAGCGAGTACAAGGAATTAAGCAGTAAGATCGACGACTATTTCAACCTCATGGCAAAGGACAAGTACTACATGGGAAGGAGCGATCAGTATTCATTACGAACCGACATAATTTCGCACTATATTTCAATCAAATGGATCAATAGTCTAGTCCATGACGAGATTGATGCCTTGGAACCTGGCGAGTTTAAGAAGGATTTCGACTACAGCATCATGTGTTACAAACCCCCAAACGTGAAGCGTATCTATTCCGAGATCGACGGCAACTTTGGCAAAGTCAAAGCATTCTTGAGATTCATAAAGGAACTCAAAGGCGAGCCTGAGGAGAATCTCAACAAGCTTTTTGACACATCTAGCGAACTCCACATAAGTGGCATGGGCCCGTTCGTTATATCACAATTCCTTGCAGGCGCCTTTCCGAGAGACTACACAATTATCGAAGACAGAATGGTGAATACGATGAAAAACCTTAATCTCATAGACACAAAGGTAAGATCTGATACCCCCAAAGGCTACTTATACATAAACGAAATATGCAAGAAACTCTACGCCGACATTTTCAGCAGAAAAATCGAAGAAAACAAAAGCAAGCTTGGTTTCAAAATCGATCAAGACTTCAGTCTAGTAGTGGTCCACGAGTTTTTCTGGGAATGTGACGAATTTCAATCCTACGACGCAACTAAACTGAAAGAGGCTACGGGAGAAAGACGTCAGAAAGAAGAAAAAGAAACCGAGTTCAACGTGGCCTTGCTCGAAGACTTCGTAGAAGATTCGGGTCGCCATGAGTGAAGCGCACTTGCAGTCCAACCGTTGACACCCTTCTTCCTTGTCAGGATTGTCAGCATAAGCAGAGCTTATGGCTAAGGTCAGCGCGCGCGCGCTCTAGGGACGGCTTTGGGCTTCGTGTCTATTCTTGATTTTTTTGGGTAATTTGTCCTCCTCGAACACAGGAGAAACGGGCAAACCAGAATTAAAACCATTTTTAACCATTTTAGGAACACGCATGCGCGCTAGAGCCCGAATGGTTTTCGCACCGAGCCATCACGTGCTTTTCTTCTTATTCGTCACACATGGGAGGACTAGTTTAGGCAGGACGATTGTCAGATTAGCTTCGAAAGTGATTGTAGCTCGTCGGAGCATTTTGGGCAGTATCTTCCCTTAGAGTCTGTCCTTGCGCATTTGTCGCATACTGCTTTTCCGCATTTTTGGCATATCTGATCCCCCGTTGCGAGTTCCCCGCAGAGTTCGCATGGTTCTTCCACGACTTCTATAGTGATTTTCGCTTTGACCATGTGGTTTTCATCGATTCCGATGCTTTTGGCCAGTTGAGCGGGATCTACGAGTTTGGAATTGTCCGTGTTTACTCCCACAAGGCCAACTCTGAAGATTCCAGTGATGCAGACTGGACTTTTCTTACTCTTTGGCACGGGTTTCTGCTCCGAATGGAATTTAGCTCTAGAAGATAGATTCATTGCTTATTTCGCTTTCGGTTAAAAATCTGGTTAAATATTAACGAAAGAGACAGTCTGGAACTTTAGGTGAATTGCTTGATTGTGGACCGCAGTTTTTCCATGTGTTTTTTGTTATCATATTTCCAGTGTTTGTTTTCGAAGAATTCGTACGAGATTGTCTGCCTCTCTGTCCTGTTCATGTCTTGGATTAGGTATTCGTAGGTTTCCAAGAACCCCTCTCTTACCAGTTTTGAAATAGTCTTTAAGAAGTTTCTGAGTTGTTCCTTTGGCAAGTAGATCTGAGCGAACAGCCGGTTCTTGCCGTACTCTTTTCCCATGGACCTCGCAAATGGCCTGTACATGAGTGAAGAAGCGAACTTGGTCAAGTTTTCTCGGTTTTTGAAATAGAACTGGAAGAAATACGAGTCCGGAGACAGCGTCTTGTAGTGGTCTGCTATTACTTGATAGCCTTCAAACATTCCCTTTTCAATTACGTGCTTCTTGTAATGGTATATCACATTTTCTAGACTTGTGCCGAGTTTCTTCGCTATCTCTGAAAACTTGATTGTGCTGTCTTTTTCGAGCTCTTTAAGCACCATAATGTCAATCCAATCGGCCTTTTGGACGTACGCGTCTGGTTCTCTGAGCGTGTAAGGTAGTTCTCCTTGATTCGTTTGCACCTCTTGCATCCACGAGTCCCATGGAAAACTCCACTGTTCAGATGCCTTGTCAAACCACGCGCCTGTGGCATTTATGGTTTGTATACATGTCGACCAAAAGAAGCTGGTGTTTTGAACCTGGCTCAGCTCTTGGAGTTGGCTAATGAAACCTTCAAACTCTTTCTCCCTTTCAACGGGTACTCCGTAGATCGCAAGACATCTGAACGCTCCGATAGACTGGCTTACGTATAGCCAGTAGTCATTTGTTTTCAAGCATTCATAGAGTAGCTCTTCATATCCAGGTTTTGCATCTGCAAAAACTATCGCTTTTCTGAGCCCTATGTGAGTGTGATATATGTTTCCATAAACATTTAGGGAAAAATGGGATTGTAGATTTTTGATTCTGTAGCGAAGGGACGGTCTTGGCATGTTGAGCTGGGTGGCGAGATCTGACATGTTTCTGGGGTTGTGTAGGGCCAAGCCTTCCAAGATCGCAACGTCTTGAGCAGTTAGTTCTTTTTCTTTGCTCGACCTTACTAATTTGGACAAGTGGCACGCCCCAGATTTGATATGTAGTGTGGGCTTTTAGAATTTCGGTTAGATCAGCCGGCTCCTATTTGGTTGCACCAGAGGAAGACCACCGCCGCCTACAGGATCGCCTAGTAAGATGGCGCATGGGTGGCCGCTGGTCGCAGTCTTTTGGACGACAGTGCCTGCTGTAATGTTCGCACGGATGTTTGTCATGAGTAGCGGTGCTGCTAACAGGATTGCAAAGAACAGGGCTGCAAGGAGCTGCAGTTTGACAATTTTGAAATTCATTGTTCTCTCACCTCCTTTAGTTTCCGACGAATAAAATAGTATAAATATAGCAAAAACAAAACGTTTCGGTTTATTGCTCTATAAGTATCCTCTAGAAGAGCGTTCTAAAAGAAGTGCGGACACACGCACTTTTCGACGTGCTCCGGTCGTGCGCATGCCTGGAGTTGCTTCAGCAGTTGCTCAGTCTACAGCAAAAGATTAATGCAACTTTCCACATTTGTCTTTCTGGTGTCGAATGTGAGGAATCGCCTTCTCTGTTCGTGAAAACAAAACCTTTAATACCCCACAGACCGACTCAGAAAGTTTCATGGAGTTTTTGAAAAAAATCGAGGAAAAATGGCAGAAAAAGTGGGAAGAAGCCAGAATCTTCGAGACTGACCCGGATCCGTCTAGACTCAAGTGTTTCATAACGGTGGCATACCCCTACCCGAACTCGCCCCAGCACATTGGCCACGCAAGAACCTACACGATGGCCGACGTGCATGCACGGTTCATGCGAATGCGCGGCTATAACACACTGCTCCCGATGGCTTTTCACTATACAGGCACACCTGTGCTAGCCATGGCTAAGCGCCTTGCAGATAACGATAAGGGCCTCATCAGCGACTTCACGAAAGTCTACAAAATCCCGGAAGACGAACTGAAAGAACTTATTGAACCCATAGCCATGGCGCGCTACTTTCACCAAGAAATCAGAACCGGCATGAAGGAAATGGGCTATTCAATCGACTGGAGACGCGAATTCACAACCGTGGATCCTCACTACAACCGTTTTATAGAGTGGCAATTTCAAAAACTGCGTCAAAACGGCTACATATCGCAAGGAAGCCACCCGGTCGGCTGGTGCCCAAAAGATGGAAACCCAGTTGGCATGCACGACACTATGGGCGACGTGGAGCCCGAAATAGGCGAGTTCACACTCATCAAGTTCGCACGAGATAACACCATTTTCCCAGCGGGCACTTTGAGACCAGAGACAGTTTATGGCGTCACGAACATCTGGCTGAACCCTAGTACAAAATATGCCAAGGCCGTGGTCGACGGCGAACAGTGGATAATCAGCCAAGAGAGCGTCGAAAAACTCGTTTGCTTAAATCGAAAAGTCAAAGTTTCACAAATGTTCGAAGGCAAGGAGCTCATAGGAAAACACGTTCAGAACCCGGCGACAGGAAAAGACGTGCTGATATTGCCAGCGGATTTTGTCGACCCCAAGAACGCCACGGGTGTCGTCATGTCAGTTCCGGGCCATGCTCCTTTCGACTACGTCGCTTTGGAAAACATGAAGAAAGACGCTTCAAAGCTTAAACAGTACGGAATAGCCGCTGAGGAAGTGAACTCGATTCAGCCCATCTCACTCATCGAAGTCAAAGGGTACTCTGACGTTCCAGCCGGCGATGTCATCAAGAAGATGGACATCAGGGAGCAATCAGACCCGAAGCTGGAGGAGGCCACTAAAGAGGTCTACAGACACGAGTTTCACAACGGAAAAATGAAAGCCAACACGGGCAAGTACGCGGGCATGTCCGTGGCTGAAGCAAAGGACAAGGTTAAGCTGGACCTAATCCGAGAAGGCAAAGCCACGACAATGTACGAACTGCTTAATAGACCCGTGTTCTGCCGTTGCACTATGGAGTGCATCGTCAAAATCGTCCAAGACCAATGGTTTATCGACTACGGCAAACCTGAATGGAAAGCACTCGCACACAAGAACCTAGACATGATGGAAATACTGCCTGAAGAAGTGCGACAAGAATTCAACAACGTCATTGACTGGCTACACGAAAAAGCGTGTGCCAGAAAATCAGGCATGGGCACACGTTTGCCCTGGGACAAGAACTGGATAATCGAATCGCTCTCAGACTCTACAATTTACATGGCCTACTACACGATAGTCAAGCATATCAAACAACACAAAATCCAGCCAGCTCAACTGACAGACGAAACATTCGACTACATATTCTTAGGCGCTGGAAAACCCGCTGAAATCAGCAGAAAAACCGCCATAGACGCAAAAATCTTGAAGCAAATGCACGATGAATTCATGTACTTCTACCCTCTGGACAGCCGCCACTCCGCCCGCGAACTCATCCCCAACCACCTGACCTTCATGATATTCAACCACACCGCCATATTTCCAGAAAACCATTGGCCCCAGCAAATTGTCACCAACGGACAAGTCATGATGGAAGGCTCCAAAATGAGCAAATCCTTCGGAAACATAATCCCCCTACGCGAAGGCCTCAACAAGTTCGGCGCAGACCCACTGAGACTCAGCGTCCTGTCAACAGCCGAGCTACTCCAAGACTCCGACTTCAACCCCACAATGGCAGAATCAATGCGCGACAGACTCGAGAAACTCTACAGATTCGCCTCCGAAACCTCCAAAACCCCACGCAAGAAATTGTCAAAGATCACGTTGACAGCGATAGACAAGTGGATGCTCAGCAGACTACACCAGCACATCAGAAACGCAACTGAAGCCATGAACAAACTGGCCGTCCGCAAAGCCATACACACCGCACTCTACGAACTGGACCAAGACTTCCAATGGTACCAAAAACGCACAGCAGATGGAGGGAAAGCCGCAAGAGCGCACGTGTTCCGCGAGGTTCTAGACGCCCAAACACGCATGCTAGCGCCCGTAGCGCCGCATGTGTGCGAGGAAATATGGGAAATGCTCGGCGGAAAAGACTTCATCGCTCGAACACCTTGGCCAACAGCCGAAGAAACGAAAATAGACGTCAAAGCAGAGGAAAACGAAACCCTCATTATGAATGTGCTCGAAGACACCCAGAAAATAAAGAAAGCCACAGGCGCAGAACCCAAGAAAATATGGTACTACACGGCCGCCCCATGGAAATGGAAGACATACCTAAAAGCGCTCGAAAAATCAGCCTCAAGAAAGATACTGCAAAAAGACCTTATGAAACAGCTCATGCAAGAACCTGACCTACGGGCAAACGCCGAAAGAGTGGCCAAGTTCACTGGCCAAATCGCAGACGAGATCAACCAAACATCCGAAGAAACAAAACAGAGACTCACCCAAATCGGGCTCGTCGATGACATGAACGTGTTAGAAGAGGCAAAGAGCTTCTTCCAGAAAGAGCTGAAAGCGGAAATCGAAGTCTACAACGAAGAAGACGACGACCGCCACGATCCCAAACAAAGGGCACAACTAGCCAAACCCTATCGCCCAGCGATTTACATAGAATAAAATACATAATCATAGATTTACCTTTAATGTTAACATTTTTTCATTTTTTTCCTTTTTCAATGATTCGCAAAGCTTCCTTAACGCGCTCTAGTTCAGAAAAAGGAAGGGTTATGGGTTGGTTGTTCGCGGTGGTTTCAGTTTTTGTAGCGGCTTAGGCAAGTTGCGCTATTGCAGGCTATTAACGCGTGCGCGTCACCGCAGAACGGAGAGCGCTGCCGAAGGGAACATTAGCAACATATAGCTGGATCTGACCATCGGTGTATGAATTGTCACTAGTTGCCCATTCGTTTGGCACGGGTCCTGCAGAAGCGCTTATGGTGTAAATGCCTTTCGGAAAAACAAATGTGTCCCATGGACTCTGTATTGATTTGCTGTCTCTGGCGTCTATGGTAATCGTCTGCCAGTCGAGCGGATAGTTATTGATTTTTATGGTCAATTGGAACGTCTCTGTTGCGATGCCGTAGTTTATGATTGTGACGTCTATGTACACTGTGTCGCCGATTGGTACGTAACTCCCTGAAGCGGTTACATCCACTATTCCAATGTCGTGTGGTCCTCCGTAGGACTTCACTAGTGGATAGTTGTCAACATTGTTTGAATCAAGCGAGCACTTTGTGTCGTTAATACCGTCGCTGCGGGGCTGATCTTGGTTTGGATCTCTCAATTCGTCAGCAACTGCACTCGGGCTCCAGTAGTTTCCTCCTGATGGGTAGCCATCGTCCCACTGGTTTATAGAATCTGAAGAGATGTTTGCCTGACAAACATTACTGATGAAACTGTTGTGGTAGAACTTGTTGTTTGATGATGAAATCAGATGCGTGCCATTGCCATTTTGAGACACCACGTTCTCATACAACGCGTTTTCGAATGACTGGAAAAATATGACACCGTTCTGGTGATTGTCACTGATATTGTTGCCTGAGATTTCAGTACTATTCGAGTGGATAAGAAGGACACCATTTGTGTTGTTCGATATGTAGTTGTTGGTGATGTTAACTGGCGCGAAGACGATCCCTATGCCCTCCCTGCCGTTTCCGGAAACATTGTTGCCACAAATGTAAGTGTCGTTCGAATATCCAGCTATGATGCCATAATTATTATTATCGACTACGTCGTTGCCGACAACGATCGTATTGTTGGCGCTATCCAGAAGTATGCCCCAATCATTGGTGTTCAGAACATTTTCGACTATGCTGTTCCAAGGTGATTCTTCGAGGTATATGCCAGTACTGCAATTTTCTATTGTGTTCGCGACCGCAGTGTTGTTGGTGTTGTCGAAGCGCACACTAGTGATCCCACTGGTGAACCATATTCCGTTGTACACTCCTCTTATCGTGTTGTTTGAGATTGTGTTGTTTGCAGATGCGTCCCCCAATACTATTCCGTCGCCCGTTGAGTCTATGTTGTTTTCAGTTATGGTGCAGTTGATGGCAGAATCCAATTCCACGGGAACCATTCCCGTGGAGATAGGCGGGTTTGTGAAGTTGTTTCCAAGAACTGTGCTGAAGTGACTTGATTGAAGCAGTATCCCATATGAGAAATTCATTATGTTGATGTTCATGATAGTCACATTGTTCACGTTCGTCAGGTTGAAGCCGGCAAGGCGCGCGTACGGGCTGACGCTACTGCCGTTTTGTAGTGTGTGTCCGTTGCCATCTATTACTATGTTGCTCCGTTGTACTATAATGGAAGCGTTGATGTCATCCAAAAAAGTGTAGTTGTCGCCGTTGCGTTGTATCTTGTCAGTGCCATCCACAAAGCCATCGGGACGTATATAGATTGGCGGCTGTACCGCTGACAGTAGCTCAAAATTGTCTACGTAGAATTTCATGTCAGCAAAATATGAAGTGTCATAGAATGTCCAGTCACCGGCAATGCAATTGATTTGAACTTTGAAGTGGGACTTGTCGATTTCTGCTGGAATTGGGTAGGCATATTCATACCAAGTCTCGCCGTCAGCCCCCAGCTTTGTATCATTATACAAGTTAAAATTCAGAGTCTGTCCATTGTTATATATATAGTACTTGTCGAAGTCGTCTACGACGCCATCAATGAATCCCAAACATATTCCATCGTTCCATCCCCATGACAGGCTATGAGTTGGTTGAATGTCTCTAATATAGAATCTGACATAGACGGCGCTGCTGGGTGCATCAATCCAGTTTTCAGACTCTATCCATGTGTAGCTATATCTGTCTGCGACGGTCCCGTCAGTGTCAACCACCCTTGAATGCAAGTAGCAGGATCTCTCACCAAGAAAGTAGTGTGTGTCATCCCCGTAAGCCTCGTGTGTGTAGGTGCCGACCGGAGGCGGAGAACTAGTAGTGTCCATAGTCTTCACTACCCAATTGTCAGGAGCACTGCCGAGGATTCCTTCTTCATAGCTTCCATTTCTAACTGGAAAATTCACCCATGACGCGGAGGCAATTTGCATCAATAGAACAACCAATGCAATCTGAGTCAATAATAGATTACGTCTTTTCATTTTTTCCTTTCCCCCATTGAATATATTCTGTAATTTAGCCTATAGTTACTTATTCAATTTAAGACTAACTGAAACAAAGTTCTGTGAAAACAGCGTGCCAGTGTTTCCTAAAGTGCTTGCCCGGCTTCATTCTGGCAACATCGGTGTTATCGGCATTCCAACATTACTCATAAGACAATAAGATATTCTCTCTTATACAAGATTGTCCCAGACAAGGAACCCTATTTCTCTTAACACTAAAACAGCGCGCACAGATTGACTTCATATTCTAGTTTTCTATACAACATCATATTCTCGTGATCACAGATGTATTCAAACCCAGCTTCGATGAGTTTCCTTGCCTCTTTAACGTTACTAGCTATAGCGCGCGCCTAAATAGATATGAGGACACGGCCTATCTAAACGTACATTAAAGCGAAACACACTGTCACCAATAATAAAATATATCCGCCAAACCCTTCCTTCTATTTGCACAAAAGGATCCGTAGCGCAGCATGGATACTACTTAAGCCATAAAGCGCGTCGGCCTTCTAAGACGCCTCGAAATTGAGGAAAGCCGAAAGTCCTGGGTTCAAATCCCAGCGGATCCGCCAAAGTCCTTTTCGCGAAAGGCTAGACTGACTGATTGTTTGAAGTGACAGATTTGAATTGACCAGCTTCCTTCTTCCCATATTAGTATATTGCCCAAGAGAGATACTGTTAAGTCTGTTGTGGTGACTTTTTGACGAGTTGTTATTCTTTGGTCATCCAAGGAATAATGGCAATTGCAAACACTATAGCTGCTCCAGAGAAGTAGATAGCTCTGACCATCTCCCAATCTAGTCCCTGGTAGGCACTCGCCCCCCCAACGAACAGCATTATGGCCACGACTGATAGAATGGCACTTATTACGAGTTTTCTGGCTACTATTGGATACATAAATGGAGTTGGAGTTCAAGACTATTTTAACATTTCATCGCATGCACAAATTTATTTGTGATGGCTATGTTTCCTTAAGAATTTCCTCAACAGTTTTCCCAAGAGATCAACTTATTAAGTTAGAATGAGCTCAGTATGTCTGAGCGCGCCCTTCTCTTTCTCTTCAAAGGCTGCCACTTTTTCCTGCAACCGTATGCGCGCGCGTAGAGATGGACTCAACCCCATTTGGGTTCTAATCCCTAGAGACCGACGCCCTTTTGGGCACGGATCAGCCCGAGCTATCTTCTGGGAAGTCCTGTTACTAGGTATAACTGTTCTTCCGATGCAAGTCTCCTTTCTTCAGAAGTAGCTCGTCCTCAAGAAACTCCTGATTGCTTATCCTCTTGATCTTCAGGAACCGCGCTGTGCCTTTCTCCGTTTCCCTTTCGCGGATGTCGACTTCTCCTTCGAATAATCCCAGAATTGCGTAGAGCTCCTCTGGAGGATGCATTCTCGGATCAACTACTGCAAGCGTGGTGAAGCCCATCGACTTCAGTTCGGTAATTAGAGCGGCCAGCCATTTCCTAGTTTGAACTGCATGATGTTGAAGCAGGGCGTCTGAGACTATGTCGACACAGGCTCTTCTTGGGCCTTTCGCGGATGGGTCAAGTTTGCGCATCGCCGAGGTCAAAGCGATGCTGATGTCGGTGAGGTTTTCGACTCCCTTCAATTTGATCACGTTGGGTGAATCTTCGATGATTGCGTCCGCCTGAGGATTGCACACGAGAAGGCAGAAGCTGGACTGAAACTCTGTCAGAGGTTTAGCCGTGCCGGGGTCTGTGGTTACATAGAACGTGACTTCACTTTTCTCTGCTCCTGTCTTGAGAAAGCTCTTGATTAGCGAGTCCTTCTCGCTGCATGAGGGTGAGGACAACACTACAGCGCTGCTTGAACGTAGGCCTCCACACAGCAGCTTGTCAAGATCTACATAGCCCGTACAAACAAGCTCCATAGGCTTAGGCACTGAGGCTGCTTTGCCCGTCTCTATGTAGAGCAATTTTGCTTCTGCTTTTTCAATGTCTTTCTTGGCTCCCATCTTCTGGAACGTTTCCAACGCTTGGCTGAGCAATTCGCGGGCTTTTTCCCTGTCGCCTGGTTGGTTTCTCTCCAAATACATGCGGGCATATTCATAGAGGACAAGTTTGGCGAGCATGTAGATGTTCCATTGTCTTGCGCCTAAAGCTTCGTTTTCTTGGAGGCTTTTTTCGAACAGTTCGATGGATTCAGTCCATTTCTTCTCTGCACGGAGCAGTATTGCCCTTGTCGCGTCTTCATCAGCGATGAGTTGTTTGTCTTGTTTTTCGTGTGCAAACTTGTGCAAGCTGTCAATTAGGTTACCAGCTTTTTCGATTTCTCCAAGTTCTATGTAGGTCCAAACAAGCCATTGAGAGACATACATTTGGTCATGTTTTGCTCCAGCCTTTTCAGAGACTTCACAAGCTTTTTCAAGTAGTTCTCTCGCTTTGACATATTCCCCTTTTTCAAGATGAAGCCATCCGAACGACCAGCAATTAAGCCAGATCGCTTGCCAATCCTTTAGTCCTTGAGAAATGCTCGAAGCTTCACTGTGGCATTGTTCGCTTCTGTCCCATTCTCCCAGTATCTGGTAAACGACCCCAAGGCCATCAATAGAACTAGAAAGGGTCATGTTGCCAGTTTTTCTATCCAATGCAGCTGATTCTTCCGCCAGGGCAAGCGCCTTTTTCATATTTCCCATGCCAATGTATCTCCAAGCCAGAGCGAGGTCGATATAAGATTGCATGGAGACGTTCCCCACTTTTTTTGCCAGTTCGAGTCCTTTCTTGTAACATTCTAAGCTTCTTTCATTTTCTTCTGCTGGCAGTGCGAGAGCGAGGTTCTGATACGCGCGCAACGCAGTGTCCATATAACTGTTGTCGAGTGCTATTTTCAACGCTCTCTCCAAACATTCACGGGCTTTATTCAGGTCTCCGGTGAAGGAGAAAATCGTTCCTAGGCTAGCGGACGAACTTGCTACAACTTCATGCGCATTCATTTTCTCGGCAAGCTCAAGCGCTTTCTCGGTCCAAGAAAGAGCCTTAGCCATATCTCCAACACGATAATACATGTGAGCCATCTCCTCGTAGAGGCCTGCCAATTCGATGCTTTCAGGCTCGGCTTCCAAAATCTTTAAAGCCCTATCCAGGTGTTCCTCGGCCTTTCCAGCATCCCCCATGTTGTCCCAAAGAACATTCGCCATCTTACGATGCAGTCTTGCAACGTCGGCCTTCTCACAGAGCTGACTCCACAGCAGTAATCCTTCAGTCCAATGCTCCAGGCAAGTTTCATATTCTCCAACAAGTCTTTTGATGTCTCCAAGCCTCTCAAGAACACGTGCTTTTTCCCGAATTTCGCCTTCTTTCTCTTCAAGAAGCTTCAGAGCGGATTGAAAGTAGGAAGCGGCTTCGCTATTTGCATATATCTTTGCAGCCTTGTCTGCAGCCTTCAAAAAGTAGCCAAGAGCTTTCTCTTTGTCTCCGCCTTCAAGAAAGTGTGAGGCAAGTTCGCCTAGGTGTTCATCGATCTTCTTGGCATAGACCTTCTCTAGAGCCGTTCCGACTAATCCGTGGAGTTTCTTGCGTTCGTAGGTTCCAACTTCTTCATTCACCACGTCCCTCACGATTATATCAGCAAAGGAACACACATCTTCTCCACGCACATTTCTATGCTTAAGCAATCCTGTTTTGAGCAGTTCATCAACTATCTTGCCCAGTTTGTCTTCGTTTGAACCAGTGACTCCTTGCAAAGCCTCAAGAGTGAAATCGTTTCCAACGAAGGAGGCCATCGTTAATACACTCTGGCATTCACTGTCCAAACGACTGATTCTCGCCTTCACAACATTCCTGACGGTCTCAGGAAACTCGATCTCTGAAACTTCCTTAACCTTCCATCTATTCTCCTCTTTGTAGATTACGCCTTCTTCTTTCAGAGATTCGATGACCTCTTCTACGAAGAATGGGTTGCCCCTTGTCTTGTCGTAGACCAGCTTGCAAAATTCTTGTGGAATGTCGTCTTGCTCTAAGATTTGCCTGATCATCTCTGAAGTATCTTCAGGTGACATTCGCTTCAAGGGAACAGACTGCGGCAGCCGCTCCCTCTTCAATTCTGCCAAAACAGGAGTCAAAGGATGCTTGGCGTCAATGTCAGTGCTGCGGTAAGCCCCCAAGAGAAGCAAGGACGACTTCTGCACATCCCGAGCCAGATAGTGCAATAGCAGAAGCGAGGATGGATCGGTCCACTGCAAATCGTCAAGAACTGCGAGCAGCGGCGTCTCTTTGGAAATGTTTGTGATAAACTGTGAAACTGCTTCAAAGAGCCTGTTTTGCTCCTGTTCAGGATTTATAGGAAGAGACTGTGGAATCGATCTGAGCTTCTGGCTGATCTCTGGCACTAGCTTGGCGACTTCAGCAGGATAATAGCCAATAACTCTGTACAATTGCTCTGGGGTGCATGTTTCCAGATAGTCTTTGATGACTTCCTTCCAGAGAATGTAAGGGGGCACACCGTCCATTCTGAATAGGGCTGGGCATCTGCCGTACAGGACTTGCACTCCACGTGATCGTGCATAGGCACCGAGCTCTCTGACTAATCTTGTTTTTCCAATTCCCGCCTCGCCATGAATGAAAACGAGACCGCCTTCGCCGTGAACTGCCCTGTAAACAGCTTCTTTCAGAGCATTCATCTCTTCAACTCTGTCGACAAGCGGAACCTCTTTCATAGCAATGGGACGAGGACTTGGAACATGATCGCGCTCAAGAGATGTCAAGAAGACTTCTCCGCATTACCCTATCCATAGAACACTATCAGATACTATGTTCTTATTACTTGTGGAATAACACCTGATTCACCCATCAGCTTCAATTGCACAAAATGAACAGGCCACCCGTGCAACATCGGTTCGTGGTTCAGGTTCATCTACGCGCATTCTCGAACCCGTCATTCTGGGATTGGGACAAAACTTCACCCCCAACACACATATAGCGCTCGCTTGAGCTCCAACGATCAACGATAATTAAATAACACCCTTGCTAAACGATTTATTAGTGCCGTGCACTAGCACGAGCGCTGGGGAATTTGAGAGTTGGACTTGACCCCGTTTGGGTTCAAATCCCAACGGATCCGCCAAAGACTCTTTCGCAAGAATAAACAAAATTGGTTGAGCCTCCGGAGAAATAGTCGCGCACATTGACCGATGCAGATACAGGTATGAACGCTCTCAAAAAACCTGTGACGGGGACTGAATCGAGTGCGTCGCATCGAGAGTCAGGCAAATCCGGCGGTTAGTCGTTGACCCTTGAAAAGGGCAAGGTGACGAAAAACACAAAGGAACGAAGCCCCCCTCAAAAGTGTGTCTTCACGGATAATTGATTCGATAAATCTTGCCCTCGCCATTGTCGTAGAGTTTGGTGAAGTGTAAGGGGTGCAATGTTTCATCAAACAATAATCGCAGGAGAGTCACCCGCGAACCGAGTGTTGTTGGCTTATAGATAGTGCCATTCACGCTTAGGTAATCTGCTCCTTTGTAACCAGCGATAGAGGCTATCCAAGGGAATTTTTGCAGGTCATCCGGCGCAAAAACAAGCACGTATGAAACGTTGTAAACCTGCATGATTTGCAGCGATTGATCTTCTGGCAGCATGAATACTCTTGCCAGATCGTGGATTTTCTCTGATGAGCCCCATGTACCAAACAGTTGAGTTTCCAGCGCGTTCAGCGGGTCTCGGCTGCTTCCGATAGTGTTCCATATGTCTCTTGACGGATAGGCTTCTATCACTTCTCTGTGACTCCACTGTCTGACTGCTCTCCCATAGTCCCACCAGCAGAGTATTATCGAGTCATTAGGCGTCAATTGCTCCAATTCAGCAAACGTCTCGGGCATACCTTTCTCTTGCGAAAAGTATGTGAGAACCGCGTCTTCTCGCTGGCCAAAATCTATCCTAAGGGCGACGAAGATTGATAGAAGAGTCACTATTATCATGACGATTGTGAGAATGAACCACCTTCTACGCCAGAACCTTGTTTTCACGAGTTGACTCCTCTTCCCACTTATGTGGTCAGCACTCTCTAATTTTAACCATGCCGTGTATGGTTTGTGGGCCCGCTTGCTTGAAGCAAGCGCTACGCTGCACACTGGCGCGCTCTCCGATTGTTCTAAACATTAGACTTAAAAGGCTTCACAAAAGAATAGCACATGATTTGAACATGCCAGCGCTATATGCCATAACGCATGTTTTCCGTTCTTGGAAACTCTTCCTTGCACTGTTGATCGGCATAACGTTGGCGTCCACATTTTTCGCAGGTATCGACATCAAAGCAAACGCAACCGCGAAGCAAGCTCTGGAACAAGACCTGAGCCAAGTCTATGTTGACATGGTTGCAGGTTTGCCTAGCATGCATTCTGAGGAAATACTAAATGTTTCTAAAGACGTGGCTGGGCTGCCTGGAGTTGCAGGAGTTGAAGCCATTTCAACATTTGACGGAGTCATAGGTTCCGAAGCAGACGGCACAATCTTTGACTATGCAAGAATAGTTGGAATTCAGAATCATTCAAGTGTTTATGATGGTTGGTCTAACCGACCCGAAGAAATAGGCGAAAACGAAACCTATGTTCTCAAAGATTCAAGCTCGGCGCAAAAATATGCAGTAGGGGACATCATCCCCATGAACATTTCAATCTACCAGAGCGGGCGTACACCTGTCTTTGTTACCTTGAATCTGACTGTGAAGGGCTTCGCTCAGCTTGATGACAGATCAAAGTCAATTGCCCTAGGAGGGTATTCTTTTCCCTATTACAAAGTCGTGTATCCTTATGAGGAAAGAGTGATCGATACTCTCATTGTTGATTGGGAAAAGACCATGCAGAGATTGCTTGAGCTGCAATTGCAACTCAATCCGTCTGGCGGGCAGATTGGAACAGACCTTTTGGTGTATCTAAATCGAAACGCCTTGATAAACTCATGGGATATTGAGACGTCAACCAAAAACATCAGAGCGCTGCAGGCTCAAATCCAGACCAGAACAGCCGCAGGTTACTCCTTTCAAAACAATCTGGACAATGTTCTCAACAATTTCCGATACAAATCCTTAGGAATTCAGTTTACATTTACGCTTCTTTCTCTTCCCATATTCTTCATGGCCTGGTACGTTGGAACGACAGTTTCAGACGTATCGTTCAGCCTCCGAAGGCGAGAGATAGGGCTCCTATCCACAAAGGGCTTCTCAAGAGGGCAAATTCAGAGAATATTCTTGACCGAAACCATCATGTTGGGACTCTTGGGGGGATCGCTCGGCGTTCTAGCGGGGTTTCTGTTGAATCCACTCTTCTCTCAGTTCAGAACTGAAATGTTGCTCAATCCGCAGTTAATCAGTCCATACACGATTGTCTCGACCGTAATTTTCGGAGTCATCATAGCCCTGCTTTCAACATACAGTTCTGCCAAGAGAGCCTCTAGGCTCTCTGCCGTCGACGCACTGAGAGAGTATCTTCCCACCGAGGAAATGAAATCCTACAAAAAAAGGTTGCCCTGGATCGCGTTCATCCTCGGAACGTACAAGCTAATAATCTTCATCTTCGGCGCGAACGTGACAGTCCTGCTGACCAATATTAGCATGGTGGGACAAAACTTCATTCTCATGATTTTCATCAGACTCGCCATAGCCATTGACGGTGTCCTAACTTACATCGGGCCTTTGCTGTTCTTCTGGGGAGCCACAAAACTGTTCATTCAAGGCTCACTGAAGTTTCAGGAGCTCATGACGCGAGCAGCGAGATTCCTAGGTGATCTAGGCGCGTTGGCAACCAAAAACGTAAGGAGAAACCCTGCACGCTCAGCCGCAATCGCCTTTCTGATAGCATTGATAATAAGCTACGGCGCCCAGGTCACCACTCAACTAGCCAGCCAACAAGACTTCACCACCAGAAGTGTCTACACACAAGTAGGCGCGGACGTGAGCGCCTACGTCAATATTCCGAGTGACGCAGAAAACGTCTCGTCCGTGATGCTTGCAAACGTTTCTGCAGGTGTAGAAAACTCTACGATAGAATATTCTTTCAGTGCCACATCAACTGGCGCCAGCTACATAGCTGTGAATATGAAGGCAGTTGACCCCGAATCATGGCTCAGAGTCGCGTACTACGAAGGCGACATGTTCACAGGAAACGGTGTCAAAGCTGCCTTCCAAAGCCTGTTAGCCGAAAAAGATGCAATCATCTTGGAAAAAAGCGTTGCGAAACTTTTGAATCTCAACGTCGGGGACTTCATCACGCTAACCATCGGCAACACTTCAAAGAGGATGAATGTAGTAGGCTACTTTGGACCAGAAGCAGGAGATGAACAGGGCACGAGTTCGCAGTACTGGTCTTTCGTTTCCGAAGAACTCTATAACGAGGTCAGCAATTCTGTCAACGCTTACAATACAAGGATAATGCTCAAGCTTAGACCTGGAGAAAACGGTACAGAAGTTGCCGAAAACATTCGCAGTCTTGGTTTGAACATAAGCCGAGTAGATTCGTTTGATGAGGAATATACAAGTTCTCAATCAGACGTTGCTACGGTCGGGTCGCTGGACGCTCAGCGACTGGGCATCGTGTTTGCAGTTCTGGCTGCATCAGTTGGGACAGCGCTCGTCAGTGTGGTAAGCATGACTGAGAGAAGCCGCGAAGCCACAATAATGAGCGTTAAGGGCTTATCGTACAAGCAACTCATTATAATGTTCCTAACGGAAAACCTTGCAGTTGTGACTTTCGCCGTGGTTTTGGGGATTTCTGTGGGGTTTGTTGCGGCGTATGGAAACATTTCTGCTACTAACAGTTTCATAGCGTCCACTGCCATTATCAAACACCGGCTCATATTTTCGGTGGACGCAATCCTCATGTTGATTTCATGCGTTGCGCTCATTTTCGTCTCAACGATACTACCAATATTGGTCATATCGAAGGGATACGTAACCAAACTTGAGAGGATGGTTAGACTGAGATGAAAGGTCTAGACGTGAGAGTCAACAACCTGGTCAAAGCGTACCGGCTTGGCAAGATTGAAGTGCAGGCTCTGAGAGGACTAAACATGGATGTCAAAACCGGCGAATTCATCGCCATCATAGGGCCGAGCGGAAGCGGAAAAACCACTCTGCTCAACGTATTGGGCGGCTTGGATGTTGCAACCGCAGGCACCGTGCAGGTGGGAAGCGTAGATGTGAGTGCCATGACCCCAACGCAACTCGTTGATTACAGGAGAGAAACGGTTGGTCACATATTCCAAACACTAAACCTGATTCCGACGCTGACTGCGACAGAAAACATTGAACTCCCAATGATTGCACGCGGGGTTTCAAGAGGAAAAAGGAAAGAACGAGTGCAAGAGCTTCTTGAAATAGTCGGCCTAACCGACCGTGCCAATCACAAGCCGGAAGAGCTTAGCGGGGGAGAACAGCAACGCGTGGCTATGGCTGCGGCACTTGCGAATGACGCGCCGGTTATCTTGGCTGATGAGCCTACAGGCGAGTTAGACACGGTCAATGCAAAAATCGTTGTGGACTATCTGTTAAAGGTGAACAGAGAACTGGGCAAGACCGTCATAATGGTTACACACGATCCAAGCGTTGCAAGAAGAACCGACAGAATCTTGCGCATAGAAGACGGCGTGATCAAGATGGCATCGGCTCCAACAGAAATGATCGGTGAGGAAAAAGCCGTATCATATGTTGATCAGTTGAGGGCCAGAATAGGAGAAATAGATGTGCAAATGGTACAGTTGGACAAGGATTTCAAGTCCGGCAATATTAGTGGTGACGAATACGTGGAAAAGAGACAGAGTCTCAAGAGAACAAGAGACAGCCTGAGAGAGGAACTGCACAGAATGGGCGTGGTAACCTAGCCAGCAACCTTTTCTCCACCATATGATTGTTTGGAAAAGAACTCTTAGCAACTGGAAAAATAAGTCAGGAAAACCTGAAAACCATAAGTCGAGAGCTAGTCTCATTAGAAACCTATGTGGAACTGACGAACAAAGGCTTCAAAGGAGCTCTCGACAAACTCCAGCAAACCAAGGCGAAATAACCAGAAAACACTGCTGATAGCTTCCCTTTTCTGCGCCAGCAAATGCTGGTTCTACGTAAAATCTGGTTCTATGTTGAACAGGCGATGGCGTCTATTTCAATAACCGCGCCTGTCACGGGCAATTGTGCCTGAACCGTAGTTCGAGCTGGAGGGTTCCTTCTGAAATACGTGCCGTAGACGTCGTTCATTCTCTTGAAGTCTTTCATGTCCGCTAGGAAAACCGTTACTTTGACCACTTTTGTCAGGGGCAAGCCGGCAGCGTCAAGTATTGACTTTATGTTTTCCAAGGCCTGCCCAGTCTGTGCCTCAATGCCATTGGCTATTGTTTTGGTCTTAGGATCCATACCTACCTGTCCTGAGATGAAAAGAAAATCGCCTGCTCTTATGGCCTGAGAATAGGACGCAATTGGCAAAGGTGCTCTCTCGGTTCTAATGACTTGCATCTTCACATTCCTCTGATTCCCATCTTAGGAGAAATCGTTTAAGCTTTTCTAAATCTCACACACACGGCATAGGTGCGCAAGAAGGTAACTAGGCAAGAAAGTGACGAAACGAGAGTTTAAAGACAGGAGGATCTGACATTGAAAATTTCAGAACTACGCAATTTTCAGGTGCGCTTTGACAAGAACCTTGCATAAATTGTGTTCAGATTTTTCATTGCTGACCAGTTCTGAACAAAGTCCAGAATAACGCGCGTTAGTATCCACATGGGTCTCCCTGACCTAGATATCTGTTAACACGGCCCGTCTGCTGCTTCATCAAGGTCCATCACACACATAGATAGAACTGATGTATGCAGTAAGAGAGGGGTCAAATGCGAGACGCTACAGCAACTTTACAACTGACGTACAAAGCAACATCACGTCTGACGTAAAAACATAGACCGGTAGGGGGTCATCGTTGAAAGGTTTCAGCAGATCAACGATGGCGAGCTACAACGCCTGCAAGGGCACAGGAAGGAATGAGACATCTGACTTGAAAAAGCAACATCATAACAGTCACAAAATCACAGACCGAGGGGGGTCATCGTTGAAACGTTCTAGCAGATCAACGATGACAGACTGCATTCTTGCGTATAGACGGAGACGAGAGGCGTCAGCTCCCACGATTCTTCAAGTGCGCGCTGCGGAAAAATCCGGAAACATCGGTCTCGAGCAATCTTGAAATACAGCTTCTGATCGACTGAGCTTGATTAGAATGATCGAAGAACTGCACGTGCAAAACCGAGATGATTGGCACGCTTGGCTCAAAGAAAATCATCATACTAAGAAAGAGGTCTGGCTGATTTATTACAAGAAGCACACTGAAAAACTCAGCATATCGTATGACGATTCAGTTGAGGAGGCATTGTGTTTTGGATGGGTGGACAGCATCATAAAGAAAATTGATGATGAGAAGTTTGCCAGAAAATTCACCCCTCGCAGAGGCAAGAGCAGATGGTCTGAAGCAAACAGGAAGAGAGCCGAAAAGATGATCACGGAAGGAAAAATGACGGAAGCCGGACTCACCAGAATCAAAGAAGCCAAAGTTAATGGAAAATGGTTATACAATCATGCTAGCACGCGCCACAAAAAGAGACTAATGGTTCCCTCATACTTGCAAGCTGCATTAGCAGCCAACAAGAGAGCATCAGATAACTTCAACAGACTCGCCGAGAGCTACAAGAGAAGTTTTGTCCTATGGATCGACAACGCTAAGAAGGAAAACACACGCAAAAAGCGTATCGCAGAGGCAATGAGACTTCTCGAACAAAACCAGAAATTGGGACTCAAATAAGCCGCAAAACGCACCGTTAACGCGCGGTTGGCAGAGCAAGCTCTTGGAGACATTCTCTTCCGGATCCTTGACACATAATAAATCTGGAATATGGATATTGCCAGCCAGATGACTAGGAAGAGGATAGATATCACTCGTAATTCCAAACTCTGAACGAAGAGGTTCACGGCAAAAAGAGCCACGAAGAGAACAGCAGTAATCACCTGTATTGTTCTCAGCCTCTGAATTTTCTTCCTAGAAGCCCAAGCTGCCCCCGATACCGACCTCAGTTCTCCTATCTGTTTCAGTCTTTCCTCCGAAAGATAGTATTTACCGTTCACCTCAACAAAAACTCCTGACTGACCCAGACGCCTCTTCATCGCAACCTCAAATCCCGGCGGAAGACCTAGCTCTTCAGCACTCATCGCCTTGTCCGAACTGACAGCTCCCTTCTGCCGAAACCTCTCGACAACTTCGTAAAACCATTTTTCGATTTCTTCATGCCGGACAAACATCATATCACGACTGGAAGCAAGGTTCTGTTTAGTTCAGGCTTTCATTCAGTTCAAACATGTTCGACTAGGTTTAAAAGATATGCGCCCGATTCTACATGACGTAGACCACCACCATCCTTAAGCTCAGCTACGAATCTTATGCTTCCACTCAAAAAGCAAATAGTTCAGTTTTGTTTGAGGCTTGCCGAGGCCTGGTTTGACCCCGAATCGTCAAGTTAACCGCGCGCTTCTCGGCATCAGTTTCGTTTGTGCCATTCAAAACCACTTATCACCAGTAAACCGACATTCGCTTGCTATTTGGACATTGCAAACGTCAAGGCTTTTGAAAAAAGCGGCTCAGATGTTTCATGGTTGCCAAGGTGGTGATGTCCAAGGGAGCACTATTCTCTTCTGTCGGTCCATCTGTTTCCAGTAGTCCCATTCGTTAGCGGTCATTCGTTCTATTTCTTCGATTTTGTCATCGCTCAAGTGTTGGAACCTTTTCTGCATCCTCAGGTATTCCTTGACATGTTTTCTTTGTTCCGGCTTGTAGCTCAAACTGAATTCCCCGTTTTCATACTCCCATGAGACCCACAGCCCAGTATCCAATGCGCTCCTGCTCAAGTCCACGGTGTACTTGGGATCAGCAAACCATCCCTTTGGGCAGGGTACGAGTAAATGGATAAATGCAGGACCGTTGGCCTCCAAAGCTTTCTTCGCTTTGTTGATGAAGTCCAAGGGCGGGTAGAGCGTAGCTGTCGCCACGTACCTCACGCCGGGGTGTGCGGCGACTATCAATGCCACGTTTTTCTTCATTCGCGAGTTGCCAAGTCTTTTCAGCCTGCCGGGCGGCGTGAACGTTGTCGAAGCTCCCCACGGGGTCGTACTTGATGCTTGAATCCCAGTGTTCGCGTATGATTCGTTATCGTACAGAACGAACAGAAGCCTCTTGTAATCATAGCCCATGGCCATCGACAATCCCGACAAACCCATGTCGCCCGTGCCTCCGTCTCCGCCAAAGACGACGACGTTGACGTCTTCCTTCTTCCTTTTCCCCTTCATCATTAATGCTCTGAACGCTGCCGCGGTTCCAACGCCGGCTGCTCCTCCAGCACCAAGTTGGGTGTGGTACCAAGGCACCGAGTACGGCGAGCTCAGGAATTGATGCCCGTTCGCCACGTACATGCATCCGGTCGGGCCGAGAACCACCGTGTTAGGACCTGCTGCCTTAAGCAACAAACGGTAACCCAAAGCCGCCCCGCAGCCAGCGCATGTCCTGTGTCCGCTGGTATAGAGATCGACGGATGGAACGTCTCTGATCGTTCGGATCAACTGGCCCTCGCTCATGAATCCTCGCCTCTCAGCGTCGGCCACCACACGTGTTTCTCAGCAGCTCTTCTTCCTGTCCCTTTTTTCAGGATCCGAAAAGCCTCCTCAAAATGCTCGACGGAGGGCTCTCTGCCCCCGACGAACATGAAATCCATTAACAACGGTCGTGAATCACTCTCATACAGAGCTGATCTCACCTCATTGAACAACACGCTTGAAGAGTCTGCGGAGCCGAAAGAATATGAAAAATCAATCACACCCACAGTCTTGACGTTTTCCAGCACCTCAGCGAGTTCCCTGTGCGGAAAGGGTCGGAAATACCTTATCCGAACAACCCCTATCTTGACACCTTGCCCACGAAGTTTTTCAGCAACGTACATCGCGTCTTTGGCGTACGCTCCCATGGTGACGAGCGCTATTTCGGCGTCCTCCATGTGACTGGTATCGATGAGTGGCGGATACTCTCTTCCAACTATACTCGCATAGGCTTTCCAAGCCTGTTGGATTACATCTCTGGCCTTCGCCATGGCGTTATCCACGACTTTCCGAAGCTCGGGACCGATAAGAGAAGGCGCAATGTGCTGTGCCTTGGTTACAGGTCCAGAAGCAGGATCAAGCGGGTAGGGAGGTTTGTACGGAGGGAGAAACTTCACAACTTCGCCTTTGCTTGGCGGCTCAACCGGTGCGGATATGTGTGTGATCGCTGCGCCGTCCACTGCTACAAAGCTTGGCAGAAGCACCATGGGATCCTCCGACACTCTGTACGCGACTAATATCATGTCTAAGGCCTCTTGAGGATCTTTGGCCCATGACATGAGCCAGCCTTGATCTCTGAAGGTGAGTACGTCATTCCACTCCATTCCGAAGTTGCCTGGGTCATCAAGAGATCTGCAGCCAGCCATCGCAACAACGGGCAGTTGTCCCAAGGCCGTGACGATTATTGGTTCTGCCGCATACGCTAAGCCCACGCCTGAACTCCCCACAAAGGTTCTGGCTCCAACCGCAGAAGCATGTTTGACTATCTCGAACTGGGAATGCTCAGAATCTGCACCGATTATCTCGGCAGTAAACTCTCCGTCAGCCAACATCTTGGCCAGGGAGTTCATCACTCCTGTGTATGGTCTGATAGGGTACGCAGCTATCACGTCAACGTCGGCCAGTTTCACGGCTTCAGCTATCGCCCGCGTTCCGGTCCACATGTATTTCTTAGGCAGAACCTTCGTAACAGACTTTGCTGTTGCTTTTGAACGACTCACATCTTTCACCGTTTAGTAGCCATATTCGACGAGTGCATCTTCGATCGTCGTTATTTCTTTTTCAGTCAATCCTTCTGCTGCCAGCAATTCGCTCGTCATGCTTATTGCTTTTGAGGGACAAACCCGTTCGCATATGCCGCAACCCTTGCAGTAGTTCAGGTCGATTTCAATACGTTTGGAGTTGATTGCGCCATCTGGACAATAGAGAGAACACATTTTGCAGTCAGTGCATTTGTTCTTGTCTATCTTCGGTCTCATGTATCTCGCGAAAGACGTAGTGAACCCCACGTTCTTTTCGTTGGGAAGGGGGCCGAATTCAATCAACCCCGGTGGCAATGCTTGCCACGACGGCATCGCTTTCATTCTTTCCGCGTAAGACAGCGCTTCAGCCGCTGCTCTCTGATAGCTTCGGTACGTCTTCAGATCCCATGCTCCCTTTTCAGACTTGAGAGCTGGTTTTAACCTTCGGGCCTGTGCCATTTTTGCCTCTTTTGCATTGATATTGACTTCAACTGGTTCCACATCTGAATAGACTCTTCTTACGAGACTGGTTTTGTTGCCTGCCCCTGTTGAATCGAGCGCATCCAGTAAATCATCAAGGCTCAAGTGGTTCCAAGCTTTTGTCAACGCGGCCAGCAAGGGAAAAGCGATGTTAGAGTCATACTTCCTAGCTCTTACCACAACAAGCTTTCCATGCCAGTCCTGTGCGAGGCATCTTTTCTTTACCAACCGTGTGATTTCTTTGGCTGAGAGTGACGTGTTTACGACGAGAACGGCATCTTTCTTTGCGCCGTCGAAAAGTAGCGCTCTTTGAGAAGTCTGGCTGACCAGTATCGTTGGTTCCATCACGACTATGGCACTGAATATTTCTCCGAAGGGTTCGACTTCTTCGTGCAGAGTTACTTCAATTTTAGGATTGCCTATAACTGTGTAGAATATCATAGGTATGTTGTCCCGTTCTGGAGAGTCATCATACCGCATATAGTAGTACGATTCCCGACCTGACAGCACCCCCGCAGTCGCTAGAGTGCGAGAGAAAGTGCCTGCATGCCCAGTATTGAGCACGCCTCTTCCATGAATGATGACCCAATCCAACTGGTCATATTCTGGATTCACGCCTTTCACATCCAGCTCCATGCAGCAGCAATCTAATAAGTCTAATGTCAATTTTGCAGGAATTCGCTACGATGATCATCCGACTTTTGTCCGAGGCCACTGTAAGGGAAAAAAAGGACTTGGCATTATTCACCACCCTATCGCGTAAGCCTTCATTCCCCGAGGAGAAGCTCCTCCAAACATTGCGCCAGTTTCTGCGTCGTATCGGATGGCGAGACACCGACCGTGGCTCCATGGCGCGTCCATGACCACTTTGTGTCCCTTTTTCTCAAGTCCCAGAATGACTTCCTCAGATATGCCAGTTTCTGCATGCATCACCCCAGGGTGGGCTGCGTGAGGCCAAAAAGACCCTGGAAAATGAGTTGAGTGAACTGTCGGTTTGTCTAGGGCAAGCTGAACGTCCATGTCGAAGTCAATGTGGTTTAGAAAGAACTGAAGCGTCCACTGATCCTGCTGGTCTGCTCCAGGCGTACCGAAGGCTAGGTAATGTTCTTCCTCTTTCATCACCAGACTGGGGCTCAGGGTGGTGCTCGGCTTTTTCCCCGGCTCTAATCGCTCAACATGTCCGGGGTCGAGATGGAACATTTGAGCTCGAGTGTTCATGCAAAATCCCAAGCCGGGTATTATAGGTGAAGTGGAAACCCAGGCGCCACTGGGCGTTGCGGAAATCATGGTCCCAAATCTGTCAACAGCCTCTAAATGCACTGTGTCACCTTCTGATTGTCTGCTACTTTCAGGTTTTGGTTTTGAAGGTGATACTCCTCCCGGTCTCAATTCCATGGATGCATGATCTGGGTCAACGAGAAGTCGACGACTCTCAGCGTATTCCTTTGAAAGGAGCCTGTCCAAGGGTACTTTGACGTAGTCTGGGTCAGCATAGTATTGTTCTCTGTCGGCAAAAGCAAGCTTTGCACACTCGATCACCGTGTGAATATACTCGACGGAGTTGTGACCCATCCGTTGCAAGTCGAAGCCTTCAAGCAGGTTCAGCTGCTGCAGTAGCACCGGACCCTGCGTCCAAGGGCCACATTTGAAAACGTTGTAGCCTCGGTAGTCTACAGTGACGGGTTCTTCAAAACGCCCGCTATATGATGCAAAATCCTCCAGGCTGAGCAGGCCGTGATGCTCTTTGCCGTAGATGTCTCGACATTTGAAAGCCTGCATAAAATTGATTATTGTCTGGGCGATGTGACCGGAATAGAAATAGTCTCGGGCTGCCTGCAGACCTGCTTCGCGTCCATTTTGTCGGGCTTCCCTCTCAACCTTTATGACCTCTTTAAAAGTGCGAGCCCATTCAGGATTGCAGATAACCTGTCCAACTTGGGGCACCTGTCCGTCGACGAGGAATATCTCGGCTGAAGAGTGCCACTCTTTGAGGAATCTTTCAGCGACACTTAACGGCCTTGATTTCGCTTTGCTTCCGTTCACGGTGTAACCGACCTCTTGGTTAGGTTCAACTAAGCTTCTTCTAAGCTCTGGATAAATCAGAAAACCTTTAGCGGCCAACTCTACTGCAGGTTCCAACACCTCTTCGAGTGTCATGGTTCCAAACCTGTCCAAAGCTCTAATCCATGCGTCGAAGGCGCTTGGCACTACGGCTGGGAGGAAACCATCCGGAGGGATCAAATCATAATCATTTTCTTTGAACCAGTTTATGGTCGCCATCTTTGGCGCGGGACCTTGACCATTAACGGCAATCACTTTCTCCTCGTCAGCTGAGTATATTAGGATGGGCGATTCACCTGCAACACCGACCAGATGTGGTTCGACGATCGTTAAGCAAAACCACATCGTGGCTCCCGCGTCGGCAGCATTGCCTCCCCGCTTAAGACAGTGGAATCCAGCTTGAGAAGCAAGATAGTGCGTCGAAGTCACCATGCCATTGGTTCCCATCAAAACTGGTCTAGTTGTGAAATCCACATTCAACTCCTCGACTCAGTACGCGCAAAATGATATCTCGCCAAGATATAATACATTTCTGTCTGCAGATGAGCCAGCTGAGTGCGTACATATCGATTTTCGACATGTTACCATTCTCGCAACTCTGGATATAAGTTGAGATGACTCTGAAGTGTTGCAAGTGATGCGTTGAAATGGGCACCCGACTTGAGCGAAAGAAATTCCTAGAATTGTTTGATGCGCTGTGGCAGAAAGGACCGAAGACCGAATACAAGAACCCTGACAATTGGGCTGCTCATTAGTTTAGACATGTAGGAGATCCAGCGATGAAGCAGAAACAGTATGACGAATGGATCGAAAGACTTGGTGAAATCGGAACATTGCACACTGAGAATCTTGCGACGATCAGGGAATTTGAGGAATTACTGCACGTCTTCCACCCTAGTCTTGTGGATGAATGGAACGCCATGAACCATTGGGAAAGGCTGAGACTGATTGAGTTCATAGTGAACGCAAGTGCCAAAATGATGATCGCTCATTGAGCGCAAAAACTCAGTCTACCGCATCTCGAAAGACACAAGGCATAAAAGCGTTGCAAATGAGAGTAACTCGTGCGTTTCTATGGAAGCAGTTGCTGTTAACAGAGCCACTGAGAAGGGGGATTAAAGCTCTCAGCAAGAAGCTGAATCAGCTTCTGGAAGACAAGAATGGCAAGCTCTATCAAGATAACGTTGTGAAATTCAGCATTCCAGAGGAATACGTCCGAAAGGCTTTTTCTGAAGAGGCTCTAGTAGAAGCAGCACGTTCTGGAAAAGCAACTTTTTATCTGGCATTGAAGAACAAGTGCAAGATGCTGGGCTTTGCCCAAGTTGTAGGACTCGACCCTACGACAGCAGAGCTTGACCGTATAGTAGTCTTTCCAGAATATGAAAGAATGGGGATAGGCACTAAACTGTTGAAGAGAACCATTGCAGACCAGAAAAAGGAGAAAGTGAAGACGATTGTTGTCAAAGCTGAAAGGGATGAAGCACATGCCAGAGCATTCTATGAGAAGAATGGCTTTGAACAGGCAAAAGAGGAAATCTTGAAATTCCCATGGGGAAAAAGCATTCCTCTTGTCGTATACCGTTTTCAAGTGACATTTAGATGAAAAGAGCGCACATCACTTCTTGACTTTGTCTATTTCGGCATTGCAGCGAAATGGATTTGACTGGAAATGTTCGAACTCTCAATGGAATGATACCAAAGGCTAAATACAAAGCTGCGAAGAGCTCTCGTGAAGGTTGAGGGAAAAGGCATGAACACTTCTTCCTTCTCGAATGAATATGCCATATTCTGCCACGTGCGCTCTCTTTTCTGAGTGAAGGTGAATGCTTGCACCTCCTGCCACTTTTCCATCAACCCCAGCAACCAAGTAACGCATCCCAGCTTTTGTTCCACGTTTAAACCATCGGCGTTCTTCTTCCATGTCCATTATCTCAGTGTTCATGAGAAGGAACTTGCCCTCTCGGATTACGCTGTTTAGCGCTTCCACAACGTCGGGCAGATCAACCCCTTTCAGCTAGTCAAGAGTAGCTGTTCGGCCGTCCGAAAGCCAGAAAACCTTGTATACCATCAAACATCCTTGTTCCTTATCGTTCTGAAGGACACAGATAAGCTTGTGTTTTCTGCTTATGATATTCGCAACTGGATAGCGCGGCTACGATATCCTGAGCTTGACTATTCTGTCCAGTAGACCCATTTACCTGAGGCCTCAGATTTCTTCAGCAACCCTTTATTTGTTCTTCGTTCAAGAGAACCGATGATCCTATCCTCATTACCTTCAGTGACGAGACCTCGTGCTTGCAAGGCCTTCATTACCTCTGCTATTGTTCTCTTTTCAGGCCGCTTGAAGAAGCCCTCGTGACTCAGGTTCTTAAAGGCTCGATTCGCTTGACCACCCAGGTTTGAGGATCGCTACTCCTCGCGCGCGTTGCTTCTTTTGAACTTTCGAAGCGGAAATGAATCTTTCCTGAAGCCGTTCAAATGAAGTACCAACTAACTTGATGTTTTCTAAGCACGCTTCTCCTAGACCCCTTTTTGCAAATTCCTGTATCACCGGCATCTTATGCGGATCAAGACCAGCAAGAGTCGCACCGACTGTCTCCACGGCAACAGCGTCTCTGCCAACAAGCACAGTATTCATTCGCACAGGAGCATCTCCTGCACCGTGCCACAGGTAAGTACCGTCAAGCACAGCAAGGTCCACCCCGCCTATTGCCTCATAAACATCCGCGAGAAGCATGGGAAGAACCTTGTGATACTTAATTCTCTTCGAATCCAGTATACAGCCGAAAAGATTCTTAAGAATGCTCCCACTCTCGAAGGAGCGTAGTATATGTGTGTCAACCAAGACGTTGGGTTTGAATAGTATATGTGGCAAGTCCATTTATTGGTTTGCAATTTTAACTCTTCTGGTCTCTGAATCACCCGAAAGGTCGAACGACACAACTCGCTGTGAGTAAAGTTCCTTCCAGATTTCAAGCCTCTCTGAGCCAGTGCCTCTGTAATTGTCGGATTCAGCCACGAAAACCTTTGGCGCCCTGTCGAAGCAATTGATGATTGCATTGACCAAACCTACTGAGGCATGGTTCTCTGCCTTATGACTGAACACCCCAACCTTTATCACGACATGTCTTTCCGCTGCATTCAGGTCAACTATTCCACCGATAAGGTCCAGAGCCCGGTTCAACTGGACCGCATTCTTCTCATCAAATTCAACCACAGCGACCTTCGAAGTCAACGTCAAACCTCACTCGTGTACAGTAACAAAGATTCTGAATGCTCCTCATCAAAAAAACCTTCCTCTTAGACGAACCCTATTCACCTTAATACCCTCCAAGACTTAGAAACCGCATAGACGGATTTCTCCCAATTCCATGTTCGCATGACCTTTTTCGTCCAGACGCAGATGTATCAAACTGTTTAAGAGAATTTGTGGAGAATACTTCTACCGGCAGAAAATGAACAATGCTAAACCACTGAAATGTCAGAAATGCGGAAGACCCTTGGGTTACTTGACTGTGGTTGCTAAGGGCCTAACAGTCTTGCCACAGCTTCAAGATGTGAAGTTGATTGCTATATGCATGGAATGTTCCCAGAAGAGAAAATAGTCAGCGGCTCAAAACAGCTTAAAAAAGACTGTTAGGAGCGTCCGCTATTACTGATACGTGAGAAGCAAACAAACTAGAAAGGGATAAGACTGAGCAAAAACGTTTTAGCCCTGGTGTTCACAGTTAACCGAGGGAAAGCATTTTTGAGCAAACGGCATGCGAGATTTTCCCGTTGCCAGATTCTTATGTTGAGCCTGGCTCTTACTGTTTTTGTTTTTGCCGTTTTTGCTATCGCTTTCTACAACAACGTCGCGTTTCTAGCAATTGCGATACCATTGCTGCTTTTTGTCGCCATATATCTCTTCAAGCCAACAATCATCAATCGCAACTTTCTTGGCTGGCAAAGCAAAGCGCGCGTCATCACATGACTGACTGCTTCGGCAAAGCCGCTTTTTTCTTGACTTGAGACATCGTCCGTATTAATTGGCATGTCATTTCTATGTGCCAGGTTCTTTCCACTCATCTCTGAGTATGCTGAAAAGAGCGGCATCCCTCCATTCTCCTCTGCTGAAAAAGCTTTTTCGCACTATTCCCTCTTTTCTGAAGCCAGCTTTTTCCAACACTCTTTGAGAGGCCATGTTTCGTGGGTGGGTTTCAGCTTGGATGCGAACTATATTCTTAGAGAGAAACAGATAGTCTATCATGATCTTGATTGCTTCACTACCGTAGCCTTTGCCTCTTTCGTTTGGCAAAAGGGCGTATCCTATGGCCGTGCGACCTGAACTTAGAAAATGAGCTATTAAGCCGATTTTGGTTCCATCCTTTTTCTCTATGCCGAACCATTGTCCCTCGGTCAGTTTGTCGTATTGCCGTTCCAAGTCAGCCTGGGTCTCTTGGATAATGGGCTCGTATTCACCCATTATTCCGACCTCGTTGTCCCATTCCTTCACGAGGGACAGATCTTCCTTTTCCATTATTCTGAGGTTCACGTTCTTGCCTACAAACAATCTTCATGCCCACCTTTAACGGCTCACTAATCTTCATCTAGCTATTTTATCAGCGTTATCGTCCTCGGTCTTATTCCTCTCACGCAAACTGTTCTTCCCTTCAAACGACGCTACCAAGTGTTCACTAATGCTTCTGTTGTCAACTGATTTCATAGCTTCTGTTCTGCGGGACTGCATGAGTATCTTTCCAGTCGACAGGACCCCTGGAAAACCTGTGTTCCAGTCTTCCGAGAACAATATCCCAGGCACGCTTGAAATATTGTAACACCTTGTCCCATTCTTCGCCTTTTCTCCACCCAAGATGGGTCAGCCTTACCCGAACTTGATTCGGGCCAAGCGGATAGAATTGAACCACGACCCACGTGCGTCGTCCTTGGCGGACATTCGGGTACTGCGGCGGCGCATTCCATTCGAACGAAAGCATTTCCATAGGGAGAAAGCTGAGTATCTTCAAATCCTCACTTCCTCTGGAACCCTTTGGAGCGTCAACGTCAAAGAACAACTCATACGGTCCGCCCACTGCGAGCCTGATGTTAGCCTTCGGGGCAAAGAAAGTGACAGCACCTTCTGGCGTAGTCCAAGCGTCCCAGACCACCTCTAAAGACGCGTTGACGATTACTTCCTTTCGAATCATCCGTCTCTGCATCAAAGAACAACCTTGCATCAGTTTTACAGACTATCCTCGTTGAAGAATGTTTTCTTGAACTCTGGCAGGGCGCACAAATGATAGACTCTGCAGGGCAAAAAACCCAAGAGCCCTTCAGAACCAAGACAGGGTTCAGGAGAAAACAACTGAGGCGACTCGTAAGGAAGGAATACATTCAGGTCTTGACTACTGCAGAGAAAAAGACAGATGCTGACAAAATAGCTCATGTCTTAGTGCGCTCACTTCCTAGATTTATCTCTTGGTTTCACTGCCTGCGGAAGAAGCGTCAACTGGATCTGAAGCTATCTTGAATTGAGCGGTGCACATTATCAAAAGGATTCTGGTCAAAGGTTCTCTTGCCACGCAGCGACTACCATGCCTGCGCAACTCGGCTGAGAATTGTTGTAGAAGTCAAAGCAAGCAGACACAGCGTTTCGGCATCCAGCAAAGTATATATTGCAAAAGCAATAATAGAAGGAGAACACGCTGACGTTTGACTTATCGATGTATAAGAGGTGTTGTCATGAGCACGCATGCGGAAGATTTGAAACTCAGGTTGATGACGATTGAGCTTCTCAGAACAGCCAAGTACAAGAGAAATATAACCTACCGCGAGCTCGCCTCTAAAACAGGCCTCCCCGTCACGGTCCTCAGCCGATATGCGAAAGGCCACGTGCTGCCCAACACGGCCAGGGCTAAGCAGTTGTGGAAAGTCCTCACGAGACTCGTCGGCCTCGAACCAGAACTCCGCAGCAGAATAAAATTCGACGAGGACGGCTATTTCGACAACACCGAAATCATAGGCGACTACAACATTCTCCAGCAAGCCGCGAATCACGCCCTCTCAAATTTCGCAGGAAAACGCGTCACAAAAGTCCTCTCAGTCGCCGTGGACGGCATACCCCTCGCAACCATGATCGCAAACGCCCTAGGCGTCAACCTCGTTCTGGCAAAACGAACCAAAGAAGTCGGTGTAAAAGCGTTCCTCGAAGAAACCTACGTTCTCCTTAAAGGCTCAGGAGTCACCTCAACACTCTACATACCAAAAGAAGCCATCAAAAAACGCGACAGTGTACTCGTCGTCGACGACATGATAAAAAGCGGAGAAACCCAAGCCGCACTCGTCAGCCTCATCAAAAAAGCCAAAGCAGAAATCTCAGGAGTCTTCCTCCTCATAGCCGTCGGCGAAGAATGGAAAAAAACCCTCAAACTCGCAGGCGAATGCCCAGTAGAAGTCATAACCTACGTCAAACCGCCGTACGACCAAACAACCCACACTTAATAAGCCCCATACCCAAGAACCGATACGCTACGCAGAACCTGAATCTTGCAGAAGATTGAGTCTCAAAAGAATCACGGACTCAGTGCTCAAAAACAAGCCTCTACCACATGCAAGCTTCGCCCTCCCAACATGGGCTCGTAGGCATCTCAACTGGGCTGGACAGCATGTCGCGTTTTCACTTTTTCTTCGTGAAAATGCAAGGCTCTACAGGAGTTCGGCACTGCAAAGCAGGGTGGTACAAGCACTTCCTCTTCTTGACTCTGCGTTCGCCTTCCCCATCCAAGAACGAGTTTTTGCACTTCGCCTTCTTCACGACATGGCCTCGTCAGAGCTCAAGTCTCCCATCAGATTCGAAAACTCGTGAACCATCTATTGCTTTCCCTTCAATTCTCCGAAATACATAGGTCACAGTCAACATTGAAAACACGCGCCTCTGACACAGACCGAAAGCTTTTATTGAAGTATAAAACTTACTTTGCCACTACCATCGGAAGATGATGCCTCATGAGTCTGCAGAAAGGAGCTTTCGTGCTAGTAGACTACGTCGGCAAAGTGAAAGAGACGGGTGAAGTGTTCGACACCACCCGCGAAGAAATAGCAAAGAAAGAGCACATGTACAAGGAAGGCGACATCTACGAGCCCAAACTCGTGGTCATCGGCGAAGGATGGGTCATCAAAGCACTGGACGAAAACCTGGCAACGATGGAAGTGGAAAAACCCGCCGTGGTCGAGATCCCCCCGGACAAGGCTTTCGGTCTGAGAGACCCCGAAAAAGTCAAGCGTGTCCCGCTCAAGCAGCTGCTCGCTAAAGACATCACGCCAAACATTGGAATGCGCGTCGAGTACGGCGGCAAAACCGCCACAGTTCGTGCCATGGGAGCAGGAAGAGTCCTCCTCGACTTCAACCCTCCACTTGCGGGAAAAACCCTCATCTACGAAACAACAGTCACGAGGAAACTCGAGACAGTTGAAGAGAAAATAGCCTCGCTAATACATCGTCGAATGCTCGCGGTCGAACAGTCCAAGTTCCAGTTTACGTTGAAACCAAAAACCACCGTTAACATCGAAATGCCCGAAGAAGCCTTCTACCTAGAAGGAGTTCAACTGGCCAAAAGAGGCATAGCTGCGGACATCCAAAAATTCATCGAAAACATAACCACAGTCAAGTTCGTCGAAACGTTCAAGGCCGAACCAAAGAAAACCGACGCCAAAACAGAAAAAGAGTCAACGAAAGAACCGGCAAAAGAGTCGCCCAAAGAACCCACTAAGGAAACTGCAAAAGAAGCTGAAGAGAAGCCGACGGCGGAAGTCGAAGCCAAAACCTAGTCCCTATCATGCATATCTAGAAGCCTGCGTCGGGCGTCAGTTTTTTAGATGACTTCGGTCACTCTGGCGAGGTGTTCATATGATCCTCGTCTCAGGTCCAGCTTGTTCAGAATCGTGTACCTCTCAGGTCTCATGCTTGTGGCCATCTTCAAGGCCCTAATCACGTCTTCTCCTTCTACGCCGAGTTCTCTTGAGTTGGTAGGCGCTCCGAGCTTCTTCAAAGCATCTCGGACACGCTTCCAGTTTCCTCCATGCAGGTACGTCATCATAATCGTTCCAACACCGCATCTCTCGCCGTGCATGCAGTGGTTGGGCCTAATCAAATCCAAAGCGTGACTGAACAGATGCTCTGAACCGCTGCAGGGACGACTGCTCCCCGCGATGCTCATCGAAACCCCGCAGCTTATCAGCGCCTCAAGGAGAATCCGAAGGCCCTCCTCACTTTTAGCCCTCATCAGCTTCACGTTCTGCATAACATGCTTCGCACTCATCAACGCCAAGCTTGCGGCATAGCCGCCGTAATACTCGTTTGTATCCTCATGCGCCAGCTTCCAATCCTTCACCGCCGTAAACTTTGCAATAACATCCTCACAACCGCTCACGGCGAAACGCCATGGAGCCCGCATGATAATCTTTGTGTCCGCCACGATGGCCAATGGTGCCTGAGCCATAACTGAGTAGGGCTTCTCCGAACCCTTGATAGAAGAGAGGGGACTCGCAATCCCGTCGTGAGACGCTGTCGTGGGCACACTGATGAAAGGAACACCCTGGTTCGCCGAGCTGCACTTTGCAACGTCAATCTTTGTCCCACCACCCACAGCGAACACGATTTGAGGCTTCAACTTTTGTATACTCTCTTCCACCGCCTCAACATCCCTCACTGTCGCATTCTCAACGATGAAAGTCTCGACGGCCATGTCCTCCTTATTCTCAAGAAGCTCCTTAACCCTACTGCCGGCGATGCTGAGAGTCTTCGAACCCGCTATGATGAGCGCGGACTCTGTGAAGCCCAAGCGTCGGGAAATCTGACCTATGCGGTCTATGACCCCATGTCCAACGATGACCTCCCTAGGAAACTGCATCCGATGATGTTTCAATGGCACAACAACCACAGCTCAGCCAGTTATCCACAACCAACTCATAGCGATCTGCCTTCAAACCTTAAAAAGCCTTTTCAATCAACCCCTTGCCATTGCCTCTTCTGTCCGCTGGTGTCCACGCATATCTCAAGCCCTTAAAACGAGTTAAACAATCATTGGCCGGCTCCAGTCTCAAACGAATCGAAATCGGGATTCTGGGAGGAGGAAGGATAAATATGCGTTTTTCCAGTGTTCGCAGTAGAGGAAGACAATGTGACATCCTGCAGAAACTGTGGGAATGAATTGTCGGAAGGCGCCGTCTACTGCCCGAAATGCGGAACACTAGTGCAGGGGGCACCGCAGGCAAGGCTGGCCTATTGGGGTGAAAGGTTCGTGGCTTGGTTGATAGACGTAGTCATCTTAGGAATAATCATGGCCCCCATAGGCGTTCTCACGTGGCTGGGCTGGCCTGGCTTGGCCATCGTGCCGCGTTTGCCGTTCTGGATTCCATTCGTCAACTTCGGACTCAGCAACGCGGTTTACTTTCTGTACTGGATGCTTATGGAAGGAATCTGCGGGCGGTCCTTGGGCAAGATGGTGATGAGACTGAAGGTGACGCGGTTGGACGGTGAGCCCGTGGACTTGATGCAGGCAGCGTTGGAAAGTGTTGGAAAGGCTTTCCTGCTTCCGCTGGACCTTATTCTCGGATGAATCCTTCATCCCAGAAAGAGACAGAGAATTTTCAACTACCTGTCCGGAACAATCGTGCTCAGAACTTGAAAGCGCGCCACAGAGGCCTTCCCTAAACTCGTAGGTCGAAGCCGGTTACACGTGAAAAGTCCGCCATTGCCTCGGCAGCACCATTAATTTCGCTATTTCTTCGCTGACGGCCGTCTATTATGCTTGGGTTTCTTCTGAGCGCAATATTAATTAACACCTTGATCATGATTAGAAGGTGCTACTTCCTTGCGAAGTAATCCGTACCGCATTTAGGTTTTGGGAGAAGATTGCAGAATGTTAAACAACAGTGATGTGATAAACAAGCTGACCCTTAAAGGAACCACCACCATAGGCGTAGTCTGCAAAGATGGAGTGATTCTGGCTTCGGACACACGGGTGACGATGGGTTTCTACGTGGCTCACAAACACGGGAAAAAAGTGTACCAGATTGATGACCATTTGGCCATGACGATTGCCGGAAGCGTCGCTGACGCGCAGATGGCCGTTGACCTACTGTCAGCTAACGCGAGGCTTTACAGAGTTAACCTAGGAAGGCCGCTGCCCGTGAACTCCGCCGCAAGGTTTCTCGCCAATCTGCTGTTCTCAGCCAGGTACGTGCCTCTCTTGGCCCAGGTTCTCGTCGGCGGAGTGGATGACACGGGACCACACGTGTTCTCGATAGATCCCTTCGGAAGCCTGACTGAGGAGAAAGTTGTTTCAACAGGTTCAGGTTCTCCGGTGGCCTACGGTATACTGGAGGACAAGTACCGAGAGGGCGCTGCTGTGAGTGAGATGCTGCCTGTGATCGTGAAGGCCGTGAACGCTTCGATGAAGCGTGACGCTGCGAGCGGAGACAGTTTCAACGTCGCCGTGATTGATGAGAAGGGTTACAGGGACTTGACTGAGAAGGAGAAGAAGCATCTTCTAGCCGATTGAGGAAGTCAAGACGGTGCAGGACTCTGGCAGGGAAAAAATCGAGATCAGCCAATACATCCTAGGCCATGTTCCCAAGGAGGCTGAGGTGACCAGGATTGAGTACGAGGCTTCGACGCTTGCTGTTTACACGAAGAGGCCTGAGGTGCTCGTTGAGCAGAGCAGCATCATCGCTAACATCGTTAACGTGATAAGGAAACGCATCGTCATCCGTTCCGACCCTTCCGTGAGGCTTCAGGAGTCCGAGGCTGAGAGAATCGCGAAGGACATAGTCCCGCCTGAGGCCGAGGTGACCGACATAAATTTTGACCCCAGCCTGGGAGAGATCATAATAGACGCCAAGAAGCCTGGCCTAGTGATTGGTAAGAACGGGGCGGTTCTGCAGGAGATTATTAGACGGACGAAGTGGCGGCCGCATGTGTTGAGAAGCCCGCCGTTGAAGTCGAAGATTGTGACTCACATGCGTCATTATCTGCACTCGGAGAGCAAGGAGAGGGAGCGGATTCTGCGCACTGTGGGCGAGAGGATTTTCAGGCCTAGGGCTTTCGAGGTTGGAGACGTTAGGATGACGGCTCTGGGCGGGTTTCAAGAGGTTGGGAGATCAGCCATTCTCGTTCAGACCAGGGAGAGCAGTGTGCTCATGGACTGCGGCGTAAACCCTGGTTCTACAAGGCCGTTTGAGGCTTTTCCAAGGCTTGACAATCCTGCGTTTGACCTTGGGTCTTTGGATGCCGTGGTCGTGAGCCATGCTCACTTGGACCATTGTGGGCTAGTTCCTTTCCTGTTCAAGTATGGTTATGATGGTCCGATTTACTGTTCGGCGCCAACTTCGAACTTAATGACTCTGCTTCAGCTGGACTATCTGGACGTGGCGAACAAGCAGGGTGCGACGCCTTATTATGATCAGAAGGACGTTCGTGAGTGCGTGTTGCACACGCTGCCGCTGCGGTTCGGCGTTGTCACGGACATTGCTCCGGACGTGAGGTTGACGTTGCACAACGCTGGTCACATCTTGGGTTCTTCGATGGTTCACCTTCACATCGGCGAAGGGTTGCATAACGTAGTGTACACGGGTGACTACAAGTTTTCGCGGACGATGCTATTGGAGGCGGCAACTGTCGAGTTTCCGAGGGTTGAGACTGTTATCACGGAGAGTACGTACGGCGGACCTGATGATGTCATGCCCTCGCGGATGGAGGCTGAGGAGCGGTTGTCGAGGATAGTGAACGAGACGCTGGAGCGAAAGGGCAAGGTTTTGATTCCAGTGCCTGCAGTGGGCAGGGCACAAGAGATTATGCTCATCTTGGACGGTTACATGCGGAGGGGAGTTATGAAGGAGGCTCCGGTCTTTATCGAGGGGATGATTTCTGAGGCGACGGCGATTCACACGGCTTATCCGGAGTACTTGGGCAGGGAGGTGCGGAACAGCATACTGCATGATGGTGTTAACCCTTTTCAGTCGGATTACTTTACGATTGTGGAGCATCCGAGCGTGAGGCAGGAAATCATCGAGGGTGAACCGTGCATTATCATGGCCACGTCAGGCATGCTTGAGGGCGGGCCGGTTATAGAGTACTTTAAGAGTTTGGCTGACAACGAGAACAACTCGATAGTTTTCGTGAGCTACCAGATTGAGGGCACGATGGGAAGAAGGGTGCAGAAGGGCTTGAACGAGGTGGCGGTGATGACTGCTGAGGGCAAGATGGACGTGGTGAAGGTAAGGCTGAGGACGGAGTCGATTGAAGGGTTTTCTGGGCACAGTGACAGACGGCAGATTTTCAATTATGTGACGCATCTGCAGCCGAAGCCTGAGCGGGTGGTCGTGTGTCACGGGGAGAGGGCCAAGTGTTTAAGCATGGCTAATTTCATCGAGAGAAGATGTGAAGTTCGGACCCTTGTCCCTGCGGTTATGGAAACGTTTAGGCTGCTGTAGGTATAGGCTCGTTGGACACGCTTGTTTTTTCCCGCCAGATTTTCACGTTTGGCGGACAGATTACGACTCGTTCTTCTCCTAGTCTCGCGATGTCTCCCCCAACGGATTCGGCGAACTCGCTTAGTTCGTTGACGGCGCGTTTGACGTCGTCGATGCTCTTGTTTGCGAGGGGGGTTATCCTTAGAATGAGGATGTTTCCAGAGTTCACTTCGGCTTTCACCGAGTCGATGTCGGAGAGTTCGCGGAGGGGCATGGCTTTCAAGTAGGCTTTGCCAGAGCCGTTCTTAACGTCAGCTTCTTTTTCGTCCTTCTTGGACTTGCGGAGCAATCCTCCCAACCCTGGCAAACTTTTCCTCTCATGCTTTATTATGATTTTCAAGAGTTTAAGCGTTTCCCAGATTGACCTAAAGAATGTTATGCGAATTGACTATTAAAGTGTTGCAGAATTCAGCATTTGCATGGATAGACCTTGCGGGGTTTCAGTAAAGCGTGGTTGCAATAAACAGTGAGTCTGTGGGTTGCAATTGCTCTTCGTCTTGACGAATGGAATGTGCGTGTTGGTGGAGGCTTTACTTTTGAGTGCTCAATTCGTGATTTTTCTGAGGCTCAATCTTCATGTGGTTTATTTAGGTTGCTGTGGTGATTTGTTTTAGTTGGTTCCAGGTTTTGTCTCCGACGTAGTGCATGTTTTTGATGATGATGCCTTTTTTGGTGTTTTTTGCTTGTTCTGTAGCATAGAGGGTTTCTCCAAGTGCGATGGGTTTGCCGTGTTTTTCGTCTGTTATGATGACGAGGTCGCCTTTTTGGAATTCGCCGTTGAACTGTTTGATTCCGGGTGCCATTATGTTTGCTCCTTTGCACACGTGGGGGACGGCTCCCATGTCGACAGTGACTCTGGGTGCGTGGTCTAGGAACTTGTCGAATGTGAGTGTGGGGTATAGGTTTCCTTCTGTTTGGGCAAGGACGGGTTTTCCGTTTATCAGGAAGAGTTCGACGGATTCGGCTTGGACTACTTCGAGGTTTGCCTTGTCAGCGAAGGCTTGTTGCAGGTTGATTCCGAGTTTTTTTGAGGCTCTTTCCAGGAGCTCTTTTGATTCTTTTGCTTTCAAGAAATGTCGTCTTTGTTTTGCAGACATTCTGGTACTCTCTTGGATAAGGTTTAAATGTGTAGGTTTAGGTATAAAAGGCATGGCATCATGGATTTGAGGGTTAAAAATGAGCGAGATGACGACCGAGATACTTGAGCAGAACTTGGGAAAAATCGTGCTTGTGAGGTTGAAAGGTGGAAAAAACCTGCGGGGAAAGCTTAAAGGGTTTGATCAGCACTTGAACCTCGTTCTTGAAGAGACAGAGGACACTACTACTTCTGAAAGCGTTAGGAAGCTCGGGGCGATAATCGTCCGCGGAGACAACGTGGTTCTTATTTCACCGCCGCCAAGGTGACATCGTTGGGAAAGGGAACACCTTCTTTTGGCAAGCGTCAAGGTAAGACGGTTCACATCAAGTGCAGGCGATGTGGAAGAAGGTCGTACCACGTGAGGAAGAAGAAGTGTGCTGCATGTGGCTATGGGAAAACGCCGGTTCTGAAAACGTATTCTTGGCGGACTAAAACGTTGCTCAGAGAAAGAGTGCGTTGAACTGCTGCGCAAGCCTTCATGATTATTGGCAGTCGCCTCTTGTTTGGTTTGAGCGTTTTCAGGATATTGATGCTTTTTTCAGGTTGAAGGCTCTTGCAGTGCTAGCCCCCACCTTCTGTCGTTACATCAGATGTGGCCTGTCATCGTTGATCTGCTGGAACGTTTCAACGATGACCCCCCCTAGGTCTATGATTTTACGTCTGACGTAATGTTGCTTTGTACGTCAGTTGTAATGTTTCGATGTTGGTTCTCTCTTCTTTTTGCACACATTCGTTCTCGTGCTGCACTGCGCGACAAACCTTGAAAGCAGAGGAACTATGCCGGTGGATGCATAGGTCTGGGACGCCTGCTCGATGTTTGTTGGTGCTGGTTCAATGCGTTGCTATCCGCTCGGAGATTTGTGCCTGTTGTTTGGCGCGCATTACAGCAAAATGCGGTTTTTGATAAGGGAAAAGGTGACAGTTTTTAGGTAACAATCGGCAACAATTCAGGTTTTTCACCTATCTTAAAAAGACGATATACGCAATGGAAACTTGCCAGTTATTTGAATTTTGTTACTCAGATCTGTTCTCAAAGGAATGGGCTTTTTTCCTGAAACAGCATGGACCATTCCCTGCTAGCGCGCGTTTTTGCGTTGACACCGCGTTTGTGCATTTTTGTCCACAAGGCTTCTAACTAGTTTGCGGCAGGGTTTGTAGAATCTTACGAAGCATTTCGAGAATCGTTCCTTTTCTTTTATCTAAAGAGCGCGCGCTGAGGAGCTGGGTTTTATCGCGTCGGGTTAGGGGTGAGAAAGAGTAATTTGTGACTCTGAGAGAGTGTATTGTGAGATGCGATGAAACCTGGCAGTCACTCAGCAAGGAAGCATAATGGGATGGGAAGGAAGGTAGCGGTTTTTTCTGTTGTGCTTGTTCTTGCGGGTTCTCTTGTAGCCGCTTATTTATGGTCTTCAGCAAATAATGGGTCAGAGGGTTTTCGGGTGTTTCGCGATCATTATTTGGGGATAATGAGTAATTTGGATTCTGGCGGGACCAAGTCCAGTCTGGTTTTGAGGCTTGGAGGTGAATACAATTTCGCTGATCTCTTCGGTTGGGAGCACAGTAAGCTGAGTTTTAGTCAGGATTCTGCAGGGTGGTTTGAAGATCCGATTGATATTCTGAATGAGGGAAAAGGGATTTGTGTGCAGTTCAGGGTGCTGTCAAGTTGTCGGTGATTTTGCACGATTTTTTGTTCTTGTCAAATTTCGGTGATGGAAGTGATTTGAATGATGAGAGGTAACCATTTATACAAGAAGGATGATAATAGGTACCTAAACACGAGGATGTTGAAACCTGTGACCGTGTGTATCGCAGTATTAGCTAGTGTAGGAACAGACTTTCCACAAATCATATTCTGTGCTGACCGATTGGTAACATCTGGAATACAGTTTGAAGGTGGCGAACCCAAGATAAAGAAAATTACAGATTATTGCTTTGCCATGCAATCCTCAACCGATTCTCTCGCTGCCGACATCATATTGGAACAAGTCAAGAACAAAATGATCAGTTCAACAAAACCTGTAAAAATACGGGACATAGTGGAAATACTGAGAAACGAATGTATTGCCTATAAGGAAGAATATTTGGAAAGAACCGTTCTAGCAAAATACAATCTAGTATTTGAAAGTGTTGGCGTCACCCCTGAATCAATAGTCCATCAAGCTGTAAATGAAGTTGGAAAACATCAATACCCGCTTGGTTGCGATTTTATTGTATTTGGATTAGAACCTTCAGGGGAAGCCCATATCTTTCAAGTAAATCAAGATGCAGAGTATCGCTTGCAGGACTCCCAAGGATTTTGCACTATTGGAAGTGGCGGATGGCTTGCGTATTTGGAGATGACGAAACATGGCTACGCCCGCAATTTCCCCGCAATAGTTGCCATACCTAGAGTGTATATTGCAAAGCGAATCTCTGAACGGGCAGAAGGTGTTGGTAGAAATACTGATTTGGCCGTTCTCTATTTCACTAATGGAATAAAGGAAGCTGAATTTAAGCCAGCGGTTTTTAATCTGTCACATCCCGACTTTCTTAAGAAATTGGACGACGCGTATGAGGCAATACGGGCGAGCGAAAAAGTAGAGCTGGAAAAGATAAGCAAGACAGTTCTTGAAATGCTGACGCCGCCAAAGAGTGAACCCGCGAAGAATTAGCCAGTTTTGTTGTCTTTACCCTGATCTTTTGGGCGTACAATCAACTTCTTTCCATCGACTTTGATCTCCAATTCTATGCCTTTTATCCATCCTAACTCTTCAATATATTTTGGAGGAACGGTCATTACATATTTTGGATATTTCTTTCCTTTGATCTCTCTCGATAATTGTTCTTGGAGCTTCACTGCTACACCTCTCAAACTGATAATACATCATACTTCCTTATAAGTTTTAGGTACCGAAAGGCATAAATAGCATTAGGTACCTAATACGTGTTAGGTGCCTAAAATGGTCGTACAACAAACAATAAATCTCCGCGAAACAAGAGGCTTAGAAATCTCCAAATTAGCAAACCAAATCACCCGAATTGACGAGTTCACTTATGAAGTTCTTTCTCAAAGCGGAAACGGAAAGTATGTTGTTTGCTTTTCCGAAAACGAATATCGTTGCGAGTGCCCTGACTACCGTTTTCGCGGGGTTAAGTGCAAGCATATTTTTGCTGTTGAGTTCAGCAAAAAAATGAAGGAACAAGTAAGCAAAAACGTAGTCATTCAAGAAGTCGTAGTTTCAAAATGCGTCTTCTGTCATTCTTCGCACTTAAAGAAGTTCGGCGTGAGACACAACAAGTCTGGAAATATTCGGCGCTTCATGTGTTTGGATTGCAGAAAGACTTTCAGCATCAATATTGGTTTTGAACGGATGAAACATAGCCCTCAAGCTATCACTTCGGCGATGCAACTCTACTTCAGCGGAGAGTCCTTACGGAATACTATGAAGTCGCTAAAACTGTTAGGCGTTGAAGTATCGCATCAGACGGTCTATGATTGGATTAACAAGTATGTATCATTGATGAAGACTTACGTCGAAAAAATCGTTCCTAACGTAAGCGACACATGGAGAGCCGATGAGCTATACGTCAAAATAAAGGGCGACATGAAATACCTGTTTGCGTTGATGGACGATGAAACTCGCTACTTGATTAGTCAAGAGGTTGCCGAAACAAAGCAGAAGCATGATGCAAGACACTTGTTCCAGATAGGCAAGCAATTAATGGGCAAAAAACCCATGACGCTAATTACTGATGGGCTATACGCTTACCATGATGCTTACAAGAAGGAATGGCGAACTTTAGCAAAGCCCAGAACTGAACACATACGACACATCACGATCAGAGGGGACAGGAATAACAATAAGATGGAACGGTTCAACGGTGAAATCAGAGATAGAGAAAAGACGATGAGAGGACTGAAGACCAAAGACACACCGATTTTAAAGGGTTATCAGATTTTCCATAATTACATCAAGCCACACGAAGCATTAGAAGGGAAAACTCCTAGTGAGGCTTGCGGAATAAAGGTAGAAGGAAAAAACAAGTGGCTGACCCTAATCCAAAACGCAAGTAGGAAAAAGTAGGGCTAGAAAAGTCTTAAATCATTATTGTCATAAGGAGAACCCATGCAAAACTCAGAATGGCAATTGGCTTTTATCAAGAATGTTGCAATACAGCATTCGTGGCACGGATTTTCAATTGCTAAATATGATTTGCTTTTGACAGACAAGAGAATGGTTTTGATTCATACTAAATTCAATCAATTGGGACTTGTCGTTGGCGGTGCAGTAGGCGGTGCGGTTGGAGGCGCGATTGGGTCAATAGCACAAGGTGTCTTGGATTCAAGGAGGAAACAAATAGAAAAGGAAATTAACAGTTCAGTTTTGGACGAATTGTTAGCCAAAGATACGAAAAACTTTGATGTGACGTATGATGATATAGAAAAGGCAGAGTTTTACACAGTTGAGAGAAGAAGTAGGTTAGCCCCTAACGCAATACATTTCAACATATGGAGGTATCGATTAGCCCTCATGTCTAAGAAAACCCCGAAACCATTCATACTCACATCCGAACAGTCTGATCAGTTATCTACCGTTTTGTCCACAATTCCCGCGCTTAATGGAAAAATCAAAAAATAGCATCAACCGAAAGTTTACATGAACCAAAAATAACCGAAGACTTTACAGAACCCAGTTCAGCATTGTTTATGTTTCAGCGTGTTTGGCTCTTGGTTATCCGGGCAGGTTTGTCGTGGCAGCGAACACAACGGATTGGAGTTCTATTCATGTTTGGGCTGAAGTCTACACTAATGGCAGCTGGGTTCACGTGGATCCATCGGATCAAGTGTGGAATCAACCGTTACGGTATCAGAACTGGAATTGGGGGAACCACATCGGTTACGACGTGAGGATTTACGCGTTTGAAGACGGAAAAGTCACGGACGTAACCTCAAACTACAGTTAGCCAATCGAGCTGGAGCCGCTGACCTTAACTCTCCCGCATCCTTTTCTCGCGCACGCCCCGTCTGTTTCTTTCCCGTCTTTCCTGCAACGGACTGGACGTGGGTGTTTTGTGATGGTTCTCCAAATAGTGTGTAGATAGCTACTTGCTCTATGTAGATGCAGTTGCTGCAGGTTTTCTAGTCCCACAACTTTTCAGGTGGTCCAAAGGAAAATAGAGATCCTGGCTATGCAGGAATTCTTATTGAGAAGAGTAGTAGCCTTTGTCTACTTTGACGAAGATTAACGGGCCCTTGCTTTGGGCCATTTCTCGAGCCTTTCTTAAAGTGTCGTTGACAACGTTTACAATTCTTTCCTCATCACTTTCGTAGTCTTTTTCTTCTCCCAACTCCATTTTGATGAGGTTTTCTGCTAGGATTGATGTGCCGCATATTTCGGCGTTCTTGACCAGCGTGGCTACTATGACGTCTTCGATTTCACGGCGGTTTGAAAGATTGTCCCATGCTGCTTCGCCGTTCTTGAGAGCCTTTGCCGCATGGTTCCATCTTTTCGAGTTTTCGTTGCCTATCAGCAGCTTCACACGTTCGTTCCATTTGGCAAGCCAGATTCCTGTCCAGACTCCTAAAAACTCGTCCAGTTCACTCGGGTTTTCGTTGAAGACTTTTTCGATTTTTTCTACGATTTCGCATTCGTTTGCCTCTTTTCCTATGAGGTTCCAGTGGACTTTGAGGTAATTTGTGAGGTCCTGGCATGCAATTTGGAGTACCTTACGGTCAGAGCCCAAGATATCTAACATTGGGTTCTTGTCCTTGAGTTTTTCTGACAGCAATATTTCTATGAAGTTCATGGTACTCCCGTCTCGAAGCCCTCTCCAACTTAACCTAGACATTTGCGCTTTTAATAAGCTTTATTCGTAATGGCCTCTATAACATTCCTCAGTAGTTTTTGGCTATATTTTCCTTCTAGAAATATTCTGAACTTTGCTTGACGGGTTGTTTATTCGATGAATTCTGGGAGTTCGTTGACGTCTCGCAGGATTAGGTCGGGCTTCTCTCTTTCCAATTCTTTACGAGAAAAGATTCCTGTCAGGACTGCGATTGTGTAGGCTCCGGCGTTCTTACCTGCTCTTATGTCCATGATCGAGTCGCCTACGACTGCACAATCACGCATCTTGACGTTCATGTGCTCTGCACATTTAATGAGTGCTTCTGGAGACGGTTTTGGTTTCAACGTGCCCCGCGACGTCACGATTTTCCGGATGTATTTTGCTAGTCCAAATTTTGCTAGTTCTCTCCCAACTTCTGTATCGGGAATGTTGCGCCTGGTGGTGACCGCCAACGTTGCTTTGGATGACAGTTTTTCGAGGGTGCATGTGATGTTTGGGAATGGCATCGTTTTCTGGTTTGTGGCTTGATAGTATGCTTTAAGGTAGATTTCCTCGAATTTCCTTACGTCAGCTCCCACGATTAGGTCGTCTATGGGCAAGTTCTGTTCAAGCCTTCTTGGAATCTCTGTCACGGTTCGTGTGCTGCCTTTTCTCTGTCCTGTTGCAGCGAAAGCGGTTTCAGCCGCTTCGCGGTAGGCCCGTCTTGAGTCCACTAATGTTCCGTCTAGGTCGAAGATTACCGCTTTGACTTTCAGCTTTGGTTTATGCATGGGCTTTTCCAGGGTAGGTTGACTTGTGCTCCAGCTGTTTCGATAGGTTTTTATTTACGGCTAGTTGTCTAAGGTGATACCTAATAAATCTGTCTAGAAGCAGAAGTGTCAGGAATGATGGGCGATGGTTAGGAAAGCGCGGATACGCTTGACCAGTACGGACTACACTAAACTGGAGGACGTTTGTAACGAGTTGAAAGGCATCGCCCAGAAGACAGGAGTTAAGATTAACGGTCCAGTTCCGTTACCCACCAAACGGTTAAAAGTCCCCGTGTTGAAGTCGCCTTGCGGAGAAGGAACAGCAACTTGGGACCGGTGGGAAATGCGCATTCATAAACGACTGATAGATATTGACGCTGAAGAGCGCGTAATGAGGCGTATCATGCGCATTCGCGTTCCTGAAGAAGTTCACGTGACCATAGAGCTTCTCTAATGCTCAGACCAGAGTCTTCAGCTTGTCTTTATCCCATTCGAACAGAGGACAAGCCTTACATTTCTCCAGAAATTCCAATCCCTTCTTTGTGGTCTTGAAGCTACTTTTCCAGTCGATTTCCAAAAGTCCCCTGTCCACGAGCTCCCCTAGGTACAGCTTGGCCTGTAGATAGGACAGGCCCGCGTCTCTCATTATTTCAGTCTTCTTTCTCGCGGAGATAGCCCTATTCAAAATCTCCATCGCAATCTCGTGTCTGTCTCTGTTAACCATCCGATTCCAACTGAGAACAGTGGTCGGTTAGGATTTCTTTTTGTAGGATATTTATGCCTTTCCCATCTGTCCGTCACAGTACACCGCCTAGAAACGTAATTCCTAGGCCCACCGTGAGTGCCACGCTTCCGGCAAAACACAAACCCCAGACCCTCTTGTCCCATGTGAAGACTTTTAGTCCATCGAATATGCCGAATGGAATGAGGTTGAAGGTTGCCATCCAAGCGTTGAACCATGCGATGGTTGCAAGACTCAAGGCGATGCTCTGAGACGCTATTGACGCTGCTGTAAGAATCGTTGCCAAGACGATGTTGGTAGCGGGTCCAGCTATTGCTGTTTTTCCCATCGTTTTCTTGTCCGGTGCACCAGCTACCATGACAGCTCCGGGCGATATGAACTTGAAAGGCAACGGTATGGAAATAACTGTTATCAATGCTCCCATGGGTGTCAGTCTGAACTCGGCCCACAAACCATGCTTCTCCGCGACTATCTTATGGGCGATTTCGTGCATAAGGAAAGAGGCTGTGAACGCCATCGCGGATAGGGTCAGCAAAAGATATCCTAGGCTTACACCGCTTTGAAATTCCAATGATAGACCCACACAGACGACGAGGAGGGTCGCTACAGCTATGTGTTCGATTTCTTTGACGCTGAAGCGGAATCGGTTCTGGTTCTGTTTGAAGGTTGTGTACGTGTATTCGAAATGCGTTGGGCTGCGAGCTGTTAGTTGCGGTGTTTGCTCTTTGGGCAATCGTGCTAACCCTATCTGCGGGCAGTCGTGGCTTTCAGGCAGACGGTGTTCAGAGCAGAAGTAGCCCCCACAGTATTGACATCTGAAAGGCAGGAATGCTTCTTGTCCGCATTTTTGGCATTTCATTTCTCTAGTCTCACTCGCCTTCGATTCTTTGGAGGAGTCATGAGGTTTATGTGTTTCTGTTCCAGTTTAGATTCCGTGGTATACTTTGCGTGTCAGGCCGAAACCGTAAGCGAAAAGTGCAACTCGCAACCTATTTAATGCGTTCGAATGGTAACTTTGAGGGGGTGAGGAATCTGAAGCCTTTCAGTTTTGTACATGCTGCGGATTTGCACTTGGGCTATTCCCAGTACGGCTTGGAGATTCGTCGTGAAGACTTTGACAGAGCTTTCTCAGAACTCGTCGATAGGACTATTGAATTAACACCCGACCTCATGATCATTGCGGGAGACGTGTTCCACCAAGCACGTCCGTCTAACGCCACGTTAGAGAACAGTATCAAGAACTTCAATCGCCTGCGTGAGGCTGGGATTTCAGTTTTGACGGTAGATGGTTCGCACGATTCGGCTCCTAACTCAATAACGGGGACGATTATGAATCCGTTGGACAGTGCAGGCTTGATTTATCATCTGCCCCGACATGAAGGAGCGTGTTGGCGGAAGGCTGACTGTTGTTATGTTTACGGAGTCCCTAATTACAGGAATAGGCACAGGACGGAGGAAATGCTTCCAGTTTTCATGGAAGAGAACAGACCAACTCCAGATCCATCGCTGTTCAACGTTTTCGTCTTCCATATGGCCCTAGATCTTCCCAGCGTTAACCCTTCTTACATTGAGGCTGAGGCGCCGCCTGAGCTTATTCCCGAGGGGTTCGACTACTATGCTGCAGGCCATGTGCATTCGCCTCATGTGGAGAAATTCAAGACTGGTCTTCTGGTTTACAGCGGTTCCACTGAGACAACAGATTATTCTGAAGCGCGAATTAGGAAAGGTTTCTATCACGTCAAGGTGGACGAGGCACGTGTTGCCTCCTTGGATTTTGTGGAGTTTGAATCTTCGAGAGAGTTTGTCATTTTGGAGCAGGATTTCACAAGCTTGGTTCCTTCAAAGATTACGGAGCAGTCTGTTCAAACAGTCAAGGCATCTGACAAGGAAGGTGCTGTCATCATTCCAATCATAAAGGGCGTTCTTCCGATCGGCGCCACTCGGACGGAAGTTGACGTTGCAAGGATTAGAGCCGCTGCTGAGAAGGCCTTGTTAGTACATCCTGTAATCTCACTGCGTGAAAGCGAAGTTTCAGAAGAGGTTGTTCGCTCAATCTTCGAGAGTGATATCAAAGATCTAAGAACGAAGGCCTTCGAATATTTTCTTCAGATATTCTCCGAACGTCACAGCAGAGAAGAGGCAGAAAGAATCGCTCACATTGCGGCCAGCTTGATAGAACCACTCACTGAGAAACAGGAGGAAAAAGTGAAACAGGCTATTGAGGAGCTTCTGCAATGAGAATTGAAATCGTGCAGCTTGAAAACATCCGTTCACACGTGAAGTCAACGGTGCCTTTTGCGCGCGGTTTCAACTGTCTGGTGGGCGGTTTGGGATGCGGCAAATCTAGCATCCTCTATTCGATTGATTTTGCTCTGTTCGGAGAACCGGTTGGCAGAGGTTTCGACTACTTGTTGAGGGAAGATGCAACAAGTGGAAGCGTTACTGTCCAGTTCATTCACAATGGAAAGAGCTACAGAATAATCCGAGGCTTGAAAAGACATGGAAAGGGCATAAGTCAGGACTTCGACGAACTGAAACTATTCATGGGTGAAGAGCTCATTTCCAGCACGAAGAATGACGCTGTCGCCGAACAACTCAAAGCGATAACAGGCTTAGGTAAAGATCTTTTCCGTGAAATCGTCTGGGTCAGACAGGAGCACCTGAAAGAGTTTCTGAACATGCAGCCGAGAGAAAGACAAAGACGTTTAGACGAACTGTTCGGTCTATCTGATTATGAAATCGCATGGGGCAATCTTGCAGGCTACTTGCGAGAATATGAAGGAGAAAAGAGAGCCTATGAGAAGGATCCAGACGTTTCAGGGATGGGTAAACTCGGGGAAGGGTACGACAGAGCAGTTGGAGAATTCTCTCTCGTTGAGATTGAACTGCAAGACATCTCAATGAAACTTGTTTCTGCCAAAAAAGCCTTGGAAAAGGCTGATTCCAATCTTAAAGGCTTGGAAGAGGTAAAGGAGCAAAATGAAGAACTCAGGCGGAAAGAGGCGAAAATACACTCTAACCTAGCTAACATGCAAGAGGCAATAGCCTCGTTGACGGAACGCGCAATAGGAAAGCAAAATCTGGTCAAGGGTCTTAAGCAGAGACTTGAGGGTATGGAGAAACAGTTGGAATCTTTCAATTCTGAAATTAAGGAGCTTGGAATTTCCCATGACGAGTCGTTTGGAGCATTGAGAAACAGGGTCTCGGCTCTCGATGAACAGATTTCAAACCTGAAGGGTGAGCAAGAGGCGGCCCTTAGTAACGTGCGAGCGGACAGTAAGCGTCTTTCATCGCTTTCCTCAGAGAACCGATGCCCACTGTGCTTGCAGACTCTGAATGAAGAATATAAGAGGGGATTGGCAGAGCGAATCGTGGAGGAGAATGACCAGAGGCAGAAAAGAGCTGATCACCTTGAGCATGAAGTGGAAGAGCTGCAGAGACTTAAAACTAAGGCGAATGCTTCTCTTTCAAACGTACAGATCCTGGTTCCTAGGATTGAGGAATTGAGAGCACGGCTAAGAGATGAGAATGAAGCGCTTGATGAACTCTTGGGTGAACTCGAAGATAGAAAAAAGCAGGAGAGCGAGGTACGAGCTGAAATGAATCTTGTACGTCGGGAGCTAGAAAGATTTGACGCTTCCACCTTGGAAGCCGCGAAGACGCGCAGAGAACAAGCTACTAGACAGTTTTACCTTTTGGACTCAGAGTTGCGTGCCAAGGAAAACAGAAAGAAGGAGTTGACCCGACACATCGACGAGATAAAGGAGAGAATCGACAATGGCCAAAAGAAAATTGAGCGAATGGAGAGAATTGGAAGAGCCGTCGAAATCATAGAGAGTATACGTAATGCTTACAGAAGTATTCAGCCTAAACTCCGAACCGAGTTCGTGAAAGTCCTTAGAAGCTTTGTACAGCAGGTTCTTGACAGTCTGGCTGGTGGAGAAGGCGCTCCTTTGAACCTGTCGATTGATGAGACCTACACTCCATACGTTATCGGGGAAGGCAACGTTGAAAGAGACGTTTCGAATCTGTCGGGAGGGGAAAGGACTTTGCTTGCCTTTGCTTACCGTCTCGGTCTGGGCCAGTTGATTATGCAGTCAAGGACAGGCCATGGTTTAACTGTCCTTTTGCTTGACGAGCCCACCGAAAGTCTTGGAACGGAAGATGGTTCTGTGTACCGTTTGGCCGAAGCCATTTCCAGATTCAAGGCGATAGAACAAACAATCGCGGTCACCCACAGCGATGCGTTCGCAGAGAAGGCTGAACACGTAATCCGACTGGAAAAAGAGGTGGGGCAAAGCAAAGTATCGGTTGAAAAGTAGAGAGGCAGCTTGCATGCAGAGCCGGATGAGAAGGGCTTCCTTTGCGGAGGGGGTTACGGCAGGCCTCTTTTTTGGTACTGCAGCCATCTTCGTAAGGTTTCTGCAAGGCGTGAACGATTACTCGATAGTCTTCTAGCGGTCAGTCATCGGCTGCCTCGCCCTGCTCGCCGTGATATTCGCGCTGAAAAAGCCGTTCAATCTGGGTCTTGTAATTCAGAATTTCAAGAATTTGCTCGTCCTAGGTTTTTTTCTCGCTGTTCACTTCACTTTCTTCGTTCTTGCTGTGAAAGACACCACGATCTTGAATGCGACTGTTCTTGTGAACACGACTCCATTCTTCTCAGTTCTCGTCTCGAGTTTCATCTTCAGAAGCTCGCCTTCTCGCACGCAGTTCGTAGGACTATCAGCATCGTTCGTTGGAGTTTGCATGATCGCGGTTGCTGCCGGAGGAAGTGCCAACAGCGGAGGTTTTTCTCCTAGTCTAAAAGGTGATGTGGAGGCCCTATTGGCTGCGGTGGTGGAATCCCTTTATCTGAGCTTGGGCAGGACAATTCGAAGGCAGATGAACATCTTTTCTCTGATGGTGCCGATTTACGCTTTGACGGCCATCGTCGTCAGCGCGTTGAGTCTGTTTGGCGGAGGTTTGGTTGTGGCTTTGCCGAGTCAATGGGGAATGTTGCTTTCTTTGCTGGGGCTTGGGTTAATTCCGACTGCGATTGCTCACACACTGTATTTCTCTTCCCTATCAAACCTCAAATCGTTTGAGACTGCGACTATGGCTTTGCTTGAGCCCATAGGAGCAACGTTGCTGGGGGTGCTTGTGTTCCGAGAAATGCCCGCACCTGTGTTCTTGCTGGGGGCAATCGTGGTTGGTGGGGGCATCATTTTCATCGGCAGAAACCAGAACTAGGATTCTTCAATGCTAACCACGGGACAAGAGGCCATAAAAACACGCTGATTTGACCGAAAATGATTCTGGCGAAGATGGCCCGGTCTTCAGCTTTTCAAAATTACAGTGGGCTACTCTTCTTCCTCTTCAGCTTTTCTCTTTTCTTTGACGATTAGAGTGTTGTCTTTTCCACCTATTACCCTGTAGTATTCTTTCAGCTCCTTTTTGTGAAGGAACTTGCGCAGAAGCAGCCGTAGATGAGTTCTTGGGACTGGCTCTTTTTCGTCAGCGTCTGTTACTATGATTTCGTCTGTTCCTGATTCGACTTTTGCCTTGGTTTTTTCTTCCAGAAACGTCGCCAGGTTCTTGACCAAGTCGCTTCCTTCGTTTTTCAGGTCTGAAACATTAATCTTCGTCTCTGTCATACCGTCACCTTATTTTCTTACCATTATGACTCTTACCTGATCGCAGGCGTCCTCACACGAGTCTGCAATCATTTCCAAGGCTTCGAAAAGCTGGCTTGCTAGAATTGCTACCCCTGCCTTCGGGATGTCTTCTTTTCCGATCAATGCCCTAGCTTTTTCGTGTATGTCATCAACCTTTTCTTCTTCGCGTTCCACCATGTCGGCCGCTTGAAGTGCTTGTTCGGGCTTTGTCATCATTTTGTTCACGCATGTTTGGAGAGAAGCAGTACATTCTTTTACGCTTTTAACCATTTCTATGAACGCGTCTTTGATGGTGTTCGGCACAGATTCCATCGGTATCGCGCCCAGCACGCGTGTGGATTCTCTGCTCCAATCTGCCACCATATCCACTCTCTTCACGAGTTCCATCAAGTCTTCCCTGTCTGTTGGCAAGAGTTCTCCAGTCGAGATTTCGTCCATGACTTTTCTACGTATCGAGTCTGCTTCCTTCTCAGCGGACGCCACTCTCCCTATGCACACTTGCATTTCCTTCAAATCTCTCTCAACCGCTGCCTCTATCGCGTTCTCAAGGTCTTCGACGATGCCTGTTGTCAAAGCTAGATGTCTCTGCACGTTTGCCAAGGCCTTGGTCTCTTTCCATTTTTCGAACCATTTTATCAATTCACTCAACGGCGATCTCCTCCTTCAACCCGGCTTCCGGGTGCCCGAACACGTGAGCTTTCTCCAGCGGAAAGCTCACCGTTACCTTGTCCTCAACGCTGAGCCATTCTGCCATCATCGAGGGTTTCACAACCACGATTAAATCTTGGTTCTTGAGTCTGATCTCGTAGCGTATGTTTGTTCCCTCAAAAGTTACTCTTTCAACTGTTCCCCCAAAGGAGTTGCCGCTCTCTTCTATCCCTTTCTGAAAGTCGAAAGCTTCTGGCCTTATGGCCAATACCACTCTTTCGCCCTTCTTTGCTTTGTCGTTGGCCACTTCAACCTGAATTCCACCGCGGAGTTCTATCGTCATTTTCTTCTTGCTTTCATCTGCGACGTATCCTTCAAGAAAGTTTGATTCTCCTATGAAGTTGGCTACGAAGATGTTGTCTGGAGCCATGTAGAGTTCGCGTGGAGTTCCGACCTGTTTTATTCTACCCTTTTTCATGACAGCTATCCTGTCGGAAATGGCCATCGCTTCGGCCTGATCATGAGTTACGTGAATGGCTGTTAGACCTAAGTCCTTCGTCATTCTCCTTATTTCGTACCGCAAGTCGCTTCGCACTTTTGCGTCAAGCTGCCCAAGGGGTTCGTCCAGAAGAAGCAGTTTGGCACCTGCAGCTAGGGCCCGTGCTACGGCTATCCTCTGCATCATTCCGCCGCTCAACTCGTTCGGAAAGGCGTCCAGACGCTTGTTCAGCTTGACCATTTCAAGAACTTCATGTCCTATCGTTCCTGCCCTCTTCATGTCGAAGCCCTTCACTCTTGGACCGTAGGTCACGTTGTTCCAAGCGTTCATATGCGGAAATAATGCGAACGTTTGAAAGACGAAGCCTATGTCTCTGTCTTCGGGGGGGACATCGTTTACGAGTCTGTCCCCCATGTATATTTTTCCTTCGTCCGGATGAATCAGTCCTGCAATTAGTCGTAGCAGAGTTGTCTTTCCACATCCGCTTGGCCCTAGAAGGGCAAAGTACTCTTTTTCGTGGATGTGGAGGCTGACGTTGTCTACTGCAACAAGTTTCCCGAATTTCTTGGTTACGTTTTCTATGCGAACCTCTGGCATTTGGCCTACCTTCACATTAGGGCAGGATTGTTTGTATGATCATCGTAGACTGTAAGTTGTTTATTAAACGTGTTAGTATCTCCCTTTCTCTTTCACGATCTGTCTCAATACTAGAAGAATGACGAAAGAAAATAGGATCAAGTAACCACTTCCTAACCCTATTTGCATTGTAGTAGGAGCATTAGGACCGGTGGCTTTTATCCAGTTGACGAGGATTACCGGCACTGTCTTCAGGTTTGTGGTGACTGCCAGCGTTGCACCGGTTTCGCTTATGCTTCTCGTGAAGACGAGAATTGCACCGGAGAGTAATGAGTACTTTGTCAACGGCAGAATGATGGTTCTGAAGACTCCTAATGGTTTGGCTCCAAGTGTTCTTGAAGCTTCTTCCATGTCCAAGCTGATTCTCTCCACAGCCGCCGACATGGACCTGACGAAATACGGGTATGTAATTGCGAGGTGAGCAAATATCAGTAGCAGTAGCTCTGGCATGGAATTAATGGTTTGTGTCCAGAAGATTTGCAGCGATAATCCTAGTGCTATCGACGGCACGACAAGCGGTATGTTCACAAGAATGTCCATGAGTGCTGATAGGTGACCGAACTTTCTTCTCGCTATCGCGACGGCCATGGGTAATCCAATGATTATGTTAAGCACTGTAACTATTGCGGCAAGTGCATATGAGAGAACTAGACCTTGCCAATAATCTGCCCATATGCCTGTGCGCGAAAAAGACTCATTTAGCGTGCTTGTAAACGCTGCTTGGAAGGCTGGAAGCGCGACGAAGAGAGAAGGTATTAAGACGATGACTAGGAATATTGCGATTGTGACCGTGTTTCTCGAAGATTCTGCTTTTGAATAGCTGAGTTTTCTCTCAAAAGATGGCCAAATTCGCCTAACAGGCAGCTTCAATTTTGGTCCTAATGCAAGAGTTATTATGAAAATTGAGACCGAGACTAGGATAAGAATGAGACTTGCAAAGACGGTGGCCCCATAGTATAGCGTGGGGTTGGTTCCGTAGTAAGTGTTTTTTACGTTCTGAAGGAAGATCGAGCCGTTTTCAAAGGCTCCTGCGACGACGAACGTTGCACCAGTTTCAGAGACTGACCTTGAAAACGCTAGTATGAATGCTGCAATGAGTGATGGTTTTATGATTGGAAACGTAACTGTTCTTGAGGCTGTAAACGGCGGCGCGCCCAGAGTTCTTGACGCGTTCTCGAATTCTCGTTTATAATCGAGTAAGGCTCCCACAACGACTCTTACGACGACGGGGAACGAGAAAGTGAAATGAAGAAGTACTATGAGCAGCCATCCCACTGAAATGAGTGGTCCGCTGAAAAGCATCGATATACCTTGAGGCCCGTTCCAGAAAAGAACGAGTGAGTAGCCGAGTACGGCTGTTGGAACGATGAACGGAATGTCAGACAGCGTATCAAGGACTGTTAACCACCTTGATTTTCTTCGGGCTATCAACCACGCCAATGGGATTCCGGCGATTAGGTCGATGGCTGATACGAACAAGGCTATCCAAAAGCTGTTTGCAATCGCGCCTAGGGCGCGGTTCATGAGCGATGGGTTATCAAGAACTACTTGGATAGCACCAAATTTGAAGGCTATTCCCAACACGGGCGGAAGGAGAATTAACGCAAAGAACAGGATTATTGCGACAAAGTACACTGCGTACTTAAGAGCCCTCTTCGATGATGCTCTGTCTAGAGCCTCAATGATTTTCTTTCTGGCCAAGTTTCCCCTTTTCCAAACTGCCACTTACACCTATGCACAGCGATTTTTCTTCTCCGACTTGGGTTTTTCTGTTCACAAGTTTTCTGCGGAATGTTGCGTCAGTTCGCCCGTCGAGTCACATCACCGCAATCGCTCTGTTGACTCTCGTTCTCATCATCCTAGCAACACTAGGGATTACGACAAAACTTAAGGCTTTTGTGCGAAGGATCATAAAAGCTAGGAGCTGAAATAGTATGGACGTACTAGAGGCTATTAGAGGCAGAAGAAGCGTAAGAGCCTTCGAGAGCGGGAGAAACGTCTCGGAGGAGACGATTGAGAAGCTTATTGATGCGGCTCGGTGGGCACCGTCGGCTGGCAACATCCAACCTTGGGAGTTCATAATCGTAAGGAGCGCAGAAGCTAAGAAGAGACTCGCTGAAGCTGCGCTCAACCAATCGTTCATCGAGGAAGCCCCAGTTGTGATCGTGGTTTGCGCAGACGAAAATCGTTCTTCTGAGAGGTATGGTCAGAGAGGCAAAACCCTGTATTGCATACAGGACACTGCAGCCGCCATACAGAACATTCACCTTACTGCTTTCTCGATTGGTTTGAGCTCTTGCTGGGTTAGTGCATTCAACGAAGAAGAGGCGAGTGAGATTCTGAGTGTTCCGCGTGGAATAAGACCCGTGGCGTTGATTCCCATCGGATACGCTTCAGAGTTTCCCTCCCCCAGAAGCAGACGAGCTGCTGACACAATAGTCCACCACGAAGTCTTTCATGCGAGCTAAAACGCGACCTCGTGAAATCAACGTTCTGGACAGGGCTCATTGTGTGAGATTTTAATAGGCCATTGAATCCATCTAACCTGCGAGGCTCTACAGGTTGAAGTACGCCGTGATAGCTGATGCCTATGAGAAGATTGAAGCGACTAGTAAGAGGTTGGAAATGACGGATCTTCTCGTTGGTCTCCTTAAGGAGACGCCTAAGGATCTCATAGGCAAAGTCGCTTATTTGACTCAAGGCAGGATACATCCTGACTTTGTGGGGATTGAAATCGGTGTGGCGGAGAAACTGGCGGCGAAGGCTCTTGTAAGGGCTGCTGGAAGGCGGGAGTCTGATGTTGAAGAAGACCTTAAACGGAGTGGGGACATAGGTGAGACGGCCCAGAAGTTCTTAGGCAGCAAGAGGCAGGTTACGTTCTTTCAGGAACCGTTAACGGTTCAGAAAGTTTACGAGACGCTTGATAAGATGGCTATGACTTCGGGCTCTGGGGCTGTGGATCTGAAGCTTTCTCTGTTGGCTGGGCTTTTGGCTGCTGCGACCCCTAAGGAGGCTAAGTACGTTATGAGAACTGTTACTGGGAACCTGAGGTTGGGCGTGGCTGATATGACGGTTCTGGATGCGTTGGCCATAGCATATGGGGGAGGCAAGGAAGTGCGTGAGCTTGTTGAAAGGGCTTACAACATCTGTTCAGATCTCGGGAGAGTCGCTGAAACTATCGCCAGTGAGGGAATGGAGGGAATTAAGGGGTTCCGAGTGTCCATCGCTGAACCTATAAGGCCTATGCTGGCTGAAAGGCTCTCCTCTCCAGAGGAGATTCTTGAAAAACTTGGCGGAAAATGCATAGCTGAGTACAAGTATGACGGAGAACGTCTCCAAGCCCATAAAAAGGGCGATGGTGTGATGCTCTATTCCAGACGCCTGGAGAACATTTCCAGCCAGTATCCCGACGCTGTCAAACTCTTCAAGACATACGTCAAGGCGAGAGAGGCCATTCTTGAGTGTGAATGTGTGGCTGTTGATCCTGACACGGGCGAGATGCGCGCTTTCCAGGAACTTATGCATCGCAGACGCAAGTACGGAATTGAGAAGGCTATCGAGGATTATCCGGTTTCGCTTTTCATGTTTGAGGCGCTTTATGTCGACGGAAAGGATTTGACATTGGAGCCCTATCCCGCCAGGAGGAAGGCTCTTGAGAAGGTTGTTGAAAAGAGCGACCGTACCCGAATAGCGGATTGCATCGTTACTGATAGTGCGAGTGAGCTGGAGAAATTCTTTCTGGAGGCAATCGAGGATGGTTGTGAAGGTCTGGTTTGCAAGTCAATTGCTAAGGATTCCGTGTATCAGGCTGGAGCTCGCGGTTGGCTATGGATAAAGTACAAGCGGGACTACAAGAGCGAGATGACGGACACGGTTGATTTGGTTGTTGTGGGTGCTTTTCATGGGCGAGGGAAAAGAGCTGGGGCTTACGGTGCTCTGTTGCTTGCAGCTTATGATCCTGAAAACGACACCTTTGAAACTGTAACGAAGTGTGGAACCGGTTTTACTGATGAAGATCTTGCGAAGCTTCCGAAGATGCTCGCAAAGCATGTTGTCAAGCGCAAGCATCCGAGGGTTAATTCAACGCTTGAAGCTGATGTTTGGTTTGAGCCTGTAGCGGTGATTGAAGTTTTGGGTGCAGAGATTACGCTGAGTCCGATACACACGTGTGGCATGGACTCGGTTAGAAAGGGAAGTGGGTTGGCTGTCAGATTTCCGAGGTTTACGGGCAACTATCGTGTTGATAAGTCGCCTGAGGATGCTACGACTTCTTCGGAAATACTTGAAATGTATCGCCGTCAGCTCAAAAGGATATCAGAGACGTAATGTTGCATTGAGTTTCTCTGGTTGCGTTTGCTGAGTAGAGTCTTGCGCAGGACGCGCGGTATCGTGTCCAAGAGAGTGTGCTTCGGGAGAACTCTATTTGACGAGTCTTGAGAGCTGACCCCCTCCTCTCTGTCTTTACGTCAGTTATGATGTGTAGTTGTAAATCTGTAGCCACATCGTGTTGTTAACCCCCTACCTTCTACTGGTAACGTGAGATGTAACATTGTTTGGTAACAATCTTAGAGTAGATAGGCATGTGTGGAGTGAATGCTCTATGTCAGGGAAGTCTGCTTGGATCTTGAGCGCCCTAGCTGTTCTGGCACACTGTTTATGCCTTTTTTCTTGGGGACTGTTTGGGTGGAGTTCAGGCGCTCATAGAGGGAATAGAGGCGGCACTGTGTGGAAGATTATTAAGGGATGTGCACGTTGACGACGGGTAAGAGTGGGACTTTATCGGTGAAGAGAGTGAGAAGCTCAGCGCGTGCGTTGGTAATGGTTTTTGCATGTAGCAAGTGCAAATTGAGATCAAAGTACTTGGTGGCCTCTAGAGAAAATCGGCAAATGCGCGCGTGTCTTGGAGATGTACTCGAAACAGCTGAAGAAAATCAGTGAAAGCTAGCAAGAGGTCATCGATCGCTCAGCGCGCCAAAGCTTTCTTGCATAAAGAAAAAAGGGGAACGAGTTAAGGCGGTAACGGGCATTAGAGCTAGCTTGTTCTGTTGTACCAGAAACAATATGCCATTGTAACTAGGTCTGGAAGGTTGATTCTACTGTCGATGTTGAAGTCAGCCTCGCTGACGTTACGCCAACCTGGTTGTATCGGTGAATTCCAGTTGGGATTTGATGAATCCCAGCTGTATATGTTCATCAAGCCTTGAAGATCTAGTAACGTTACGTTTCCATCGTAGTTCAAGTCTGCTGCTTCTGGTGCCACTTTAGGTCCCAACGGCTTTGCCTGCACTGTGTTAGTAATTAAGGATGTGGCAGCCAGATTTGTCGCCATCATTGAGCCGAGAATTGCAATCAGTGCTAATATCCCGAGTTTCTTCATTTCCTTCTCCTTTCTACAGAAGTCAGTCTGTGCTTTGTAAGAATGAGGATTCGGTTTTATAAGCGTTATGAAACATTCTTTCAGTCAGAATAGGGACAAGCTCGGCAGGTCGCCGTAAGACCGTTCAGAACAAGAAGAGGGACAGGTGAGTCAAAGACACCTTCGGGCATGATCGAGGTTGCACGTCACTGATTCTGGCAAGCCCTTTTCTCTTCATTATTTAAGCCTACAATGGTCGTCGGTGGATATCCTGCTTCATACTCATGTACTTGTGCTGGGGAGACTATGCCGTGGGCAGGACGCGCAAATGGCTTTTGCGCTAGAATAGCGCGTTAGGAAGGGTGTAGAGAATTATTCCATAACGGATATAAGGTAGCTTGGGTTTGTCTTTCTAATGTCCCGTGTAGCATGTAAGATGTGATTTGGGAAATACTGAATTGAGGAGGAAGAAGGATGAAAGCAAAGATTGTAGCTTTATTGGTAACCTTTTTGATGCTTGCACCCTCCTTATTGATTGTGAGAATGGCCCATGCACAGCCGACGCCTGGTGCCCCAGTGTACTTCAGTATTCAGCCAGTCGCTTTGGGGGCGTTGACGGACATTAACTCGAGCGTGAACGGTTTGGAGACGCCTGCCACGCCGTCTCCAGTAGGCCAATACTTCAACGTGGAAATACACCTGACAGGCGCCACTGTCGACAACGTCCCAGCGGGCTTAGCAGGCGTCGAGGTTCACTTTGATTTCGGCGCAATCCTGGCCTACGCTCAGGTTATTAACTTCACGAACGAACTCGGAACACCGGGAGGCGTGCTGACCGG